>Ga0209589_1009999_pt1 | contig 14020 bp, 3 predicted proteins | sample CowpeawhiteBW_FD_187525 | JGI IMG/M metagenome (GOLD analysis project Ga0209589, IMG submission 187525) | Root nodule microbial communities of legume samples collected from California USA - Cow pea white BW (SPAdes) (version 2) | ecosystem: Host-associated > Plants > Roots > Nodule | place: USA... | reverse complement strand
AATCAAAGGAAAAAAAAAAAAGCGCTTCACTATTCCTCAACATAGCTGTTAGTGGAACCCCATTAGAAATCTCACGTGCTCACACCCAGTAGACAGCAAATGCCTCCACCCCAAATCATTAACCAAAGATCACCCAACTTCCTAAAGAAATTGACCTGAGTGAGCAGTTATTTACCTTGGCAGCCTTAGCACCCCGCTTCCTAGTAGTAGTTTCTTTAAATGAGGTAGAAACAACCGGCTCAGGGGCAGGGCAGCGTTCGACAAGTCGAGCTGTTAAAAGTTTACTCAGTATCTCTCGTACAACTTTTGTATCCACGGCATTTTCTGCAAGTATATCATTTAAAATAAAATAATTTGAAAGGATTCATGATTTTGCGAGATCCAGGTGAGCTCAACCATGTTTTATATACAGTAATTTCAACATATTATTGAGAGTCGATTATATGTTTGATTAAAATGAATATCCTGTTCAATTATAGGCCCAGTAATATATCACCCTTTAACATAATTTAGAAAGACTCAGTGTAGTTCTTTGTGTATCATTACCTCCAATTGTAAACCAACTACGCCCTCTCTTTATGTACAACAAATTTAGTAAGTTGTATAAGATGTACCATTCTTATAACCCAACCCAAAGCAAACCACACTGTTAGTACATGTACCTTGATCCAATCCAAACATACTTTTAGTATTCATAGTTTTAAAACCTACCCGCAGTTCCCTCATCTGATTCACAAAAAGGAATTATGACTATATGATTTAGTCGTTAGGTTACACAAACTTAAAAGAAAATATGTGCGGATTTGTGTAAAAAATATACCTTTTGTTATAATTAAATCGACTAATATAAGCAAAACAGCACTCGACCTATCAAATGCATCATAAAACACTTGCCTTTCCCTTGACTTGCTCTGTCAACCATTTGTTTCAGGGTAAGCCTACCATCGCGAAGCAAACCATCAAGAAGTTCCACACACTGCAAAACAAGTGGACAATACTGAGCATTTTAAGCCATAAAACTAAAAGCTTCAAAGAAACCAATAAGGATCAAACCGACTTCTTCATCAAGCTTCCGCGACACAGTCTCCAGGAATTTGGGAAATCTCAATCGGTGGATTATGTTATCAAACAACACCAAGTACTGAGTTCTAACTCTCAATCTGTCGGCGCCATCATCTGCATTCATAATAATTCAGAACATCATAATCAGCCAATGACGCCCTAATGGAGAAGTATTCGTTGCAAACATTATCACTACAGCTATGAAGTCTGTTTTTTAAAAATTATTTTACTCCAACATGTTTATTGCAAGTATACAATGATAATTAAAAATAAAAAGAAAAGCAAAAAAAGAATACAACAATGGGATTAAACAAAAAAAAAAAGTGTTATGATACCATCATCTTCAGGAGCAGAAACAAATGCTTGGCAACAATTGTGTTGAACTAAGACGAGTAGGGAGTTCTTGACTTGGTCCTTAGTAAGCTCCGAGTAGCGAACCAATTGATCCAAAGTGAGGACTCCATGACTAAATAGATTTTCGCATACTTTCTGCACACACAAAACTTCAATATCAATGCCGATGCAAAATAAATCAGAGAGACGCGAAAGTGAGAGAATTACAGCGACGAGATTGCCGAAGTGATTGGTGATGAGGTGGACGGCCAATTTGATGCCGAACTGTGTAACCATTTTCTTCAGAGAGAAAACGGCGAAGAAGCAAGAAATTTGAGAATAATAGGGAGGAGAAAGGCGCGGGAAGAAGGGGATTTAGGGATTTTTAGAGTTCGCTAGTATTCTACAATTGATCAACTTCTTTTAGGGTATACTAATATTCTGGCAGTTTTTTGTAGTCCGGCGGTTAAAATCTTCTGTCCTTAATTCAGTAGATCACGTCTTCGATTCTCCCATGAAATGGTTTGCTTGTCCATAATTATATTTAGTTTTCTCCATATATAATTTTAAAATTAACTCAATTGAGTTTTTAATCTTTTATAATTTAGTGAATTCTGAAAATTTTAAAATTTTTTAATAGTGTTTGTGTGAGGGTTATCTTGTATTATCATATTATTTAGTTTTCATTTCATTAATTTTATAATATTATAATTTTATAATTATCCAGTTAACCATATGACTCAGTTTTTATCATATTATTTAGTTTTCATTTCATGTGATTTTATAATATTATAATTATCCAGTTAACCATATCACTCAGTTTTTAAGTTTTGAGAACTCAATCAATAATAAAAATTTATTAGATACTCGATTAAAAGTTCTTCGAATTATTAGGAACTCAAAATTAATTAATTCTCTTTTTAATAATTAATCATTTTCATTTTTATAATTGTTATAATATTTAATTTGTAATTATATTTTTTATTTATTAATATCTTAAAAAAAATAAACACTAATATTAATCATAATAATTACCAATTAATAATTTTTCATGTATTAAGAACACCTTCTTGAATTTGAACTCTCTCTAATTTTCTTTTATATTGTTTTTCTACTGTACATTTAAAATATACTTATGGATACACTGATTTCTTATGTTTTAAAAAGGTCAAATATATTTTTGATCTCTTAAATTTAAATTAGTTCATCTTCGTAACTTTTGATGAATCTAGTCTTTTACCATTAGAAATGTGTGAAATTAGTTCTTTTATCCTAATTTTGTTAAGTTTATTTGATTTTTTTATGACAGGATTTCAATTGTTTATATAGTTTGGCACATTTCCGTCATTTCAATGTACAATTCTTTTAATTGTTCATATCGTTTGACGTATTTCTACTTCAATGTGCACTAAACGTTAAATAAACTTAACAATTTTATTAAAATAATAAAATTCATGCATTTATAAATAAGAGAATTAAATTGATCAAAAGTTTTAACGAGTAACTAATTTAAATTTTCTCCCTGAAAGACACCAAAAACATATTAGCACCTTAAATCATATCAAAAAGATTTTTAAAATATCAAAATAAATGTATTGTTAATACTAGGGATGACAAAAATATTCGCGCCTGCAGATATTCGCGGATAAAATCTGTGGCGGATAGTTACTATCCGCAGGTATTTATTACCCGCGGGTAGCGGATATTTTAATATCCGCGGGAACATGTTACTCGCAAAAAAATTAAAATTAAAATCTAATTTTTAGTTTATTAAGTTAAATTTAATTAAAATTAAAATTAACAGTATATTTTATTATGTCAAATTTAATTATAATTAAAATTTAATTTAATTTATATTTTATTTTTATAATTTTATATTAAAAAATTTACAAAATTTTTTTTAAAACATTTACGAGTATCGGGTATCCACGGTACTCACGAGTTTCAAAATTATCCGCGGGTATTTTTTAAACGAGTATCCGGCAGGTAAACAGGCGGGTGATGGGCAAATTTTATTTTTTTTTCGGGTCGGGTTGCGGGTAGGCACTATCTGTACCCGATCCGACCCATTGTCATTCTTAGTTAATACTCAACAGATGACAACACAATCAAACCAAAAAAAAGTGTTGTTTATATATATATATATATATATATATATATATATATATTTATTGATTTATTTATTTATTTACGAACATCAAGCAACAAGATGTCAAAATAACAATATTTTGAATTTATGTGTATTGTGTTCTTTTCATTATCTTGGTTCTTTTGAAAGTGAATTTGGTGCATTAAAAGTTTTAAAACTATGTCTATTTCACGAATCACAGTTACTAGGATTGTCAAGGTAAGATAAGTTCACCCAAGATTGAGTTAGTTCAATCAATTTATTTTATTGTAAACTAAAAAATTTATAATTTGACTCAATACATTGTTTGATGGACTTATTCAAGACATTTAATTCTTTTAATTTATTTTATATATTTATTGAAATATAATCAAAATATATTAATTCGACTTAATTTTTATATAAAGTACAAATAAAGTTGGTAATTTCAAACATTATTATTATTATTATAAAATGGTAGTTAAAAATTAAATATATAATTTGACAAATAAATCAATTAAACATCTAACTTGTTCAAACATGATTCAACAATATCATAAAGTATTTCAAAACATTAAATTATCAACATAGTAATTATAAGTAATAACCAATTATAAAAAAAAACAAATTATTAAGAAGGTATGTTTAACTATGTTGCAAGTCTCTGATAAATTTGAAAGCTTTCAATTAAGTATCTAATAGATTTTTGTGGTTGATCGAGTACTCAGTAAATATAATTTTTTTCACAATCCGTTGTTAAATTATATTACTGTGTTAAACGTGATGTGACTGTTAAGTGATTGGCGTGATTATTATGTTGTTATGTCACTCTAGTGACTTGTCACTACATATCATCTTATTATTTTATAATTTATGATTTTATAATTTTAAAATTTATAATTATATATTTTTATATTTTTAATTTAAAATTATATAATTATAAAATTATGATTTTATTATTTGAAAATTTCTTATAAACTTCTACCTTGGGAGAGACAGTTTATTTAATTGCATATTGAAAAAAAAATGTTTTAGAAGTTGGTTTTACATTTTTCCAACACTGAAAATTGAATTCCATTAAGGTAAATGTTGGGATAATTATAATGTTTTTTTTTTTTAAATAATATTTCTGAAAAATAATAATTTTAAAATATACATTTAGGTTAATGGTTAACGTAGTGGTTATAAGAAACTTGTTGTAGGACAAAAATATAAAATAAAAATTTTAGTTAATACAAAAGTCTTAATGCATAACAATATCATGTAATTAATAATTTTTTCAATAAAATTAATACATCATCTTTTATATCCATAACATTTATACAAATACAAACTTTATAAAATAATACTTTATTTAACCAAATAGATTTTTTGTTGTTTATGAGAGAGAAAAAATCTTGCAAATCCTTAGACAATTATAATTTTATTATTTTAATTTGAAGTTGTATAATATAAAATTATGATTTTATTATTTGAATAAAAAATAAAAATATACTACAATTTTATAATTATACAATTTTGAATTAAAATATTAAAACTATAAAATTATAAAATTATAAAATTTAAAATAATAAAATAACATATGATCACAATTGAACAAGAGGACAATGTGATATGGCAAAATAATAACCAACTTCTTAACGGTCACATTTGTTAACTGAATTTCTAATTCAGCAGTTATTATTTACTATTTTAAATAAATATAAATTATAATTATTTTTTATTATGCATGTTTATGTACATTTACGTACATTTAAGGATTTTTTAGTGCTATTGTGTTTCCTGTCTTTTTTTATCAGTTGTAAAAGTTAAGTCTATAAACCTTTTCGCTGGGCGAATAAGTAATGTACAGAGGAGTAGTGTCTTCTGTTTCAAATAATCTCTGTGAGTTAACAACATCACCCACCTAAGAACAGAAAAATTAACTGTGATGATTCAATTGACAAAATTAAACTTATTAAGTAATCAATTCTCAATTAAAAGTTTATAAATTTAGTAGGAATTTAAAATATAATTAACCCAAAAAAAATGATAAATCAACTTTAATCCTAATTGAATTTGTTTAACCCACGAAATTAGGTTTAATTTGTTCTATATTAAAAAAGAAAATTATTTTCCAATCCAATCTGATTCAAATCCACAGTGAAATTAATTAACTTAAAATTTTTAAGTCTTTTTAAAATCCTAAAACCTGGTCTATTATGATAAAAAGTTTGAAAGAAGAAGAAAGTAGTCATGTAATAAAATGGAGGTAAATAATAGGTTATATAGAGAAGAATAGATATTCACGATGTAATAATATATTGAAAAGTGTAATACTTCCTGTACTTGAAGTTAGAGATTCCATGTATTGCAAACTAAAAGACTTCCTGAACTCCAAAAACATTTAACTATCTCCATTGTGGAGTGTAAAAATCATATCCCACAATAAAGAGGCAATAGTGGTTGAATTTTGATTACATAAAGAAATATAAGATTCCTTTATCAAGTTTGGAGTCTGAAAGTGTAAGATGTTGAGGTTTGATTCCATTGTAAAGCCTTGTTATGTGTCGTGCTTTTTTCTTTATTTGTCTTTGCTTTGGTAGAAAGTTGCAACCATTTTTCCTCTTCATTAGTTCAAAACTCGTAATAAGACCGATTAAGGTTGGACCAACAAGGATGTCAAAGGCTATGTTTGTTAATTATGTGCCTAAGTTTTTATTTTTTTAAGGTAGAAAAACAACATTAAGATAGTGAATAGAGTTTGAAAGTGGTGGTTCATAATTTCTTTGTATGTGCATAGTTTGGAAGAGAAGAAATAGTAAGGGATTGAGAGAGGGTGTTGGTAGCCAATTAGTAGCGTGTAATGAGTAGCAGACAGAGAACTTTTTTAGAGGGAGACTTTAAAGGGTAAGTTGTAAGGAAAATCTCCGGAATTGCGCCAAGGGTAGGTTAAGTGGGTCATGGCAAAAAGTCTTCTGTTCTTCAGTTGGTGCTGGACCTGTCCCAAGGAAAAATACACCTCACAAATACTTATTTTAATTCTCAGGACCTAAACTTTCTTTTAATTTGTCTTATTCAGTTTTCTTTCTCTTGACATGAATCAAATGACTAATAGTGAACTCACCACTATGATTGATTTGGTTAATTCACTTGAAACGATGTGTTATAATAGGTGAAAGTTTAAATAAATATATTCTCGATCCTTCGATTTTTATATGATATTGAAAGTCGATGAATTAAAAAGATTATAATCATTATTTTAAAACTTAAAAATTAAATGTATAAAAGTTGAAAATAGAGTTAAATTCTAATCAAACATTAAAACAATATTTAACTAAAACTAGGTTTAAGGCTGTGTGTGTATCAACTAAGTTATTATTTACACAGATAAAAAAGGCGGAATAGTGCCAATGATTTGTGTGACCAAAAGAGGGAAAATGGGAGGAAGGCTTCCCTTGATGCATGAAGATTTGTTGGTGTTTTATCACTTTTACGGTTTTACACTTATTCTTCTTCTCTTTTTTTTTTCCTTCTGTTTGAATTGTTGGATCTTTTCAGAGAAACGATTACGAGAGAGATATAATATTAGTGGGATATGAATTAAATTCACGTATAAAAGATTGTCATCCGTGATGAAATCTGGACAAAAATTTAAGAAGGATTAAATTATATTTTTATTTATAAATTGTTTTTTCTAATTAAAAAAAATATTTCCTCTCATCATTTTCTTTACTCAAAATAAAACACATGATAGTATAATCCGACAAAATATGACAATAATATATATGAAAGTGAAATAAAGTTTATTATCAACAATAATATATTAAAAAAAGAAAAAAATCAACTTTAATCATAGTGATACTCTATGCTATGCAATGACTTAAAATCTTCATAATTGAATCAAAATAAAGTTTGTTGTCATCTCATATAGATTATCATACTATTTGTTAAGAATACAGCTTCTATTTTATTTCTCAACGTGATATTGATTATTTTTATTGCAAAAAATAAATTTCAATTGTATTTATTCTAATCGGAAGAATCATGGTATGAACCCCATTTTATATAAGTCCTTCGTACTTTGTCTATTTGATTTGGTGAGTATTGTCAAATTTGAGGACGCTTTTTCGTATCACGACAACTCACGTTCTAAAGAATCTTCAGATTCATCGTATGTAACTCTAAAAACTTTAAAGATATTTTTTCATTTTCTTCAATTCTTGGATTTTTAAGAAGTTTTAATTGACGTAAATACATTTGAAAAATTTTTTTTAAACTAAATTAATATAATGAATAAAATAATATATAAATATAATTTTAAAATATATAAATTTAAAAAATAAAAAATAAAAAATATTGGGGGAGTCGTCACTCTTCTCTGTCTCTTCAAAAACCGTTCGTGATTGACATCACTCTTAAATCAAAACCTTAAAAAATAGATATACTTCATATTTATTTGGTGCTCAACTTTTTCATTTCTCATTTCACTCAATATGAAACTTAGATACAAATTTTAGATTAGAAAGGTCATACCTGCTTCCTTCTCCAACAATAAAATAATTAAAATATTAATAATAAACATTAATAATAAAATATAATAACAATGTATATAATTTTATATATTACATTAAATATTTGATTAAGCTGAAACCAGTTATCCGATGATGAACGAAACATACTATCATCCATCCAAAGACATCATAAATCTCCCTCGTTTTTCACTATCCTTCGTGAACTAAATCTTGTGTACTTCTAGTATCTGAAGCTATTTCTGTAGGGTCCTAATCCCAAGGATTCCCGATTTTGACCAAACGTCCTATGTACTTCGGAAAGGTACCTACCTGCTATGTCATGCACTTCTTTCTTTTGAGCCAACACTTCCTCACTCTACCACTATCCACTACGTAAACAAATTCTTCACCTGTATGCGATTGTGCTTTCATCAAAATAAATTCTTCAGTTCCTTACGTGTGTGCCATTCATCACATCGTCTAAGAAAAACACGTTCTTTTGTTGCACCCAGGATTTCTTTTATCTTAAGTCAAAAACCAACTCTTGTTACATTTTTTTAGTATTATAAAGGTATCAAGTTGCATATTGATTAGTGTTTCTCTCTTTCAGAGTTTACATATCAAGATTTTTCATATATAACTTCAGAAGTGTGGTGTGGGTTGCATTGTTTATAATCTTTCTATGGTTTCCAGTTTATTGTTCTGACGTGAACAACGTGTCCTAATACATAAGTTAGATATATTAATATATAAAAAATTGGGATAGAATAACATTGCAATTTTTATTATCAGATAATATATTTTATATTTTAGTTCAATTTTAAGGATAGATTGTTATTGTTTAGAGGGTTAAATACCTTTCACTAAACATGTCTAAGAAATTGAAAGTTTTAAATTTTAAGAATGAATAAATATAATTATCTTAAGTCGTTGATGTTAATATGTTAAAATGCATTATAGTCTAATATTTGAGTTGAAACGTATCAAATGATATAAATAATTTAATACCAACATAAAATGGTGTTTGAAAAAAATTTAATGTAGCTGGATTAGGAGAATTATATATTCATTTTCAAACGTTAAAAAATAAATTATATTAAACTTTAAAACAAAAATGAATTTCAATTGTGCATATCTAATATTTTGTATCTTATTAACCGATTAAAAAACATTTAGAATATGATTTTTAATATAATTATAATAAAATTTTTCTTTTATAGCGAAATTTTCCAAACTTCATTATTAAACGTTGATTTTTTTTTTCACTTTATTGTTCAATTCTTAAGAACCGTTAAGATAAAAGAGATCAATCACGATATCTAAGTGGTTATTAAAAGATAAATTAGTCTATTTTATTAATTTAGCGTCAACTTGATATGATTTAATAATATAAACAACTAAAGGTTTATAGAAAGAAACGATAAAAAAAACTTTGCGTGGACATAATCACTCGATTGTGTTGTAGGACGAAGAGTTGTGATGATTTTGGTTCGTTGATCGGTAAGTTGTTTGAATTCAGCTAGAATGTTAAATTCATCACAAAAATTGAAGAAACAAGTCATCAAAACAATAAATAAATAATTTTAATAGTTGACCCCAAAGATGTGCGTGTGTAATAATCATGCATGCATCAAACATAAAAAATTAATAAAATAATTACACACAACTGGTAATATATATTGAATTCTAATTATTTCAACACAGTGGGGACGTAATACTTGATAAAAATAATTTTTACCTTATTTTTTCATCAAGTCAAATTATTTTTTGACAATATCTTAAAACACTTATAGATGACGTTGATAAAAAAAACATCAAAAAATGAAAGAAAAAGAAAGATAATATTATTAATTTAGGAATAGCTTAAATGAAAAGATAGAAATCGTAAAATAGTAGCTACCATTTTCCTCTCTTCCTTCCTCATTAATAATAATGATAAATAAATGGCTTTGCTTTTTCTTGTCCTCCATTCCCACTCATCTAATAATTTATTGTTTTTCAACTCTTATGGTTTTTGGGAAATACAAACCTCTTTCTCATGTCCATGACCATGATCATTAGTCTGACTTTTCAAAAAAGAAAAAATTATATATCGACAAACATTTCTTAAATATATAAATTAACGAAAATAATTTTGTAACCATTAAATTTTAACAACTTTTTTTATAATATGAGATAAATATTTTTAAGTAATTTTCTATTTTTTACTTTTTTATATTTTAAACTATTTAAAAAATATTATTTAAGAATATAAAAAAATTATCAAAAAATTTAATTGTCAAAATATTAATTTTCGTGGTAAGTTAATTCACAAACATTGAGTCCATTTAATGAGCAGTGAATTGTGTTAATAATTACAGGACCGACAATATAATGCAAGATTATTTGGCTTTTAAGGATGGTGAAGGTTGCTATCAAACAGCTAATGGTGTTGGGAAGAAGCTAGGCATAGTCTTTTTTGATAATGACACACATTGCTCCTACCATTAGAATTTTCCTTCATTATGTGTGCTTTTGCTTTATGTCCTCAATGTTTCATCCAAAACCTATTGCAATATTTAATCACTCCTATTCTCTTCACTTCTCTCACCTTACCCTTAAACCTAATAAATTATCAAAATTTCATAACTTTACTATAAGAAAGCTTAGATAATAGATTAATGTTTTTTATCAGAAATATTTGTTTTTGTCGGTCATCAAAACAAACTATATATTTTATATGTTATTTAAGTATTTGTTTAACGAAAAACTTAAACTCTTTATCGTGTATCTATCTACATAATGTAATTATTAAAGGTGGTTGAGTAATTTGATTGTTTGAAACATTTTGTTTGGCACCTTGATTTGAGGTGAGTCGAAGTGCATGTGAGAATTGAAACAGGTAGAGGATGATGCATGGAAGGCATGAAAAGCCCCACCATTATTTTACTTTCCATTTACCGTGATGAATGATGAAGGAGCCCACAGTTTGGTTTTGGAGTAGCATATATAGATAGATATATCGAAGGTGTTTGATGAAGAACCAGAACAAAAACCTTATTGTTGGTGGAGACTTCCAAAGGGATCGCATTGATCTAAGTCTTGCATTCCCATGCAGTTCTGGTTTTCCACCTTTTTTTTACCACTGCTTCACTCTGATTTCGATCATGCGATCCCTTAGGAATTTTCCATCGCCCTTAAATCATTTTTCTCCATCCAACCTCTGCATGCATCTATCATCTTCATCGTTCAGGTAATTTCTTCATCTTCTCCTCACTTGGATTTTTACTTCCTTATCTTCGGAGCTACTTTTCAATGTTGCTGTTTCAAACACACACTTTCTTAACTCTGCTTTCATAAGATTATGGTTTTTGGTGAGATTTCGAATGAATTATATCTCCATTATCGGTTCGTTTTAGTTAAATGAATAACGCTGTGTTTTCATATTAAAACAAGCTAACATCTCGTTTAATTCGTTGTGACCAAGATTCTAACATAGACGGTTAATTGGAGTTATGAAAGTTAAATAGAATTTGAACAAATATAATGATTTACAGAGAAAGCATTGAAAGTAAAGTTTGCAGAAACGTAATGACCTGAATTTTGTGGGGAATGTAAATGGAGAACTTGAAAATATGTAATAAGGTCAAAAGCAAATGAAAAGTAAAGTACAAAAAGTGAATGCTTAAATCTTAAATCAAAAAGTAAGTAAATGGAACTAAAGTGTGTAAAATGTAGATCGTTGAATCAAGATTAAAGAAAGGATATAGAAAGATAATTGTTTTTTAGAAGAAAAGGGAGCAATAAAATTTCAAACATTTGAAGGAAGTAGTTCGGAAGAAATCTGTAAATTAATTACTACATTTTTAGTATTATTTTTTGCAAAGCTCAGTGACTGCATCGCAATATTATAAGATTTGCAAGATTATTGAAAGGATATGTATAAAGTTATTCTTAGATTCAACTTATAAAGAATGAAGAATTATTGGGTATTCTCTCCTTCGAACCAAAATCACAATGATATACTATACAAATTTTTTCAAAGATTAAATTATATATCTTGTCTTTTCAATTCACTTTCTGGTTTTGGGTGGTTTTCAAATTAGGATATATTTATCAATCTCTTCAATTTAATTGATAATTATGTTCATTATTTTAATTAAGGTTTGAGATTTAAAGAGACGGACTCAAATAAACTTTCATTAAACGCATTCAAACGTTTCTGAAAACATTTTGGTACAGGTGACTTTTGTTTTGATTATTTTAAAATTTTATATTATCAATGTTAATATTTTAGAAATTAATATTGTGTTTGGATAAGAAAATTTGTAATTTTTAAGATATTTAAATATATTAAATTTAAATTTATTTAATTTTAAATTGTTTTATTTTGTTAATATTTTGTTCGGATAACAAAATTAAATTTAAAAAATTTTAATTTTGTTATTTGGATAAAGTATTTCAACTACTATTAAATATAAAAAAATAGATAAATAATTAGTGACTAATATAAACATTAATTTTATTAGTAATTAAAATTTTCACAGCTAATATTAGAGATTAATTTAGTGACTAATTTATAAATAAGTTATAATTTTTTTATTAATAATAAGATTATTTTAGATATCAATAATTTTTAGTTTATAAATTAATTATCATAATATTACACTTACTAATTATCTTTTGTTTCTAAAATTAATCAAACATTTTTCTTGTAATGTGTATGTAATTAATTATCTTGAATTGTTCTACTTATTTTAGAGACGGTCACTTTTTTATGATAATTACTCATGCTCACTCCTTGTACTAAGTTAAGTGATTTTCTTTTGTTTGCTTATTTTTTTAACCAAACTTTGATACTGAAAGTTTAATATGATATATTTATCACATTAGAGAAAAAAATAAAAAAAAATGAAAATTATAAAGAAAAATGTTTACATATATAAACATGATATGTATTTTGGCGTGCAAATTGATAAAATCAAATAAACTGATAACAAATAACACACTAAAGCTTATTGTATATTTGTTACAATGGTACACATAATTACAATAGTATATGGAATAAAAGACAGATAAAGGAATTTCAACATAAGAAAAATAAATAAACTACACAAGATAGAAAAACAATGAAGATATCACGTATTATAGAACTACATAGACACACATGCAAACCTCATACACACAAGCACATGCTTATTCACAAACTAACTCAATTGACTTAAATGTACTGATGTTAACATATCTAAATACATGTGGTGTCATTGGATAAAAAAATGTATATCTAAATAAATGTTTGCTTTCATGATGAAAATCTGACATTTACTAATATAATCACAACTTAAGTTCTACACACTACTTCTGAATGAAATTTAAGCCATTAGTTATTTAACATCCTGTAATACAACTTTTATGCAAATCAATCTACTTAACTTGGTGTAAATTCATGCATAAATTGATTATAATCTCTACTATACTATCTTTACATATATTAAAAATTATTATTTTATAAAAAAATAATTTAATTTTGAATCTAATATAATTTTACACATATCTTAATGATAAATATGTCAAACTCAAATTTTAACGAACATAATTTATATACAAATGATTCTAAATCTTAACAAAATTTATTTATTTATTTTTCTTTCCAAACCATTATACTAACCTTATATTTTTCAATTACATCTTTATAAACTAATAAAAAAAAGATAAGTACGTAAAATAGTCATAGTAACCCCTGAATCATATATATCATAATTTTAGCTGTACATACATCCACTTATACAATCCATCGTATTAAAACTATTATACCAATGATTTAATCAATAATGTAATATATTATAAGTTAAAATTGTATAAATTCATTATAGTAACAATTTATACGAAAAAAAAAACTCATTGTTTATGGTTTGGATAGGTTTAAATAAGAAACAGAGGGAGAGAGAGAAAAAAAGAAAAAACAGGAAGAAGAAGTGACATTTTGGGATAAAAATGAGAAAGAGATTTTTTTTCTTTTTTTTTTTTACATTATCTTTTATCTATT
>Ga0209589_1009996_pt1 | contig 14021 bp, 14 predicted proteins | sample CowpeawhiteBW_FD_187525 | JGI IMG/M metagenome (GOLD analysis project Ga0209589, IMG submission 187525) | Root nodule microbial communities of legume samples collected from California USA - Cow pea white BW (SPAdes) (version 2) | ecosystem: Host-associated > Plants > Roots > Nodule | place: USA... | reverse complement strand
CAACAAGTCAACTAAAGTTGATTCAACTAAGTCAACTTAGGGAATCAAAAATAGCAAACACAAATGAAAGGGATGAATGATTAGTGAACTTCCTTTCTAAACATGCTTAGTCTTCTTAAGCATGTGCTTCCATCCTTGGTTGGGGTCAATCCTTCATCAAGAATGAAGGAAAATGGAGGTCTGTGAGCGCACAATGGGAAAAGAATGAAGGAAGAGGTGCTCTCAAAGTGTGAAAGCGAAGAAGGAGAAAATGGGAGATCAGGGCGTCCTAGTTTGAATAAAAGAGGATACCACATTGGTTCCCACTATAACCAATGTAGTATCTAGGTTTATTTAAAAAAAAATAACATTAAAAAAATATATTACATTAGCTCATCAACAACCAATGTTATATCATTTTTAGTATTTACAAAAATACCACAATGCAAAAAATTATATCGTTTCTTCAGGAACTAATGTTATATCTCATTGTTATACTCTATTTTACACTAATGAAGTCCATCCATGCTCAGACAAAGACTGATAGAATACACTCATGTTCACACAAAGACTTACAGGATCCACAAACACACAACACATCAATCATATATTCACAACATCACATACACATAAACTAGTTTTTTCAATCATCATAAAAAATCACAACTTTTTTCCAAAATTATGAAATTTGCCAAGTTAGATTTCTAGGAAAGAGAGGTGAATCACCAATGAAAAAACTTAGAATGGTGTTCTTTCCTAGCTAGAATCTCTCTAAGGTCACTTTTACTTTCAAAACCCATTTTTATTATCAAATAATAACACAACTCAAACGAAAACAGAATTAACAATCACCATTAATACCACTAGCCATCTTCACACACATATAAGCAAGAAAGCAAGGAAACAACGAATAAAATAAAAAAAGCAGCAACACACAGATATATGAACGTTAGCCCCTTACAACCACCATTAACATAACTCGTCATAGCTACACAAGCACAAGCACATACAAGAAAGATAGCTCCCAATACAACCACCATTAATACAACTTCAACATATTTACACAAGCACAAACAAACAAGAGAGAAAGTTAGCTCCCCTTACTTGAGTATTCAAACTTTTAAACCAAAATCATTTAACCCTCATTTTGAACTATTAGTCTCTTTTACACATTTTTCTTCAAAATTGCTTTAAAGTCACTCAAATTTTCTAATCCACCAAAAAGGTTTCAAATTTGAGTGTTTCACACCTTCCTAATTCACTTATTTACGGAGAAACACTCGGTTTAAAAATCTAGTTATCTTCTAAGATTCCAGGAAATATTAATAAAGAAATAATTTAAATATATTTTTATGTTCATCAAATCTAATTTAATATACACCTTCTTATAATAACTTATCTTTTAGAGAATTTATTTAATATTTCGTAATTTAAATATATTCATAAAATCTTATCTCTTAAATAAAATATATTTTTTAAATTTAATAATTAGCAAACGTTAAAAAAATATTTTAAATAAAATAAATCTTTTAAACGAATATACTATTTTATCTGTTATCATAATCTTTTAAATAAGATAAATGTTCTAAAATAAATAATAAATCCATCAATCTTTTATTTGAAATATTTATTTAATCTCATTTATCCATTTTTCTAACTATTTAATATAAGAATCTTAGAGTGCATCAATTGTTCTCGGTTACAGATCAACTAATCGTGACACTAAGACTTGAATAAGAATAGTTAGTACACTATATCAATTATAGTATGTGGATCTTGGTCAAAAAATTTGAAAGGAACAAAATAATATACTCAAATTTTATATATTTAATTATTATTACTAATATAACAAAAGTATATAAAATTTAGTATTGAAATTCTTGTATGTTTTTCCTTACAAAAATTATAGTTTTAAAATTGTATTTGATGTGAAACTCATTTCAAATTAGTTTTTCTAATTTCATCTCTTTCCCTGAATATTCTCATATTTGAGTACGAGTACGTTTTCTTATAATAAATTTCAAAAAATTAATATGAAACATTCTCCCTAATTCAAAAGAATTAATATAAAACTTTCTATCTATAATTCTTTGAATTTTAAGAGATGATTCTCTAATTAAACAATTGACTTTCTAGTATCATACTTGAAAATAGGTGAAAAAGTATATTTGTATTGTTTTTAACTTCAAGGGTATCTTCCCTTTTATCATTTTACAAAAAATAAATCTATTATTTTATTTTTTTTATCAAGATACCTATTTAAAAAAAGTTAAGACTAAAAATTAATTTATCAAAATCTAATAAAAAATTGAAGGACGTAATTAATAAAAAAATGATAATCAAGTTACATTTAAGAAATGGTTATGAAAAAACATATGGTACATAATTTTTTTTATATTCATAACAAAATAAATATACAAAAAACTCATAAGATGAAAAAAAAACTAAATATTAAACTAATATTTTTCTATCAAGAAAAATGAAAAAATTACCTTTTTTTACCTTAAAAAGAGAACATACAAGAACTAAGAACGAGAAAATAAATTTATATCTAATTTTTATTTCCCTTTTAAAACAAAAAGCAAAATAAAAGATGCAAAAATAATAAATTAATACAAGATATGAGAAACTTAAAATGGAGGAGAATAAAAAAAAATATTTCAACAAATTTTATTATTTTTTATTATGTATAATTTTTTATTATTATTTATTAACATTAAATATTATATTTTATAAAAAAATAAAAAATCAATTTTAAAAATTAAAAAAAAAATTAAGAATAGTTTTAAAAAACTTAAAAAATCTTTGGGGGCATGCCCTGCGGACCTTCTAAGGTCCGCCACTGTTCATATATCTAAAGAGAGCGATTTATCAAGGTCTTATTCAAGAAAAAGTGTTGCTTGTTATGCACGTAAATTTAAAGTAATAAATTGTCTTTGACTTATCGATTTTCCTATTACACTTTTAATTTATTAACATTAATTGTAGTGTCGTTTAAATTGTTGCGTGTTGTACATGTAAATTAAAAGTAATAAATTGTCTTTGAATTATAGATGATTCCTATGACACTTTTAATTTATTAATTATAGATGATTCCTATGACACTTTTAATTTATTAACATTAATTGCAGTCTCGTTTTTATCTAATATCCTTATGCTTCTTTTATTTAACTTCTCCCAAATATAATATTAGATCCTTATTATTTGGTTTTGTGATTCCATATTTTGTAACATTTTTAGAGCAAATAAGATACGTCAGACACAAACATTACTTTATTCTAATCCACAATTTTCTCAGTAGGCTTCCTTTCGGCGGGTGCATGTCATCTGTGAATATCTCGGTTTGGACCGGTTTGGACCCGAGAGGGATTACCTGCAGAAGAGACTCTGACGCTCAAGTCAGTCAAAAGTCTCAGAAAGTTAAATCTCGTAATTAAGGGAGTAATGAAAGTTTACATTTAATTGCTGGTGTCCATGCATATTTATAGATTATTAATTATACTTAGCCACGTCATGGGTTGGGCCCCTGTTTCGGCTATAGGTGGGCCTGAGTGTTAGGCCAAGCCCCTTAGTTCGATTATCGTGGGCCTTAGGGCCCTTGCTGGTAGTGCTCTGAATTTGTCAAGTTATTGCTTAATTATTCTAAGTTAGTGGCTTAAGTCGGTTACCCTTTAACAACTTAGACAGGGTACTGTTATTCGTTCATACATGATGATTAATTGCATCTTTGGTACACCAATCCCCCAGTCTTTGCCGGTATAGCTATAGCGGCAAAGGATGAGAAGTGTGTTTGGCTAGGCCGGCTAGGTGTGGTACACCAGTCCCCCAGTCTTTAAGTGTGATGAACAGTGTTAAGGCGTGGTATCTGAATAGGTTTGTGGCAGGTGTCAAATGTCTAATCGAAGGGGTTTTGCGCCGTCATTATTAAGGGTTGTGACCTTTGGTGTGCATTGTGATGCTTCATATGGGATGTGACTTTTGGCAGGAAGAAGTTGAGTCGTTTGGAATCATTGCTTATAAATGTGGATTGCGTGGAGAGATTGTTTTTGTTGGCTCATTTGTAAGAATTCTGAAATCATAGATCTGCGTGCGTTAGAATTGTCTTATTAGTCTCTTGTATCTGCCGACATCTTTCATTCTCAAAAGGTATGTCTAGTACTAATGATAGTGTGTCGTTGTCATCGTCAAGTAGGGGGAGTGTGCGGTCTAGAGAGGATGTAGGTAAGCATCTTGAGGGGGGGAGTGTTAGCCCAATGGCTGTGGTGGGGAGAATTCCTATGGAGATGATAACTGAGGTGAGGGAAGACCCTCCCGAAGAGATAGCGGAAAGTAGCTGGCCGGCAAAAGCCGGTTACGATTGGGTTGCGGCTGATATTCTAAACCAGTCGTCATTGTTCCGATGGTCCAGGTTGCTGAACTCATGGCTGAATTGTACTCCTGTCATTGCAAGGGATGTAGACTGTGATATAGTGTCGTTGGAGCGAGTGAGCGTTGTTGAGCGCGTTTGCCATGGGCAAGAAGGAGCTGCCGACAAGTTTTTTTATATGTACATGTGCCATTTTTCACAACTGTATGTTTAGTTGCCGTTAAACAACTTTGCTATGGGGATACTTCGCCTATTAAATGTAGCGCCTACCCAACTGCATCCGAACAACTGGCATACTTGCAGGCCTTCTATGTCCTTTGTCAGTCGTTGTATCTAAAGCCGTCTCCCCTTGCCTTTTTATACTTTTACGACACAAGGCCCAGACAACCGACAACATGGCTATCCTTGGTGAGCAGGCCGAGCATAAGTAGGTTGGATGCATTTACGCAATCGTTCAAACACTTCAAAGATGGGTTTTTCAAAGTGGTGGTGAAGGAGGGAGGGAGGTCGCATTTCCTCAACGTAGATAGGAGTACCAAATTCTCTTTTAGTTGGACTAGTAACCCCTGGCGGTGTGAGGACATGAATACCGATGAGTTGTCGGCTGCGGATAGGGAGGTGGTGGAGGTGCTGATGAAGTTTACGGATAGGCTGCCCACTAAGGGCTTAGTTAGGGTTTATAATTCGGTTCATCTGATAATTGATATTGAAGGTATCTGTTTGTGATTTCAACTGTTTCAATGTGTCTAAGTTAACTAATCAAACTTTGGTGTGTTCAATGCAGGACATATGACTCAGGTTGGTAAGAAGAATTTGACCCTTTTCCAAGCGCTAAGGAAGGAGAAGGCGGTTAAAGCAAAAGCGGCTGGAAACACTGAGGTCCCAAATTTACAAGAGTCATTGGTGGAGGTGCATGTACATGACGGCACCAAGAGGAAAGTCGAGTTGCCGGCTAGGCCTGGCAGAGGCAAAGATGTTAAGAAGGTGAAGGCTACCTTGTTGGGCAGGGGTCGTCTAGCGGCGCGAAGGGCGCCGGAAGCCGGTTTGATTGAGCTGCCAGAAACGTCCATTAGGAAGGATATTAAGATTAATATGACGGAGACGCTGATTAACTCCATTGATAGTATGGAGTTGGACCACCTAGTGAGGACGATGATGGAATTTACCAGCAAGGCTCTAATATTGGGTCGCCGAGTTGGGTCTTTGTACCGAAGGTAGCTGAAGGAAGGGAACCGTCAGAAGTTGAAGGAGCTGCAAGGGAAGGTTGATAAGTTTGCGGAAGAAAATGCTGCATGGGAGAAAGAGAGGGAAGAGTGGAAGGAGGAGAAAAAAAGGTTGAAGACCTAGAAGGTTCGCTACTTGGACTCAGAGGAGAAGTTTAAAGGGAGAATAGCCGACCTTGAGGCAGACTATGATGAGTTGAAAGAGAAACATGAAGGGGTAGAAGTCGAGCTCAAGGACTTGAAAAGTTGCATCATTCAAGAGCATATCAATGGGTTTCAGAAAGGGGTGAGGCAGGCAGCCTTCTTCTGCAAGGAGGTTGATATGACAGATCCAAGGTTTGATGTGAACAAAGATGTAGTGGATGGCCAGCTAATCCATGAAGCCGAGAGCAGCCCTGAAGAGGAGGTGGAGAAGGCCATGGCAGATGAAGAAGCGAATGCGGGGGTGACCGTGGAGGGTGAAGGCGACAAGGCGGCTTAGGATATAGTTTTATGATTTCTATTGCTAATAAATCCTAAGTTTGTAATAACCCGTACAATATTTTTCACTGCTTTTGAATGTGATGCATATTTGTGGATATATTTGTTATGGTTTTTTGACGATAGCATACATGATAGGAACGCACTTATTTGGTAATGTTGTTATGCGTGCTATACGCTATGTTTTATGTCTATTTATCTGGATATGTGTTATTGTTATCATTTGTTTGGTTAATGGGAGTAGACGACCCAGACCGCTTACTTGTGGTAAGGAAGGGGAATGAAAAACGAAGTTAACATTAAGTTAAGGGTGTTCGACCCAGGCTGCTTACTTGTGGTACAAGTGGGGAACGAAAAACGAAGTTAACATTAAGTTAAGGGTGTTCGACCCAGGCCGCTGACTTGTGGTAAGGGTGAGGAACTAAAAGCGAAGTTAACATTAAGTTAAGGGTGTTCAACCCAGGCCGCTTACTTGTGGTAAGGGTGGGGAACTAAAAACGAAGTTAAAGATAAATGCGAGGAGTAGACGTGAGGTTAAGAACCCTTTGTTTTATTCATGAGATTTGGGGTGCCTCGTTAAAAACTCCCTGGCCAAAACCCTCCTTAGGGAAAAAAGACCAGGTGAGGAAAAAGAGTACACCCAAGGTTACAAGTATTCGGTACAGTACATGTCTTTAACTGAAATAAAACTTGAGATGGAACACATTCCATGTATTGGGTATCTCTTCCCCTGATAATTGTTCAAGCTTATACGCTCCTTCTCCAGCATCTTCACGTATTCGGTATGAGTCGTCCCAATTGGCGGAGAACTTGCCATCCTTCTTTCTTGCACGGCTGGCCATTCTCCAAACTAAGTCTCCCTTCGCAAACGATCTTGGGTGTATATTCACATTATATTTTCTGGCCGCTCTCTGTTTGGCAGCTAAGTTGCGTATCTAAGCTTTTTCTGTTAACTCGGGTAGGAGGTCGAGGTGGGTGCTCATGTTTTGGTGATTTTGAACTGGGTCGTACAGTTCACAGCGCATAGATGGTTCGCCAATTTCAACTGGTATCATGACGTATGCGCCATATACTAGGCTGAACGGAGATTCATTTGTTGCTGATTGAGGGGTACACCTGTAGGCCCATAGCACTTCCACTAATTCTTCTGGCCATCGGCCCTTGGCATTGTCCAACCGTTTACGCAATTCTACTAGTATAACCTTGTTTGCTTCCTCGACCTGTCCATTGGTCTGTGGGTGTTCAACATAGCTGGTTACATGTTTGATGCCTAGGCCGGTATAGAATTTAGCGAGTTCTTTGTCTATGAATTGTTGACCATTGTCGGTGATGATTGTGTGCGAGACGCCATAGCGACATATAATATCTTTCCAAACGAATTGTTGGACTTGTTGGGCGGTAATGGTGGCTAATGGTTTGGCCTCTATCCACTTGGTGAAGTAGTCGACGACTACTATAAGGAATTTTACTTAGCCTTTTCCAGGGGAAAAAGGGCTGAGAATGTTCATTCCCCACTTTGCGAAGGGCCACGGGGATAGTATATAATGGAGCTGTTCTTACTTTTGATGGATGAGGTTGCCATGTTTCTGGAAGGGTATGCATCTTTTGACCAAAGCGTGGCAATCGGCCTCCATGGTCGGTCAGAAGTAACCGGCGCGAAGGATTCTGGTATTCATGGTGCGTGCGCCTGAATGATAGTCGCATATGCCTTCATGTAATTCTTTGATGATGTACTGGGTTTGCTCTACGGTGACACATTTGAGAAGTGGTTGACTGTATCCTCGCTTGTATAAGTCATCGCCTATCATCGTGTACCTGGCGGTTTTAGCTAGCCAACTCTTGTCAACGTCAGGGGGGGTTACCAGTTCGGAGGTATTGGATGTATGGAGTTGTCCAGTTGTCGGCTTCGTGTTGGGTTAGGGTATGACAAGTGTTTGTTATGGAAGGGGCGGATAGCGTTTGTTGTAAGAGTGATCAGTGGCGGCTTTTTAGCTTAGTGCTGGCTAGTTTGGACAATATGTCGGCTCTGACGTTTTCGGATCTGGGGTTGTGTTGGATGCAGACTTTTTCAAAAGCGGATTGGATGACTTTTCGGACTAGGTGATAGTATTGTAAGAGGCTAGGGTCTTTGGTCTAGAATTCATCATTTAGATGGCCCACTATAAGTTTGGAATCGGTTTTGCATGTGAGCGATTTGACATCGACCTCGCGGGCGAGGGATAGGCTGGAGAGGATGGCTTTGTATTCGGCTTGGTTGTTGGATGTTCTGAAGGCGAAGTGGAGGGATTTTTCAATGAGGATGTCGTTGGGGCCTTCTAGGACGATGTCGGCACCTGTCCCTTTTGGGTTTCAAGAACCATCAACGTAAAGTATCCACTAGTCCTCTTAAGGGGTTTGCTAGAGATCATTGACAAAGTTTAGGAGGCATTGAGCTTTGATGGGGCTGTGGGGTTCATAACGGATGTTAAACTCGGATAATTCGATGGCCCAAGACGACATGCGACTCGCAAGGTCCGGTTTCTAGAGTATCTTCTGGATAGGGTAATCAGTTTTGACGATGATGTTGTGGTTTTGAAAATAGGGACGTAGGCGTCGCGCTGTGTGTACCAGGGATAGGGCTAATTCTCCACCATCTGGTATCTAGTTTCGGGATCCTGCAAGGTTCGGCTGACAAAGTATACAGGGTGTTGAGTGCCATTGACCTCCTGAACCAGTGTGGCGCTTACGGTGTGATCCGTAGTGGTGATATAAACGAGTAGGGGCTGATGAGTGTCCGACTTATGGAGGATGGGTGGTGAAGTGAGGGTGTTTTTTAGTTTTTGGAAAATTTGTTCACATTTTTCGTTCCATGAGAACTTGGCCAATTTCTTTAGTAGTTGAATAATGGGTTATGTTTGTTCGGCCAATTTGGGGAGGAAGCGAGAGATGGCGGTTAGTCGGCGAATGAGGTGTTGCACTTCTTTGACACTGTTGGGGCTTCGCATTTCAATGATGGCATTACATTTCTCGGGATTAGCCTCTATGCCGCATTGTGTGAGCATGAAACCAAGGAATTTACCACGATCGACGCCAAAGACGCACTTTTCGGGGTTGAGGCAGAGGTTGTATTGTCGTAATGCAGAGAAGACAGTGGACAAGTCTTGAGCGTGCTGTTGATGATTCGAGGATTTGATGACCATATCGTCGACGTATACCTGACACATTTACCCATTATGTGGTTGAAGACCTTATCCATCAGCCGTTGATACGTTGCTCCAGCGTTTTTAAGGCCGAATGGCATGACTTTCTAGAAGTAGTTGACATCGTCTGTAATGAAGGCGGTTTTGTTCATGTCGAATGTGGCCACGAGAATCTGGTTATAACCAGAGTATGCATCAAGAAAACTGAGAACTTTGTTATCGGCTACACCGTCAACTAGCTGGTCAATGTTGGGTAAGGGGTAGACGTCCCTAGGGCAGGCTTTATTGAGATCCGTGTAATCGACGCACATGCGCCACTTGCCATTAGCTTTCTTGACCAAAACCACATTGGAGAGCCAGGTGGTGTAGTGGGCCTCTTCGATAAATCCTACATTGAGTAACTTGTCGGCTTCAGCCTTGGCCGCTAATCGGCGTTCTTAACCAAGCTTACACTTTTTCTGGGAGACATATCTGGCCTCCTTGTAAATGGAGAGTTTCTGAGATGCGACTTGAGGGTCAACGCCGAGTAAGTCGGTGGCTGACCAGGCAAAGAGGTTTGTGTTGATGATGAGGGTGGGTGTAAGGATGTCGCACTGTTCGGGTTGTAAGCCAGTGCCGAGTTTGATGGCGCGTCTATTAGGGAGTTCCAGTGGTGTAGTTTCTTCGACCGACTCGAGGTGGGCATCCCAGCCTACTCTAGGGTCCAGATCATCTCCAGATAAGGCTATGTTAGAGTCGGGTGGTCGTTCAATATGGTTGGTTTGAAGGATGGGAAGTTGTGGGCGTAGGCTGGCCATGTAGCATTCGTGCGCAAGCCGCTGGTCGTCGTGGATGGTAAGGATGTTGCCAGATGGGGATGGAAATTTCATGGCCAGATAAGGTGTGGATACGACTGCGCCAAGAGTGTTGAGGGATGGTCGGTCGAGGAGGACATTATAGGATGTGGGCGTGTCAACGACGAGGAAACAGATAGGGATTGTCTTGGTTTGAGCGCCATCGCGAAAAACGGTATGGAGGTCAATGTAGCCACGGGTGGAGACATTTTCCCCTTAGAATCCATATATGGGCTCATCGTATGGAACCATGGTGGTGGTGGGGAGCTGGAGTTTCTGATACGTTGCCCAATAAAGGATGTCGACAGAATTGCCTTGGTCAATGCAGACTTTCTTGACGGTGGTTTTGCTAGTGGCGGATCCACCTCATCCGCCAGAAAGAGACACCTCCGTCATATGCAATCTATCAACCACATCACCCATTCCCATCACAGACGACGCATGCCCCCCATAACCTTCACGGATGACGATTTTTATGGCCTTGATCACCAGCAAGATGACCCTATGGTCATCACCGTCGAGATAGAAAACAACGTCGTCAAGAAAGTCCTCATTGACCAAGGCAGTTCCGTCGACATCCTCTATTGGGCAACATACCAGAAACTCCAACCAACCAACACTGCCATGGTCCCATACGATGAGCCGATATATGGATTCTCCGGGGAAAAGGTTTCCACCTACGACTACATTGACCTCCATACAGTTTTTTGCGATGACGCCCAAACCAAGACAATTCCTATCTGATTTCTTGTCGTCGACGCGCCCACACCTTATAATGTCCTCCTCGGTCGACCTTCACTCAACACTCTTAGCGTTGTCGTCTCCACCCCTCATCTGGCCATGAAATTCCCATCCTCATTCGGCGACATCCTCACCATTCATGGCGACCAACGCCTCGCACGTGAATGTTACATGGCCAGTCTACGCCCACAGCTTCCCATCCTTCAAACCAACCATATTGAACGACCACCCAACTCTGAAATATCCTTATCTAGTGATGATCTAGACCCTAGAGTGGGTCGGGATGCCCGCCTCAAACCGGTCGAAGAAACCATCCCCTTGGAGCTCCCTAATGGTCGCACCATTAAACTCGGCACTGGATTACAACCTGAACAGCGCGACATCCTCACACCCACCCTTATCAACAACACAGACCTCTTTGCTTGGTCAGCTGCCGACTTACCCGGAGTTGACCCTCACATTGCATCCCACAAGCTGTCCATTTACAAGGACGCCCGATATGTCGCCCAGAAAAAATGCAAGCTTGGCGAAGAACGACGATTAGCGGCCAAGGTCGAGGCCGACAAGTTGCTCAATGCAGGGTTTATCGAAGAAGCCCACTACACCACTTGGCTCTCCAACGTGGTTTTGGTCAAGAAAGTCAATGGCAAGTGGCGGATGTGCGTTGATTACACGGATCTTAACAAATCCTGTCCTAGGGATGCTTACCCCTTACCCAATATTGACCAACTTGTCGACGGTGCAGCCAGAAACAAGGTTCTCAGTTTTCTTGATGCATACTTCGGTTATAACCAAATTCCCATGGTCACATCCGACATGAACAAAATCGCTTTCATTACAGACGACGTCAACTACTTCTACAAGGTCATGCCATTCGTTCTAAAAAATGCAGGGGCGACCTACCAATGATTGATGGACAAAGTCTTCAACCATTTAATGGGCAAATGTGTCGAAGTATACGTTGACGACATGGTTGTCAAATCCCCAAGCCATCACCAACACGCTCAGAACCTATCCGCAGTCTTTTCCGCATTAAGACAGTACAACCTCCGCCTCAACCCCGAAAAATGCGTTTTCGACATCGACCGCGGTAAATTCCTCGGATTCATGCTTACATAACATGACAAACAGGCTAACCCCGAAAAGTGCCCAGCAGTATCAAAGAAGTACAACGCCTCATAGGCCGACTAACCGCCATCTCCCGCTTTCTTCCCAAGCTAGCCGAGCAAACCCAACCTATCATTCAGTTGCTCAAAAAATCGGCCAAGTTCACGTGGAATGATGATTGTGAATAAGTCTTTCAGAAGCTAAAAACCACCCTCACCTCACCACCCATGCTCCATAAGCTGGACACTCATCAACCCTTACTGGTCTACATCACCACCACAGATCACACCATAAGCACCGCACTGGTTCAAGATGTTGGTGGCACCCAACACCCTGTTTACTTCGTCAGCAGAACCTTGCAAGATCCCAAAACCAGATACTAGATGGTGGAAAAATTAGCCCTATCCCTGGTACACGCAGCCCGACGCCTACGCCCATATTTCCAAAATCATAACATTATCATCAAAACTAACTACCTTATCCAGAAGATATTGCAGAAACCAGACCTTATGGGGCGGATGTCGTCTTGGGCCATTGAGTTATCCGAATTCAACATTCGCTACGAACCTCACGGCCCCATCAAAGCTCAATGCCTCCTAGACTTTGTCAACGATCTTCAACGAACCCCTGAAGAGGACCAATTGACACTTTATGTTAATGGTTCATCAAACCCAAAAGGGGCAGGTGCCATCATCGTGCTAGAAGGCCCCAACGATATCCTCATCAAAAAATCCCTTCACTTCGCCTTCAAGACGTCTAACAACCAAGCCAAATACGAAGCCATCCTCGCCGGCTTATCCCTCGCCCGCGAGGTTGGTGTCAAATCAGTGATGTGAAAAACTGATTCCAAGCTTACCGTGGGTCATCCAAATGATGAGTTCCAAATCAAAGATCCTACCCTCCTACAATATTATCACCTGGTCCGGAAAGTCGTCCAGTCCGCCTTCGAACAAGTCCACATCCAACACATCCCTAGATCCAAAAACGTCAAGGCCGACATATTAACCAAATTAGCCAGCACCAACCTAAAAAGCCGCCACCGATCATTATTGCACCAAACGTTATCCGCTCCTTCCATCACACACACTTTCCATACCCTAACCCAACACCAAGCTGACAATTGGACAACTCCCTACATCCAATACCTCTAAACCGGTAACCCCTCACCTAATGCTGATAGGAGTTGGATAGCTAAAGCCGCCAGGTACACGATGATAAGCGATGACCTATACAAACAAGGATATGGTCAACCACTTCTTAAATGTGTCACTGTAGAACAAGCTCAGTACATCATCAAAGATTTACATGAAGGTATATACGGCTACCATTCTGGCGCACGCACCATGACCACTAGAATCCTTTGCGCCGGTTACTTCTGGCCGACCATGGAGGCCGACTGCCACGACTTTGTAAAAAAATGCATACCCTGCCAAAAACTTGGCAACCTCATCCACCAAAAACAATCACAGCTCCACTGTATACTATCCCCGTGGCCCTTCAAAAAGTGGGGAATAGACATCCTTGGCCCTTTCTCCCCAGGCAAAGGCCAATTAAAATTCCTGATAGTAGCCGTCGACTACTTCACCAAGTGGATAGAAGCCAAACCATCAGCCATCATTACAGCCCAACAAGTCCAACAGTTCGTCTGGAAGGATATCATATGCCGGTATGGCGTCCCATATACAATCATTACCGACAATGGCCGACAGTTTATAGACAAACACTAACACAAAAAAGCCTTTTAACGTCCGACATTTTCGACCTTTGACGTCTGCCCAAACACCGACGTCGTATCGGGTGACGTCAAAATAACGTCGGAAAAATAGCAGACGTCACTTGACGTCGATCTTTTAGGAGTCCGACGTTATCCAACGTCGGGGCTAGTAACACAGACGTCAATTTTCGCGCTAAAATGAGGGAAAAACCTAAGCAGTTTAACGTCTGTCAGAGCCCGTCAGACGTTAAATAACGTCGGCCCTGGTACGGTCAGACGTTAAATAACGTCTGTCAGGGCACACCAGACGTCAAACTGCTCCATATTTTTAAAAAAAATTTGACTGTTTTTACAACATCCATACACCTGAAAATCAGAAAATTCCCAGAACAATTTCAT
>Ga0209589_1009994_pt1 | contig 14025 bp, 9 predicted proteins | sample CowpeawhiteBW_FD_187525 | JGI IMG/M metagenome (GOLD analysis project Ga0209589, IMG submission 187525) | Root nodule microbial communities of legume samples collected from California USA - Cow pea white BW (SPAdes) (version 2) | ecosystem: Host-associated > Plants > Roots > Nodule | place: USA... | reverse complement strand
TATATATATATATATATATATATATATATATATATATATATATATATGGTTGATTTATGTATAATCATGTGTTATCTTTTTAGCTCACCCTATCTGCTTGTGTTTGGCGATGATCGTGTACGTGGTACACGTGAGCAGATGACATTCCAGGTGGAGCTGGTGAGGCTTAGCCGCGGAGTGGGGGAAAGCCTAGGGGTTTTATATTATTTTGATTTGAAATATCTCGTAAACTCTTATAATAGGGTTTTATATTATTTTATATTATGTTCAGTTTTATGAATTATGGATTTTGGTTTTAATTGTAAGTAATAAAACGTTATAAATTTCCCGCGTTTTTGGGAAATGAGGTTTTATTAATTGCGGCTTAATTACTTTTTCTTTATTTTATTATTTAAATTCGTAATATTCGGTCGGCATGTTACAGCGCCTGGCGGTGAGGCATGTACCGCCAGGCGGTCTAGGCAGATTTTGCCTGGCGACACTTAGGCTGCGCCAGGCAATAACGCTGTTGTCAATGGCTTGTTTGTGTGTTATTTTATGCAATGATGCTATACTTGGATCAGGAGATGTTGTGCCATGAGCGGGTAGGTTCATGGATGGTGATGAACATGTTATGATATGAGCAAGGAGGTTCATATCCAGTTACTCTCGTGTGGGGATACTAGCGAGGTAGGTTCGTATGTTCTGTGCTAACACTTAAGAGATGTTGCGTGCAGGGAGGTACGTAGTTGGTGGATCACATGTGTTGGACTACGGGCGGGTAGGTCTGTAGAGTAGGACTACGAGCGGGGACGTTCATAGAGTAGGACTATGAGTGGAGAGGTTCGTAGAGGCAGGACCACGAGCGGGCAGGTTCGTATGAGCATCATAAATCCTTAATCTGAGGCTAACTATATGTGTGATGTGAAGGTTGAAAAGCCTTGGGGATAAGGTCTTGGTCAAGAACTAATTAGGAAGAATAAGATGGGTGTATTACTTACATTTTGTTATTGTATATGTTATTTCTAATTTTATCAGCTCACCCTTTCTGTTTGTGATTAGCGATGATCGTGTGATTCGTGACACGAAAGCAGATAATGATACAGGTGATGATGTGGATGCACCGACGACGGAGTGAGGGCTAGCTTGGGACTAGAGCTAGGGATTTTACCATGTTTTCTTTTAATAATGTATTGGATTTTGGAAATTGTATTGATTTTATTACTACTCTTTCATAAATTCTGGCACGTGGTTTAACATTTTAAAATTTCCCACGTTTGGGAATAATAAATATTTTGATGATTGAATTTCATTTTATATCTTTATTTATTTAATTAAGTAATATTCCTTAGGGATGTTACAACCTGCACCTCGAAATAGTAGCAAATCTGCGTGAGCCTCCACCGTGACATTCGTTGTAACATCCCGTCAGAATATCATGGATTTTAATAAAATAAATAACAAGTCGCATTTAATACTACCTCATTTCCCAAAGCGCGGGAAATGTTAAATCATTTTATTACTTCCAATTAAATGAAAAATCCATAGTTAATAAAACTGGACATCAAAATAAAACCTCTCACTAGAGTTTACAAAATAGTCCAAATCAAAATAATACAAAATATCTCATAAAAGTTTACAACTTATGCTAAAATCAATAAACATCCTCTGATCAATATATAAACTCCCAAGCTTTCCCCCGCTCCGTGTCTAAGTACCACCCACACCACCTGCATCAACATCCTCTGCTCATGTGTATCGCACACACGATCATCGCCAAACACAAGCAGATAGGGCGAGCTTAACAAAATCAACATACAATTATATTGATATACATATAAATAGTCATTTATATATTTTATGCAAACACCCAAATAAAGTCTCTCACTCTTTTCCTTATCACCTGTCCACAACCAGATCATTCATGTTCTACCTCTTTTAGTGATTACCCCAAGGTGACTTGCTGCCATACCTATCGGCCACAACCGATAGAGCACGTGCAGGAAACCATGCTACGGATCACACACCGTAATGCCAGGTGGAGTTCCCAAATACGAACATGGTTCGTAACCTCCTAAGACTACCAAACTCGTCAGCTAATTATTGAGAAGGACAATCCATCTGGACCCATTCGTACTGGCCAACACCAACACACTTACACCGGTAACACTCGCCAACCTGAGCTCAACTCAAGGGTTCCTCGTGTTCATCCACCATCCCGAGCTCAACTTGAGGGATGTCATTCCGAGCTCAACTCGAGGAATGCTACGTGCTTAACCCCTATCCCGAGCTCAACTCAAGGGATACGTTCTGAGCTCAACTCAAGGAACCCATCAATCCCACCTTTGAAGCATCACCAAAAGCCTTGTAGATCACTTTTGCAGAATCCAACCACTAAGGCTACAACAGCCAAATCGCCTAGCGGGGGACACGTACCGCTAGGCGCTACCAACTTCCAGACCGCCTAGCGGGGTACGCGTACCGCCAGGCGCTACGCGCCTCATAAATCCCAAACACTGTGGACACCGCTTGGCGGGATTCCCCTCACCACCAGGTGCACGCGTTCCAAGTGCCCACTAATGTAACAACTATCGCCTGACGGAGCACTCTCCGCCGCCAGGCGCCACACTATTCCAAAGCCCACTATCTTACAACGATCGCCTGGGAGAATCACATTTGTCGCTAGGCGCCACCTGCACCAGAAAGCCCCTGGTACGTGGCTATCGCCTGGTGGTCTAGATCCTACCACCAGGCGTCATACCAGTAACATCACTTCTACTGGTTTTTGCACATTTTCACTAAGTTCTCCCTCTTAAGTCTGAACTATCATACATCCAATTGTTGAATCCTATTATCATATGTGTACGTCTTATATATTACCCTCACCAACTGTCACCTACAAGTCAATAGGATATCATTTAGTTCCCTTTTTTCATTATTCATCCACTTAATTTATATATATATATATAGGAATGCTTAGGTTTCTCTTTTCTGAAGTTAACATGTCACTGCAATCTCATACCCTTCATTTCTCTATTGTTACCCCACATCATCTTAGTATCCATTGGCATCTGTCTTAGCACTTGCACCTAACTATCTTTATTCCTTCCTTCCAATTTGACAAGTCCCAGTAACACCAATTCTCCACTTCGACCTAACATCACTCTAATATAAATAATATCAAAATGGTTAGATTACTGATTTCATAATTCTAAGGTTTCCTAATATAACACCAGATTTATTCCTATATGCTCATAGCCTAGTAATCAATTATAATCCCATTTCCCTTCACAACTTATTCATCAAGTCTAGGAACAACGTAAGGGCCTCGTGATCATTTAATCAATCAATGCCATTATATATCAAACGTTCACAGCAACTAGCCTGAACCCAGTGCACTTCATAATTCACAAGATGCTTCTGAATGCCGCGCTGCCGCCTGGCGACCCACTATAACCCGCTAGGCGGTGCATCAGTCTTGGGAAAAATACCAGGTTCTGTTACTTCTATCCGCACGCTCCTACCCCTTTTTTGCCCTTCTCTTTCCAGTTTCCTCCAATTGGACACTCAATTACAACATCATAAACACCATATTCCATCATAATTATTCCAATAGTGATTATAATGCAATTACACACTAGAGGTACCTCAATCAACAAAATTCCCAACTATGTCAATCCCTAAAAATATGTGACCACTGTTCTATCTTAATTAGGTCTTAATTATGCGAAACTCCATGAATTTTGACAGTAATTTATCCCTTCGCAACGTAAACTGACTTTCCCTCCGATAAAATCATCCTAGAACCCAGCAAACATCAAAATCGAACTAGTATAGCTCGCGTCGCCTAGCGGGTCATTCACCACCGCTAGGCCCTTCATAAAAACCCAAGAAATTAGGTAAAACTGGTATATGTGGCCTAGTGGTCGAGAGCTTACTGCCAGGCGGTTCCTCTTCAGGAACCCAGACTTAAGCCACAACGCATGTGCCACCTAGCGGCTATGAACAGCCCGCCAGGCGGTTTCTGGAAATTTCTAGAAACCCAGAAAAACACGAACAACACTATAATAATGCATACAATTCATATCAACACTATACAATTCATGCTCATACATAAAAGCTAACGTGAAAACTCCCCTAACCTGGCTTCCTTGCTAAAAGTTTGAGAATTCCCAATGTTCTTCTTTGCTCACCCAAAGTTCTCTTAGTCCTCCCTCCAATCAGCCTTAATTCTGCACTCAAACCTCACCACTCTCCAATTTTCGTGTCCTATTCTCTGTGTGCAGTTTCAACCTTGCAAAACCCTTCTCCTAACCTAAAAAGTACCAAAAATAAAGTTTAATTTGGGTTCTCCAAGGTTTGAACCCATAACCACACCAATACCAAGTCAATGCTAAACCATCATGCCCATTCATGTTTCATGCTAACTAATATAATTCAAGCATTATGTCATGAGAACGTGATTAATCATATGATTAAAACAAGAATAATTAAATAACACATAAATGACATACATAGGACTCAAACCCAAGTCCTCTCACACAATCAAAGTACTCTCAACCACTTGAGCTAGTACTTTTCCATGTCATACCAATCAGAATTTAATGCCATAAAGGCTTCTACTACCCGTATTTATTAATTAATTAAATTTCGTGGGTCTTACACTCGTCGGAGCAACCACAAGACCACCACTCACCTAGAAAACACAAAGCTATTGCAACAGCCTCCATTGCTAAACGATGCTCAAACATTGTACTACAGCGAAAACCCTAATTCTGGAGAGAGAAAGCGCACTAGCGCATGTCAGTCTATCATTGCGCAGTCAAATAGTCAAATAGTCAATTTTGGTCAATATTGCAAAAATGGTCAAATAAGAGGATCAAAATTGGAAATTGGACAAAAATTATGTTGCTAATTAATTAAATAAAGATAAAATATTTCAGGAACAGAAAAGATAAAGTCTAATTCCAAACACTACCTATATAAAGAGACCTAAGGGAGTAGAAGAAAGGAGAGTTAACAACTCTCTGGTTTTGGCAGCTACCATCCATCACATCTCTTGTTCTTCCATTCCTTTTATTTTTCTTTCATTCATCATTTATCATGTATTCCATCCAATCCATGGAGGGCTAAGCTTTTAAGGTTGATTCCATTGTAATTTCTTAACTGGATTTTGAGGTTTGATGAATTAATGTATTTGTTCTTTAGATTATTGTTGTGGTTTTTGTTTATCTATGTCCTTTGCTTCTTAATTGAATAGAAAATAATGATTTTAAATCTACACGCATGCTAATCATATGAGTTAAATGGTTTTTAAATTCAATTGAGACTTTACTTTGATTTTATTTATAAACTTTCATGTGATTAAATAAGTTTTTTGCCAATAATTGAGACTTTACTTTGATTAAAGGTAATCACTTTAACTAAAATTAGTTAAGACTTTACTTTGATTAATTAATTTTTCTATTTGGTAAGGAAACAAAGGAATAGACATGATTAGGCATAGTAAAATTTAATTGAGACTGTACTTTGATTGAATTTACTCTGGATAATCTAAAAATTCTCACTTTTAATTGAGACTGTACTTTGATTAAAAGTGAGAATGCCAACAAATGAATTGAGACTTTACATTGATTGATTTGTAAATCAACAAAAATAATTAATTTAACAATAATCTCTAGATAATCGATGATGGATCTATTTTGAAAAAGTAGTGGAATTGACCTATTTACTATTATTATGTTTACAATCTTTTATTTGCGTGACATTCATTCTTTTGCATATTAAAACCCTATATTTTCACAGTTACTAGGTTTAATTGCATTAGGATAGATTTTTATAAGAATCAAATATTTGAAATCAATTCCGTATTCATTGAGAGACGACTCAGGGTTAGCTTAACCCTATCTAGTTTGTTCACTACTAACTTGGCAGTACTGAAGTTGCTATAGTTAAGTAGTGGTAATTTGATCGCTTAACGACAGCGATAACTCTCGATGATGAAGATGAACTTCGAAAGGCGCAAAGCAGAAACGTTGTTTACTTTCATATATCAAAGTTGTCCTTACATATGGTTGCTTGTGTAACGTCCCTACTGGAAATTACTTAATTAAAATAAATCAATAAAAATAGAAAATCAATCGACATAATTTACTATAAGTCAGCAGCATCACTTGTAGCATCATCTGCTCCCGTGTAATGAATCACACGATCATCGCCAATCACAAACAGAAAGGGTGAGCTCATAATAAATTGACACATAAATTAATAAAATAATAAAAAACCCAGCTATTTGATTCTAAATATTTCTTGGCCAAGACCTTAATACCCCAAGGCTTTTCAACCTTCAAATCACACAAGTAGTTAGCCTTGGACTCAAGATTTATGATGCTCACACGAACCTACCCGCTTGTGGTCCTACCTCTACGAATCTCCTCGCTCGTAGTTCTGCTCTACGAACCTCCAGCGCTTGTAGTCCTACAATACAGACCTGCCCGCCCATAGTCCAACACACGTGATCCACAAGCTACATACCTCTCCACACACAGCATCTCTCAAGTGTGAGCACGGAACATACGAACCTACCTCGCTCGTATCCCCACACGGAACAAGATATGAACCTTCCCGCTCATATCATCACGTGTTCACCACCATCCATGAACCTACTCGCTCATGGAACAATATCTCTTGAACCAAGTCCACATCAATGCGTATAACAACTCACGCAAGTTAGATACCTACAACATTATCGCCTAGCGCAGCCTAAGTGCCGCCAGGCGAAACCGGCACAGACTGCCTAGCGGGACCTCCTCGTCGCCAAGCACCAGGCTCTCACAGACCCACTATTGTAGGGTCTATCGCCTGGCGGAGCACACCTTGCCGCCAAGTGCCATGTAGTGCAGGGACACCCCTGGTGTTCCTATCGTTTGGCGCACATACCCGTGCTGCCAAGCGCTATATCAGTAGCGAAATTCTATTGGTTTTTGCACCCAAAACATATTGAGTTCATTCTAATATACTTCCCAAAATTCGAGGTATAACTTCTCCAATCAAGGTTAATTTCTTAGTAGTCCGCAACTCTCATAGAATATTACATACCTATACTTCACAATTTCCAATTCCTCTATTCAAGTCTAGGATTTACTAAGTGCTCTACCATTGTAAAATAACTCAATCAAGCTTGTGGAATGACCCCCAATCTAGTATATTAACATCTGGCACATTACCTCTGCTGCACTAAAATGACATTAAAACTTCTCTTGCAAATACTTTCCACTTAATATATTCTAGTCCACCAAAGCTTCCCACACTAAGGCACATCAGTACCTTGAAAAACCAAGGTTTTCTGAGCATGAAAATACCTATAATTGAACCTCAAAATTTCAATCATTCATAGCGACACCATCTTTGATAATCCTCTAAATAAAATGTCTAAGTGGTTTTGATGACAACAAAATGCTATACAGTATGAAGAAAGGTCTTATTGATTTTGATGATAACAAACATCATATGAAAATGAGGATATATATGGTTATTCATATAATATTTTTAGTCTCGCATATGAAAGCCCTAGAGGTGTTAAATTGTGCAATATACTTATGCAAGGACCAAATGAAGAGAAATCAAAGTAAGCAATCATTATACTATATATTGATTAAATGACATACTGATTATATGTTATATAAATTGTGATTATATAATTGATTATCTAATGTGTGTTCATGATTTTCAAGCAAGATTTGCCAAAAGCATAATTAGCATAGAACAAGCAAAATATAAAGATTAGACTAAACAAGTAGAAAAGAAGAATAACAAGCTCAATTGAAGCTATTAGACGACTATATGCTTTAGACGCGTCTGAAAGAGCTGCATTATTTTGGCTAAATTATTTCTTTTATTTAATTACTGATTGAATATTTGAATTAATATTTTTATCTAATTATTTAGAATCAAAATTATTGAAAGAAGTCACAATGTTTAAAATTATCTTTGGATAATTAAATTTTAATTAAAGAATTTTGTAAAAGAAATTATATTTTTGAAATTAAAATAATTGTCAAACGATTATAGAAATGTTTTATAAACAATCACATTTATTTTGAACATATAAAATTCAAAAAATATTCAATCATACAAAAGCTTCAACAAAGGATATCTTACAAATGAAGGATTACAAGGAAGATTACTTGAAGAATTCATTTGAAAAAGATTCAAGTAGAGAAGTTAAAACGAGAAAGAAATCAAAAGAAGAAATATCATATACGGTGTATGACAAATGAGTAAAACTCCAAAGGAGAAGACAGGAAGAATATATTTAAGATCTTATCAAATTACACGTCTCTATATTACAAGGTAATTTATGAATTAAATCGCGAAGACTGGAGAATAAATAAAAAGAAGGAAAGAAAGAATAATTAAAACACAAGGAAAACCACTAGACGAGTAAAGTGAAATAGTGTTGACCATACAAGTCAACATAAAAGTGGCAAAGCACTAGACTTCAACAAAGGAGTAGATGAGTCAAAACAAGCATTAGACGACAAAGGTCACCAGTCGCATTCTACAACGTAGACTCACTTAGACTCAATCATTAACTAGACGAGTCAACATGTACAAATGTTAGACGAGTCAACGCAAGATGTCGGATAAGTCAAAGCAAAACTATTAAACGAGTTAAAGTCAACTCAATATGTTGAATGTTGAATACATTTATCATACAAGTGCTTTCATTAGAATATTCTAAAGAAAAAGTGACTAGACAAGTTAAGCAATGACAATCATGAGACAAATTGAGTTCAGATGGTGCAAAAGAAAAGTATCAAATCACAAGGTGATACAGTGATCAATCATGAATTGATCAATGAAATCTGAATGTTGAATTAGAGGATGAAATCTATCAGATAATTATCAAGATGATCAAGTCAAGAGGATTGCACAACAAGACTCAACTTTTATTGAAGATATTCTGATTGAAGAAATATCAAAGATATATGAAGATACGTGTGAAGAAAAGGCCATTGATTAAGCCTAAGAAAGAACATTTTGAATATTATCATATTATTTTTAACCAATCACCAACAAGGGAAATACTTTGCAGATAAAAGAATGCAAAAGAATATTTAAGAATAAATTATAATGGTAATATCATTTATAGAATGATGAAATTCGAATTGAAGAATTATAAGAAAGGAAAGAAGAGATAACTCACATGAAGCAAAATACGCAGAAAGCAATATTCAGAACTTTCAAGTGAATAAGGAAGAAGATATTAAGAAATACAAAATTAGTTCTACATCAACGGTCAAGTGGTTCAATACAACTATATATACCAAGGCCAAGAAGAAGAAGAAGAAGAAGACTTAGACTTGAGAAACATACTGAAATGTTGTTGTCGCAACTTAAATCGTGACGGAACGGCGAACTAAAAAATAAATTAATTTGAAAAAAAGATTTGAAGTCGCCACCATAGTTTATTCTGGAAAGTTATGGAAAACCATAAAATTAAAATAAAGTCTGCGAAAACCATATTTAGGGTTCGGGAGTCGGTTACGCATAGGAAAGGTATTAACACCCTACAGTACCCGCCCAAAGGTGGTACCTTTAACTAAATTTACGAAAGAGATGTATTATTTTATAATATTTATTTTTCCCAAAAATAAGAAAATAAATTGAACAAATATATTTTTTGAGTGAAAAGGACCCAACAAGGATTAACCTTGGTCCTACGTATTGTCATTAAAATGAGAAATCAAGACTACGTAGTTCTTTGTAAAACTATTTGAAAATGATTTGAAAACCTTTTGATTTTTTGGGAAGTGAACCTGACAAGGACTTGCCCTACTCTTACGTATCTCCATTCACAATGGAGAATCAAGGATCACGTAGTTCTTGACAAAACTTGATTAGAATATTTAATTTTTTAAAGTTATCTTTTGACATTCTTGAAAATAAGTGTCATGCGACGCGTGCGCCGGGTTGACACCAAAATCATTTTTTATACTTTGTATTTTTGAAAGGGAGTGTTGTGCCACGCGAGCGGTCGATTAGACACCAAAACATTTTTATAATTTTTATATTTTGAAAAGGAGTATCGTACGACGCGAGCGATCGATTAGACACCAAAACTATTTTTATAATTTTTGTATTTTAAAAAGAAGTGTCGTACAATGCGAATGGTCGATTAGACACCAAAACTATTTTTATAATTTTTGTATTTTAAAAACAAGTGTCGTTCGACGTGAGCGGTCGATTATGTAAGACCCGAGAGATTTAAATAATTAATTAAATAATTATTTAATAAATTCGGGTAGTAGAAGCCATTAAGACATTTAATGCGAAATGTTATGACGTGGAAAAGTACTAGCTCAAATGGTTGAGAGTACTTGTGTGAGAGGATTTGGGTTTAAATCCTCTATATGCCTTTTTGTGATATTTAATCTATTATTATTTTAATAAGATGATATGGTCATGGAGAGTAATAATATAATATTAAGATTAATGAATTATCATGAAATATGATTTGGTTGAATTGGTTGTGCAATTGCTTTGTGATTGAATGGTTATGGGTTCAAACCATGGTGAACCTAAACTTATTTTCTTTTTGCTAATTTTAGTTTTTGGCATGAATGTGAAGGGGCAAGGGAAACCCTAGCTAAAGGAGCAGCCAATGGTGCTGGAAAACCAAATAGAATAGCCAATTGAATGATAATTAAAACTAAGTTTTAAGGAAATTTCGTTTTTGCTAATAAACCATCATTAAAGTACCATTAAAGGGGAGAATTGAGGGAGAATGAGAGCACTTTTGAGTCTGCCATTTTGAGAATAGTGAGGAGTATTATTACAGAGGAGAAACATGAGGTTGGGTGTGGCAAAGGTACTGGTTTGGAGGACAGTCAAAGGGAGACCATTGGTGATCCAAGGAAATTCTCAAGTGTCCACTCTTAAGTAAGGAAATTTAGGTTAGGGGAGTTTCACTCTATGTTTTAATATTAATTGAATGATTATGTGATATGCTTGATGACCTTGATTCGTTGCCTGTCATTTTTCGTCTGGATTTCGTCGAGTTTCTGGAAATCTCCAAAAACTGCCTAGCGGCGTTGAATGACCCACCAGGCGACGCATGTTCCAGAACCCATTCCTGGGTTTTCCTCCATGAACGGCCTGGCGGAACTGGCTTGGCCCGTTGTTTTGCTTGCTTGTTTTCTGTGATTTTGTACTACTTGGATTAGGCCTTGCATAAAAATACAAAAATTGTTGTGTGTTATGTGTTGATAGGACTGATATTGTATGAATGTGTGATGCGTTATGAGTTCTTGAATGAAATTGGTATCTAGGGTTCATGTTGGGGATATAAATGAATAAGCAAGGATGATGATTATGTTTGGTGCACTGTTTTGTTATGGAAATGAGGTTAATCTAAATAAAGTATGAACCCATGTATAATGTTTCATGTGAGAATATGTCAGAATGAAAGTTGGTACTATAATTGGGGTCACGACTGGTGCAGGAGGAATGTGGGCAGAACCCAGATTGTCGTGCACCGCTTGGCAGCACCTGGATCGTCGCCAAGCGACACATCAAGCAGTGGGCACTCTGAGTTGATTCTACAATTGGCGTTGGCGACGACACATCAGGCAGCGGGCATTCTGAGTTGATTCTACAATTGGCATTCTTCGGGGCTTTGCTAGTGATTTCTGCATGAATGGGGTTGGCAAAGGATGTATTAATTTGAAACTTGTCAGGGAGTTAAATGTTAGTAGGTATAGGGATGAGTTGAATGGGATAAAATGCATGAAAAGGCTAAAAGGGTTCTTTGATTGAGTATGGCAGACTGTAAGTTGAATTATCATTACATGTCCCATGGGTTGTTTACTTACTAATAGGGTTAACATGTATTAACAGATAAAAGAATGAATTAATTGTTACTCACATAATGTTGATGTACATGCATGATTTGGTTGTGAAACCATGAATTGTGATGCTTTGAAAATTCTGTCATAAGAAATGGATTGAGGTTGTTTAAGTATGAATGTACGATAATCTATGTATGAGTTGATTCGGGGGAAGGGGGGCGATTAAGGCCTGTTGAGTGTGCCAAACACCAGTATCACTGCACTACTGGTATAATGCTTGGCGACGCGGGGCGAGCCACCAGGCTGAAGACAACTAAAACAGTGACAGTGGTCACTGAACGTAAGTGGCGCCTGGCGGCAGAGATTGGTGCGCCAGGCGGTTTGTTTAGATTTCGCCTAGCGGCATATAGGCTGCGTCAGGCGAATTAGCTGCTATGAAATTGGTTGTTGTTGTGATCAGTGGACTTGAAGGACTAAGTTTATGTACCTTTGTGTTTGGGCTTGATGGACTAAGTCCAATAGGGGTTTGGGATGTGCTTGGTGGTGGGACGCATGATGGGCATGGAACTGGTTAGTTCCCGTCGGCTGCTAATGGGCGAGAAGTCCTTAGTATGGTGATTACATGTGTTGGTCGCACGATGGGCAATGAACAATTATGTTCCCGTCGGTTTCTATTGGACGAGGAGTCCATTGTATGGTGATTGTGTGCGTGCCTAGGTTCAAGTGAGGAAGGCTTAGATGTTTTGCTACAGGAGAGGAGTCTGTGGGGAAGGACTACTAGTGGGATAAGCTCGTAGGGTGGGGCCACGAAAGTGATAGTTTCGTGGGGGCACAGTAAAGTCCCAAGACCTAGTTTCATGCATATGACTCATGAAGGACTTTGAGGTCATGGATGGGTAATTTGAAAGGATAAGATAATTACGTAAAACCTTTTTGGGAATGGGTGTCATATATAAATATATATATATATATATATATATATATATATATATATATATATATATATATATATATATATGCATAACTCACTCTATCTGTTTGTGTGTGATGATGATCAGATAACTTGTTATCTGGGAGCAGATGATTTGACAAGTGAGCCAGGAGATGTTTGAGTTTGGAGAGCGGAATTACATGGGGACTCAGAAGACTTTTTATAGTTTTGATATTTCAATGTATTTTAAACAGTTTGCCATTTCAATTATTTTATGGTCTGTAATAAATTTTAATTGCGAATATTTATAATGAATGTGATTATATGGTTTTAATTTTCCGCATTATTGGGGAAGTACTGTTATAAATGAGGTTTGATAATTAATAAATTTGTGTTTTTTTTCTTCTTCTGCATTTTTTTAAATTATTTAAAGTAATATACCTTAGGGATGTTACAGATTAGACCCCAAAACAATTTTTATAATTTTTTATTTTAAAAAGAAGTGTCCTGCGACGCAAACGTTCGATTAGACACTAAAAGAAAAAAATAAAGAAAGTAATTTTAAATTTTTATCATTTTTGAAAACTATTTTAATTTTTATTTCAATGAAAAATATTTTTAGAAAATTATATGATTGAAATGTGAGATTTAATTAAAAAAAGGTAAATTTGGAAAGAGAAAATGAGAGTGGATAAGTGAGTATGTGGGTGCAATAAGGAAAACTACACAAATGAGAATGGAGTGAACATAGGAAAAGGACGTGGTGCAAGGAAGTACATAAGTCCACAAACAAAATTAAAGAAGTGAAGTGTGTGCTTAATGAAAATGCAAGGATATGAAGTAAAAGCAATAAGCATGAAACAAAAAATGCAAAGGGATCGAGAGTTATTACATTGGGGAATGCATGAAGAAAGAATAAATAAATTAAATGGCCCAATTATTAAGCAAATCTGCAGATGTATGAAAATTAAATTATGGGGGTGCACAAAGTGATTTAAATCTGCCAAACCCTTAGAGCTTTCTCATTAATTCCTCAAAAATTAAAACACTACTTCCCATTTTATCAACCATAAACATCAAATGGCCACCATTATTGTGCCACCTTGATGAAGGATTATCTTGTTCCTTTTTAAGATTATTGAATATGGTGTGAGTTGATTAAGAAAGCTAAGTGAAATCCCCACTGGACATTAAGATAGCAAGCTATCTAGATGTGAAGGTTCCTTTCACAAAGCTCAAGAGAAGAAGATGATGGATTGATTC
>Ga0209589_1009993_pt1 | contig 14025 bp, 10 predicted proteins | sample CowpeawhiteBW_FD_187525 | JGI IMG/M metagenome (GOLD analysis project Ga0209589, IMG submission 187525) | Root nodule microbial communities of legume samples collected from California USA - Cow pea white BW (SPAdes) (version 2) | ecosystem: Host-associated > Plants > Roots > Nodule | place: USA... | reverse complement strand
ATGAGATCCAGACCGCGATCGCCGGCACCGGCAACCCCGACGTGATCGCCGCCTACCAGGCCGCGACCGGCGACGTCGCGATCGCCGCGACCGGCGGCGGCGCGGGCGGCGGCGGCACCGGCGCGGGCGGCCCGACCGGCACCGGCGGCTTTGCCTTCGGCGGCAATGGCGGCGGCGCCTCTTCGTTCGGCGGCCTGCATTATGCGACGAGCGGCTCAGGTACCGGCAGCGGCTCGGTCGGCGGCACCACCGTCAATCAGTCCACCAGCCCACGACGTTGATCGAAACCGGTCGTTCCGGCCGGACATGACATCTCACGGCAGCGGCGCCAGCGGGCGCCGCTTTGCTTTTGCGCCGTTAAGCTTCCTGCAAAAAGTCGGGTGAAGCGCGCGCTGCACTGCATCGACCGCGTTCAATTGCAGGCAGGCTTGTGCTAGTGTTGCGCGCAGGGCGGGTTTTGGCATCGGGTTTGCTCCGGGCGCAAACGGGCTTTTGGCGAACGTCAATCCTTAATCGACACATCGATCCATTTTCAGGAATTGCTGGATGTTGCGGGTGAATAAGCCGACCTCGGAGATCAACCGTGATTTCGCCGAGGCCGACGGCTCTGCGTCGCAGACGCTGACCTCCTATCTCGAGATCGTCCGCCGCCAGTTCCCGACCATGGTCGCGATCGTCTCGGCCTGCGTGATCCTGGCGCTGCTCTATCTCTTCACCGCCGCGCCGAAATTTACGTCGACCGCGTCAATGGTGATCGACACCCGCAAGGTGCAGCTGTTCCAGCAGCAATCGGTGCTCGGCGACATTGCCGTCGACTCCGCTACAGTGGAAACGCAGGTCGAAATCCTTAAGTCCGAAAACATCAGCCTTGCAGTGATCCGAGATTTGCACCTGATCGATGATCCCGAGTTTACCGGCAGCGGTATCGGAATTGTCGGTGCTGTGATTGATTTTGGCACGTGGCTTTTTTCAGATGGCCATCCACCTTCTGAATTCGAACTGACCAGAAAGGCTCTGCAAAGATTTGAGTATAACCGGAGCATCAAACGGCTCGGCCTCACTTATGTGATGGAGATCGGCTTCACATCGCGAGATCCAGAGAAAGCAGCGAAGATCGCGAATGGGATCGCAGAGGCCTATATTGTCGACTCGCTCGAGGCGAAATACCAGGCGACGCGCCGCGCCAGCGTCTGGCTGCAGGATCGCATCAAGGAGCTGCGGACTCAGGCGTCCGCGGCGCAGAAGGCGGTGGTGGATTTCAAGACTGCCAACAACATCGTCGACACCGGCGGCCGGCTGATGAACGAGCAGCAACTGGCCGAGGTGAACAGCCAGCTGGTACTCGCGCATGCAGCCACCGCCGAGGCCAAGGCGCGGATGGACCGCATCAATGATATCCTGAAGCAGGAGATTCCGGATGCGAGTGTCGCCGACGCGCTGAAGAACGACACCATCGTCAAGCTGCGCGGCCAGTATGTTGATATGGCGTCCAAGGAATCGATCTGGGCGATGAAATATGGCTCGGATCACCTTGCCGCCGTCAACCTCCGCCGCCAGATGGCCGAGATCAAGAAGAACATCATCGACGAGCTCAGGCGTATCCAGGAATCCTACAAGAGCGACTACGACATCGCTGTAACGCGCGAGGAGGCGATCAAATCGAGTCTCAACAATGTCGTCTCGGAATCGCAGCTCACCAACCAGGCACAGGTGCAGCTCCGTGAACTCGAGAGCAACGCGCAGTCCTACCAGGCGATGTACGACAATTTCCTCCAGCGGTACATGGAAAGCGTCCAGCAGCAGTCGTTCCCGATCACCGAGGCTCGCGTAATCAGTGCGGCCACTCGCCCGTTGCTGAAAAGCTATCCCAAAACCCTCATTATTCTCGCGCTAGCTTTGCTGGGCGGCCTCGCCCTTAGTTTCGGCGCCGCTGTGCTGCGCGAGTACGCCGATAAGGTGTTCAGAACCACCGCACAGGTAGAAGATGTGCTAGGTGCGAACTGCGTTGCAATCATGCCTGCACTCTCGGCCGATCTTAATAAGCCATCTGTGTTCGGCCGCAACCTTTCCAAGAAGAGAGAGAATCCACAACCCGATCTCCTGCGTTATGTCGTCGAAAATCCTCTGTCCCGTTTCGCTGAGGCTGTGCGATCACTGAAGGTCGCGGTGGATCTTAACTCTATCGTGCGTGAGAACCGCGTGCTCGCGGTCACTTCGACCCTCCCCAATGAAGGCAAGAGCACGCTTTCGACCAATCTAGCGCAGCTGATCGCACATAGCGGTGCGCGCGTCATCCTCATTGATTCCGACCTACGCAATCCCTCGCTATCGCGGGCCCTTGTGCCTGACGCGAAGATGGGCCTCGTCGACGTGGTTGCGCAGAAGGCGCAGTTGGAGGATGTGCTAACGGTTGACCCCGAGACAAGATTGTCGATTCTGCCGGCCGGCACCACTTCGAAGCTGCTGCACACCAACGAAGTTCTTGCGTCGAAAGCGATGCACGCTCTGATCACGCTGCTTCGGTCGAGGTACGATTACGTGGTGCTCGACATGCCTCCGATGGCGCCGGTTGTCGACGTTCGCGTTACCTCTTCTTTTGTTGACTCATATGTATTCGTTGTAGAGTGGGGGAAGACCAAGATGGATGTCGTCAGGCACAATCTCCTGGGAGCGCCTGAGATTCAAGATAAGCTGCTTGGCGTGGTTCTCAACAAGGCGGACACAAAGCTATTGGCACGCTACGAATCCTATCATGGCCGCTATTACTACCAGAAGTACTATGCCCGTTACGGGTATGTCGAATAGCGCCAACGTGATGCGCGCGGCGTTGTTACGTGGTGGGTTGTGGCTGCTTGGCCTTGCCACCTTGCTCTGGTTCTCCGCGGTCCTTCCATCATTTTTGTTGACTGCGCCCGCTCGCGAAGCGTTCGCAAGAATTGTTGCAAACGAGCGGTTCAAGCCTGGTGCTCTGGATAGCGTGCTCGCTCGCATGCAAGCCTTTCCGCATCCATCGTTTCTGCAGCCGGAGTTCTTTGAGGCGGAGGCGCTTGTAAGCCTTCGAACGGCAGAGGAGGCGATGCAGCGAAGAACTTCGGAGAAGGCGGATTATGAGGTGGAAGCTGCCGCGGACAAGTTGAAGTCAGCACTCCTCGTCAGCCCAACAGATTCGTTTCTTTGGTTGATGCTCTACTCTGCAGAAACTGCCCGGAAAGGCTTCGATAAGAAGCAACTCGCTTACCTCGAACGGTCTTACGTCGCGGGACTGTATGAAGGCTGGGTATCGATTCGTCGGAATCGGTTGGGACTTGCTGTTTTCCCGCTTCTGGGGAGCAAAACGCAAGATATGGTTGTTTCCGAGTTTGCTGAGTTGGTCGACGCAGAATTTATCGAGGACTCAGTGACAAGCCTTATAGGCGTAGGTTGGACCAATAGGGACCGACTGCTTTTCAGCCTGACGGCAGTAGATATCGCGAGCCGGCAAGCATTCGCAAAGCGTCTCGCCGCCGAAGGGATCAAGTTGAAAGTCCCTGGTATGGACGCTGACGAAAGGCCATGGAGATGATGTCCATTTCTCTTGAGTGCTCGCGCCAGAGAATTAGATCGATAGCTATTTTGGCGCTTTTTTGGACAGCCCAACCTGTAGCTGCTCAAACAAGCGCAACAACCACTTCTCCTCGACTTACCTTGCAGGGGCCAGCTGAGCAGGGTCAGTTGGGGGTAGTTCAGGATGCACTGGGACGCCCTTGTTTGGACGTCGAGGCGGTCGCGCGATCCCACGTGGTCAATACAGATTTCATCGATCACGTTGTTAGCATCAAGAACAGTTGTCCTCGAAACATAGACGTGAAGGTGTGCTATTTCGGCTCCGATAGATGTGTCTCCGCTAGAATTCAGGCGTATAAGCGAGTGGATACTCTGTTAGGTTCTGGAAACAAAGCGAGATTCTTTCGCTACTCTCTTTTTCAGAAATGACTGAGAGGCGTTCGTGAACACGGATAGTCGGCGCCGTCGTTTGAAGCATTTTATTATTGGTCTTTCCGCGCTGGACAGCACACGTCTCCTCAACGCTAGCTTGCGCATCGTTCCGATGCTGGCAAAGCTCTTGCTTACATTTTACGCTGGCCGTTACCTGCCACTAGAGGAACTAGGTACGTATGGGCTCGTCTTCGCGGCAGTCATGATACTCAGCTCCCTGCTGGGGCAAAGCTTTACGTATGTGATTGTAAGGGAGATTGTCGACGTTACGCCATCCGAAGCTCTCGTAAAAATGCGAGATCAACTGGCGCTGTACTGCCTCAACTATGCAGCTCTGGCTGCGATCGTTTTGCTGTTTTCTGCGATGGGCTTCGAACCTCTGCGCCCATCGGTTCTTTGGCTGGCTGTTCTCTTGACTGCAGTTGAAGGAATAGGCTCCGCAGTGTGGAACAACATGAACGCACTGCGCCAGCAGGTCTGGTCGAACGTCATCTTTTGTGTTCGATCCTCGGTGTGGATTCCTCCAGTCATCATACTCGGACTATACGAGCCGAGCTTCAGAAATGCATCTGTGCTTCTTTGGGGCTGGGCTTGCGCCGGCCTCACGAGCTTTGCTCTCGTTTGTTATCTTTGGCGACAAATGCCCTGGAATGAACTCATATTTTCCTCGGTTGATTGGGGGTGGATTGTCAGCGGCGTTCGACGCAGTTTCCCAGTTTGGATTGGAGCGGTGGGGCTTGCTGCTGGCATCTACTTCGATCGTTTCATCGTAGAGCGCTTCCTCAACTTGGCCGAGGTAGGTGTAATAACGTTCTACGGAACGTTCACGAACGCGCTGCTTGCATTGTTGCAAGCAGGTGTCCTCTCCTTCGCCCTGCCGGGACTGATTGGCCGATATCGCGGGGAGGAGTATCAGGCCTTTGTTTCGGAAGCCGGACAGACCATAGTTCAAGCTGCGATCGTAGCTGCAGGTGCAGCCTTCTGTTTCGCCGCACTCGTTCCAGTGTTGGGTTTATTGACGCAGAGATCGGCCTTCACTGACTATCTTGGTGTGTTCTGGGTGATGTTGATTGGCGTGTGGTTGCGAGTCGCAGCGGAGGCATTCCAGACGGTGTTGTTCTCGTCTCACCAAGACAAGCCGATTTGGTTAGGAAATCTTCTTTTCCTGGTTCCGGCGATTGGTGGCAATGCAATTTTGGTTCCCGTTCTCGGTCTCATGGGCGTAGGTATATCGAGCATTCTGTCTGGCGCATTCCTTCTGTGCTGGCGAGGCGTTTACGTACATTCTCTCGTCAATCGACTATCAGCGTCTCAGCAGAACGGTCGTCAACCGCTTTCTAGCACCTCATGAGAAGGGGTGATTGTTAGCCAAATGAAAGATCCAATCGTGGCGGAACGCGCGATAACTGACGTTTCTGCTACTCGCCAGAACTCTTACACCGGAGTTCGCTGATGATTTGGTTATGGTCAGCTCTTTCGCTCCTGATGGTTGTCATTATCGTTCGGTCCGTCGGAGTTCTGTCGGTAGGTGGCGTCTTTGCAGCTACGTGCGTGTTGAGCCAGGCAACTATTCTTGCTGTTTCGTCCTTTGATCTTGCATATCTGACTGACAGCTCTTGGATATCATTCAGGCCTGTCGCTTCTCTTGATGCCCGCGAAGCGGCTTGTGAGCTCTACTTCCTCGTTGTCGCGGCAACGTGCCTTGCTGTCACAGTTCCTAAATTGCCGTCATCAACGAGGATGGTTACCCAGCTGAAAACTTCATTCGGCGACAAGCAAACCAATCTGTTCAGAACGATCATCTGGATATCGTTTGCCGTGAATCTTGTGCATTTCGTTTTGATCGATCGAGATAAACTATGGTCGGCAGCTGGATACCAAGTGATGAAGAACCCCGAACAAATGGGATTTAGTGCTGCCCTGTTGCCGTTGTTTCTACTTCCTCGGTTTACGGGGTTCGTTGCTATTACAGGGCTGGTCGTATTTCTGCGAAAGAAGGACCTTATCGCGTCAGCTGCTTCCATCGTCGCGTTTGCCTATAGTTTTCTGCTTTCATTGGCGCAGAATTCTCGACTTGCATCTCTATACATTCTTGCAGCATTGGCTGCTAATGCGCTGATCGGAAGGCGGCTCGTTACAATCGTGAACGCTGCGCTTTTGTGCTTCAGTATGGTCACTGCGATAGCGGTCTTGAAGGGGCGCCATGATCCAACTCAGGGGGTGGGGCAAGCAGTCTCTCAGCTGTTTTCTTTCGATGTCGAAGGCGCCGACTTCCTTGGATTGTTCTTGAATCTCAACGCTAGTGGCCTGATCACAGCCGATTCGATCGTAACAAACGCAAACTATCCAGACAGATACAAAGAGCTATCGTTCTCCCCCTTTCCAAGCGTCGTCGATGGCTTTTCTGATATTCGCGAACAGGAGGAGCGTCGCGTAAACTACTTCACTCCAATAAATGCATTTGGAGAGGTTTATCTTTTTGGTAGCGAATATATCGCGATATTTCTCGCCTCGATTTATGTCTGGGTACGAAGTTCCGCGGTCGCCTCTCGAAAGCTTGGTCCCCGGTTCTCAGCAGTCATTACGTTGCTCGGGATACTTTCGGCAGTGACACTTCAACAGTATTCGCTGCGGACCGGGTACAGATTCATTCTTGTTTCGATCGCCGTATGTTTAGTCGCGATATGGATATCGAAACGGCCATCAAGGCGCATCACTCCTCCGATGCTAGCATCGAGCAACCAAGCTAGTTCAATGATGCGTCGCGAACGTATTAAGCTTTCTCGCGGGCACGAGGACTAAGGTGAACGATCAATCAATTGCCGTCGATTCAGCGCGTATCAATTCGACCCTGATCTTGATACCCGTATTCAATAACCAAGCAGCCCTTGATTTTACGCTGGCTTCACTCGTTGGAACGGATGCGCACGACGCTGCCGTTCTTGTTGTGGATGATGGCAGTGCTGTAGCGCTAGTTGCGCGTCCCAGATTGAAGGGCGTGCGCATTAAGAGGTTGGATCGCAATGTAGGTATTGCGAGCGCGCTAAATGAAGGATTGCGTTTGGCTCGCGCGGAGGGGTATGCGTATGTGCTGCGACTTGATGCAGGTGATGGCTACATTGACGGAAGATTGTCGCGCCAGTTCGAGTTTTTGAACGCGCATCCTGACGTGGCAATCGTTGGATCTGCTGCAGAATACTTCTATCCGCAGACGGGCGGGACCATTACCTATGTGCCTCCACTTGACCATCAAAGCATCCTTCGTCGGCTCCGATATCACAACCCTATCGTCCATCCATCAATCATGATGAGACTTGACGCGCTCGAAGACAACTATTCGACGAGATATCCGGCATCGGAGGACTACGAGCTATATCTACGTGTGTCCGGGAAGTGGCGCCTCGCCAATGTCCCAGAGTGTCTTTGTAGATACGAGGTTAACAGCGGTAGCATTAGTGCGCTTCGTCGCAAGCGGCAACTAATGAACGGGATACGTCTGAAGCTAAAGTACTTTGATTGGGGTGATCGCGGTAGCTACATTGGCTTGGTGGAAAATATCGTCAGATATGCGATGCCAAGCTTTGCTGCGCGACTGCTCAGTAAATTGAAAAACGGACAAATGCCTAGTCGCTGGTGACGGACGCTGCTCGCAGCAAACGGTCTGTCTTCGTGATCCGGTTATCTCGACTGAGAATTGGGCTCTTGTTTTTTTGAACGGGACACATAGGGAATGAAGTCTAGCCTTTTCGGGGCAATTGGTGCGCTATTGATCCTGCTGCCGCCGGTCGCGACCGCGGCGGAAAATCACCTTTATGTTTCTCCGGTCGGAAATGACAGCTGGAGTGGCTTGCTCGATCGTCCCAACAATGAATTGACGGATGGACCACTAAAGACGATTGAAAAGGCGCAGAGCCTTGGACGATCTTCGCTCGCCAGGGGGAATGTTGGGTATACTGTAATAGTTCGAGGGGGCACCTATTGGCTCGACCGACCGCTCGAGGTGAGGTCAGAAGATTCAGGGGCTGCGGAGACGCCAACTAGTTTCGAGGCATACCCTGGCGAACATCCGGTACTCAGTGGTGGAGTACGTCTAGTCAAGTGGACGGCTGAACCCGACGGTAAGTGGAAATCCAAACTGCCGGCCGATGTTGCGGCAAATGATTGGTCGTTCACTAGTCTGTACGTAGACGGGCAAAGAAGATACCGGCCTCGTTGGCCGGCTACCGGTTATGCTCAAGTCTCGGATTCCGCAGAACGGATACGTGGAGCGACGGGCGAGCAAGATCAATTCGTCTATTCAGATCGCGATATTCGAGTCGAATGGGCGAACGAGCCAGTTGAGGTGCTCGTTTTTCATTTCTGGACGACTACGCGCGCTTTCATAGCTGCGGTCGACGATGCACGCCATTTGGTTACTCTGAACGGTCGAGCATGGTCAACGAAACCTTACGGTCGAATGTCAAAAGGCCGGCCGTACATCGTTGATAATGTTCGCGAGGCTTTGAGACCGGGGCAATGGTATCTGGATCAACGTGCCAAGGAGGTGACCTATTGGCCGTTACCCGGAGAGGACATGTCCAAGCTGGAGATCATTGCACCTCGGCTGGACACGCTATTTAGGATTGGGGCGGTCGCCGACTCTGCGGTGCACGATTTTCGGGTGAGCGGGCTGACATTTGCTCATACAAACTGGAAGCTTTCATCCAAGGGGCTTAGCAGCGGCCAATCCGAAATGGCTCTGCAGAGTGCGGTCCAGATTCAGAACGCAAATAATGTCCAACTTACTAACTTTGCGATTCTTCATACTGGTGGTTACGCTCTTGCGTTTGACCGCGGGACCAGTGTGTCCACCATAAGTAACTGCGAACTGAGAGATTTGGGTGGCGGAGGCATAAGGATTGGAACGTCATCGCGAACCGATGTGGCTGAGTCTGCGATTTCGAGCGCTAGCAATACTAGTGTGGCTAGGATAGCGGTAAGTGACTGCAGAGTTAGCGGAGGCGGGAGACTGCATCCCGCTTCTGTCGGGATTTGGATTGGTGACGCTCAGGATTGTGATATTGTTCACAACGAGGTTTCGGATTTTTACTATACGGGCATATCGGTGGGATGGTCTTGGGGATACAAACCGAGCCGAGCAGTGCGTAATCGCATTTCCTACAACAGGATCTACGATATCGGAAAAGGTCGGATGTCTGATTTAGCAGGCATTTACACCCTTGGGGTATCGCCTGGTACCATCATCAACGGCAACTACATTTCGAATGTTCGGGCGCGCGAGTATGGAGCCTGGGGTCTTTATGCGGATGAGGGAACATCCGGCGTTCACTTCATCAACAACATCGTGTCTGATGTAGGAAACACAGGGTTCATGATCCATTTCGGAAGGAGCAACATCGTAAGTAATAATATATTCGCCGCCGGGAAGGAGGGTGCGATACGATGTAATGTTCCGGAGCAGTCGATATCTGCCGTCTTTCAGAGCAACGTTTTGGTCTATAAGAGCGGGACCTATCCGCTAGTCGACAAATGCGATCGTCCGACCTTTAAGTTTGACTCTAATGTCATTTGGTTTGTAGGCGAAGGAAGTCCTCCCGTTTCCCCTCCCGATGATTGGCGATATGGAATGCGTTCCGACATGCATTCCCGGCTTATGAATCCGCGCTTTGTTAATCAGTCGGATGGCGACTACTCATTGATGGAAGACTCCCCTCTAAGAATTGAGGGCTTTGGAGCGGTGGACGCTCTAAATGCTGGATCGAGGCAATTATTTCGCGCGATTGAGGAGCCGCCGGTGTTAGAGACCCTTGAATGAGCCTCGCGCCAAAACTTGAATTGGAGTGCATGCTTCGTGGAGAAATGTGAGCTAGCTATTCTGGGGCCCTTCCCGCCGCCTTTGATGGGAGTATCAAAAAACAACGAAATCTTGCGAAATTCTCTTCGGGAGAAGGGAGTCGCTGTTGCTACAATCGACACAAGTGTAGGTCAGCTCTCTCATCATCGCAATCTAAGGTATCACTTCGCTCGGTTGCTCGCGAACTTGAGAGCTGCGGTCAGTCTGGCTAGATGCGGGGGGCGCATATATATGGTCCCTGATGGCGGACTAGGGATCATATACAGTCTGACCCATATCGCACTAGCTCGTTTCGTTTCCGACGAGATATTCATTCATCATCGCACCTTCAAGTACATCGATCGAAGTTCGACATGCTTGAGCTTAGCGCTCTACCTGTCTCGCTCGAAAGCTACTCACATTTTTCTTTCAAGCGGCATGGCAGTCAAATTTCAGAGCAGGTACGGTTCAGTACGTCACCTCATTTCTGGAAATGCTTGTTTCGTTCCTGACATTCCCCAACGGGTATCGTTGCCAACATCTTCTGGCCTCGTGCTTGGTCACCTGAGTAATCTGTGCGCAGAGAAGGGCTTCTTTTTGACGGCCGATCTGTTTGAGATGCTTGCAAAGCAGTATCCGCGGATGAAATTTAAGATTGCGGGTCCAATTGTTGAAGAAAATGTTAGGACGAGGCTAAGGCAACTAGTTTCTCGATTCCCGGATCAAGTAGCTCACTTGGGCCCAGTCTATGGAAACGCCAAACAAGCATTTTTTGATTCAATCGACGTGTTCGTTTTTCCGACACTCTACTCTTTGGAAGCTCAACCTAACGTGATCTATGAGGCCATGTCCTCTGGAAATATTATTCTGGCAACCGAACGGGGATGCATTAGCGAGATGGTCCCGAATTGGGCGGGCTTAGTTGTTGCTGATCCAGGTGATTTCGTGGAGCGGTCGGCGATCTTTATAAAAACAGGTTTAGAGGGAAGGGATCTAGCGGCTAAGAAAGCTGCAATAGTGAAGCATTTTGAGGAAGAGCGAACTCAAGCTCGCGGCCAATTTGCTGCGCTAGTGGACGCATTGACGTAGCAACGGCGAGGTGACCGCTACATTGCGTACTCAATAGGCCCTACTATCACCGAAGGCACTTACAGCGGTTGAAAGAATGATCCTGACATCCAACCACAAGCTCCAATTATTGATGTACCACAAATCATACTCCACGCGCTTCTGCATCAGGTCGAGCGTGCGGGTTTCTCCGCGATAACCATTAACCTGGGCCCAGCCGGTGATGCCGGGCTTGACGTGGTGGCGGAAGGCGTAGTTGCCGATGATCTGCTCATACTCGGTGTTGTGGGCGGCCGCGTGCGGGCGGGGGCCGACCAGCGACATGTCGCCCTTGAGCACGTTGAGGAGCTGCGGCAGCTCGTCGATCGAGGTCTTGCGCAGCCATTTGCCGATTGGCGTGACGCGCGGGTCGTCCTTCTGCGCCTGCACGATCGTCGGGCCGTCCTCGAGCACGCGCATGGTGCGGAACTTGAAGATCCTGAACGCGCGCCCGCCAAAGCCGTGGCGGGTCTGGCGGAAGAACACCGGCCCCGGCGAGGTCAGCTTGATCAGGACCGCCGTCACCAGCATCACCGGCGCGAACACGAAAAGCGCAAGGCTGGCGCCGACGAGGTCCAGGGCGCGCTTGAGCGCGCGTTCGCGCATGGACAGCGGGGCGCGGCGCAGCTCGGCGGTGAAGGTGTTGCCGGTGCCTACGAGCGGATAGCGCAGGAAGCGCGCCGTGTTGGGGTCGGGCACCAGATGCACCGGCAAAGGGAGGATCTTCAGCATGTCCAGAATGCTGTCGATCGCATGCTGCCGGCTCCAGTTGATCAAGAGGAAGACGTGCTCGATCCGGTGCTCGCGCGCGTAATTGATCAGCTCCTCGAAGCGCGGCGCCAGCGAGGAGAGCAGCAGCGGCGAGGCGAGCTCCTTGGCCGGGATCTCCATCAGGCGCATCAGGCGGTAGCCGTGCTGGCCGAGGTCGTCGACCGCGTTGGACGAGGTCGCAAGGCCGAACTCGGCGATCATGATCGCGCGGCCGTTGGCGAAGGCGCCGGTGCGCTGGGCATGCGCGGTCCAGCGCGCCGCCACCGTCTTCCAGGCGAGCAGGGCGGCAAGGCCGACCAGGTAGAACGAGATCGTGGTGCCGCGGGAGAACTCGTCGCTCACCTTCATCGTGAAGGCGATCGCCAGCAGCGCGCCGAACAGGAAGGTCCACGTCGTCAGCGTCATCCGGAACGTGCGCGGGAGGTTGGTGACGGTCTTCAGGCGATAGCCCTGCTGCACGATGGTCAGCAGGATGAAATTGACCGCCACCAGCACGCTCGCCGCCGCATAGACATCCGCCTTGCCGAGCGTGCCCGCGGTCACGACGTGATAGCCGACCGCGCAGCCGATCCCGCTGACCACGATCAGCGCCGCATCGATCACGGCCATCAGCCGCTCGACGACCACAGGTCCCAGCCAGCTCGGCGCAAATCCCGCAGCTGATTCGGCGACCGGCTCGACCACCCGGATTTCCGTCGCAGAATCAGCAACGGGCACCGGCCGAGTGGAAAGAATTGTCATTCTGCCAAACCCATTGACGCAAAATTCATTGCCCGAACAAGCCGTGCTATCGGTCAAAATCGCTGTTAGAACAAGGCGAAGGGAAAATTAACCTTACCCCAGGCGTGCATTGTAGCCCCATCTCGCTTCGACTGATATGCTAAATTTCACAACCCGTTAGGAAGTCCTCCTTGCCTCGCCCCCAGTCCCGGCGGCGGACCCGGCCGAGAGGGAAGCGGTACCTCGCCATTGGCCTTGCGGCCGTCGCTTTGGCGGGAATCGTGTTTCTCCTTCTTCGTCCCGATGCAGCCCCCATCCGAGCTCCAACAACGTCCAGGCCCGTCGCAATCAAGCTCCTTCTTGACGGGCGAGATGGCGCGCGGTTTGCCGGCGAGCTCGCTGCATCGAAGCAGGGATATTTCTCCTCCCGCATCGAGGTGTCGGCACAGCCCCAAAACCCTGATTTCGTCCAAGCCATTGCACGCCAACATGCCATCGGCGTGACGAGCGGCCAGAACTTCCTGCTGGCGAGCTGGCGCGGCGTTCCCGTAACCGCCTTCGCTGCAAGCTTCCTGGATACTTCGGTCGCGATTTTCACGCTCGAAAGCTCGGGCTTGCGGCGGCCGGCTGATCTGGTCGGAAAACGGGTCGGATACCGCAGGGCGAGTGAGGGGGACGTCGTCTTTGATGCCATGATGGCGCAGCTCGGGCTTCCCCGAAGCCAGATCACCAAGGTCCCAGACCGCGACAGCTTCGAGGCTTTGAGGGCCGGGGAGGTGGATGCGATCATTGCCGCCATCGACGAGCAGCCCGATCCCTCCAGCGCGACCTTCGTGAAGCTGAACGTCATCAAACCGCAGGACTACGGCATTCATGTCCCAGGCCAGGTCTATTTCGCGAGCAATGATCTCATCCATGACCAGCCGTCCGTGATCGCCGACGTCCTCCAGGGACTCATTCGAGGATGGCAATTTGCCTACGCGGACTATGCACGGAGCGTGCCCGTTCTCGCCGGCACCGGCCCGGCCGGGCTGAATTCCGAGCGGCTGAAATTCGAGCTGCAGCAGCAGCGCCCGCTGGTCCTGCCGACGGGCGGCCGCATCGGCGACTACGACGAAAGCCGCTGGCGGACGCTCCGGGATATCCTCCTCTTCGCCAAGCTCGGCGAGGAAGACGTGCCTCTGGCTCAAACGGTCAACTACCAGTTCCTGCGGGATGTGTACCGCCGTTCACCCGACCTCGCTGCGCCCGGCGCCTGGAGCGAGGAAAAATAGGACCAAGAAGCCACACCTGCGCGCCATATCGTCCCAAAAGGTCCTCGGCCGCTCCGGCATCGGTTGCATTCCGGCCGGGGGACTTGGTAAAGTTCGGTTCACTATTTGGGCTATCGCGGAGTGGCTTTACGGACCGTGACGTTGGTCGGCTGGGATCCGACAAGCACGAGTCGGGAATCAAATCTGCAGGGGCGAGGAGCTTTTTGGATGTTTAAGATGTTGATGCGAGCAGGTCTTTTGGCCGCAACCGTTACCTTCTGCGCCGCGAGCGGAGCGAGCGCCGCAATGCAGATGCCCGCGCCGGCGGCCCTGCTCACGGGCGAGAGCCAGGTGACGCCCGTTACG
>Ga0209589_1009990_pt1 | contig 14029 bp, 7 predicted proteins | sample CowpeawhiteBW_FD_187525 | JGI IMG/M metagenome (GOLD analysis project Ga0209589, IMG submission 187525) | Root nodule microbial communities of legume samples collected from California USA - Cow pea white BW (SPAdes) (version 2) | ecosystem: Host-associated > Plants > Roots > Nodule | place: USA... | reverse complement strand
ATCCACAACAAACAAATATATCTTGAAGATATTGGATTATTTAGAAGATAATTTGAGGAGATTGCAAAGGGTTGATTTGGAAAATTAATACAAATATTAATTGGTGATAATTTATCATATATCTTTTTAAGTAATTAATTTATTTAATTATATTAGATATTGATATTATCAACCAACTATATTTGTCAAATAGTCTATATCTCTCGAAATATTTTTAAATATTTATCTTTATCTTTATTTTAAAAGATATTTGAGAGATTTTAGCAACAAAAAATCCTAGTCCAAGTCCTATATAAAGAGACAAGGGGGAAGCAGAGAAAAGATAAGCTCGACACTTCAGAATTTAGAAACCCTTAGGGGGGCCTAATTTCTTTCTCTCTCCTTTCTTCTTCTATCTTTATTTTATTTTGTGTTTCATGGAGTGTTAAACTTCTTGGATTGATTCCATTGTAATTTCAATATGGATTCTGAGGTTAGAATGAAATAATTTCTTTATTCTTTTTATTATTGTTGAGGTTTTTATTCATCTATGTCTTTTATCTTTGAATCACATGAAAAGTAATGATTTTAAATCTATATGCATGTTGATCATATGAGTCAAGGGTTTTTAAATTTAATTGAGACTTTACTCTGATTTTATTTAGAAACTTTCATGTGATTGAATGAGTTTTTACCAATAATTGAGACTTTACTTTGGTTAAAGGTATTTACTCTAACGAAAATTAATTGAGACTTTACTTTGATTAATTAAGCTTTTATTTGGTGAGGAGATAAAAGAATAGACATGATTAGGCATAGTAAATTTGATTGAGACTGTACTTTGGTTGAATTTACTGTGGATAATCTAAAAGTTCTCACTTTTAATTGAGATTGTACTTTTGTTAAAAGTGAGAACACCAATAAATTAATTGAGACTTTACATTGATTAATTTGTAAATCTACAACAATAATTAATTGAGCAATAATCTTTAGATAACCAATGATGAATCTATTTTGAAAAAGCAATGGAATCAATCTATTTTCTTTACTATTGTTTTTATCTCTTTTTATCTTTTCTATTTCTTTCTTGTTTATCTTAATCCTCCTATATTTATATTATCTTTTGTATAGATTTTATAAGAACTAATTTGTTAAAACTCAATTCTGTGTTCGTTGGGAGACGACTTAGGGTTAACTTAACCCATACTAATTTTTTTGGCTACTTTCTTAACAATATTGAATTTGTTATAGATAAGTAGTATTAATTTGATCGCGTCAACGACAGCGTTATCAACCACCCGTGACTCGCCATTAGCAAACAGGTTGGATATTGCAACTCGTCTCGCCTCAAGGCGAGCTGGCGGGCCACGAGTTGGCCTGCCACTTTTTTTTTTAATTTTTTTGAACTTTTAATTTTTTTTTTAATTTTGTTTTAACTTTTTTTTAAATTTCCTTTATATTTTAAATTTATTTATATAATATTAAAAAAATTAATTATTTTTAATTTTAAAGATAAAAAAAAAATGGGTTGGTAGGCTAGACAAGCCGGGATACAACTGGTTGGTGGGTTAGAAACTCCAACTTGGCCCGCCCTTTTCTTGGTGGGCTAGCGGGCCTAACCCGCTTTGACATCCTTAGTCCACACTTGTTAATTTTGATTTTACCATTCTTTAATTTATCTTCATCAAATCTTTCATAAATATCATTATTTCTTAAAAATAAAAATAAAATATATGAAACATTTAGAATTTTAAAAAATGAAAATAACTTTAAAAGTAGAAAATATAAGAAAATTAAAATTAAAAACAAAATATTCTTCTAAAAAATAAGAAAAATATAAAAATGAAAAATAGTTTTCTTTTTTACTCTTTTGGTGATTGTTTGGTGGTTTGCATCTTGTGACATTTATCTCCAACTAATTTAAAAAAAAAATTAATACCAAAAGTAGTCTCACTAGTGCAGTAAGCTCACATGCTTCGATTTTTTGATAACCGAGAGATATAAGGCGAGTTAAAAAAAATAATCTGCACTAGTGTCTCTCTTCCACTTTTTGGTGTGTGTTTGGTCACATGAGTCATTTGACATATATCTTCAAATAATTAAAAAAATATAAAATGTAATTTTTTTCTTTCATTTTTTGGTATTTGTCCTATCGTTCGAGTCGTGTTACACCCATTTTCAAATAATTCTAAAAAATTCTAAAAAATATAAAAAAAATTAAAAATTAAAGAAAAAAAAGTAAATTCATAATTTCAAATAGTATTTCCGAAGAATTGTCTAATCCTGTTTTTTCATTTTGAATGAGAATATGTAGGAACAAATTCAAACTTTGTCGATCCTAAAAAAATAAAAACAAAATAAAAATTTGTTTCTTTTGAATAGTCTGTTTTCTTAAAATCTTTGGAAAAAAAAACATTTTAGAAAACTACATCAATTTTGCAGATTTAATTAAACATCTTGTCTTTAGTCAAACGTTATACGGTGCTAACACTATCCCTTAGTGTAAACGATTCTTGGACTCAAAATCCAAATTTCGTGGACCTTATAGTTTTTTCACAATAAAATATTGTGATTACTCCAAACTTTGTTTTCAAATTATATTTCTTTTTGTTTGTCGTTTTGTCGTTCGATACCAACCTTGTGACCTGGTTGGCTTGGCACCTAGTGGGCAAACCATCATTGGCTCGTCAAATGAAGATCGGTTGTCATCAAGGAGCTCGACCCTAGAGGTCACGAAGGGTCTTGTTTTACGAGTTAACCTCCTCTTCAGTGACGTGAAAACATTGGTTGGCGTAGTGGTACTTTCACTGCTCTGCCCATCAATCTGCACAGAGGCGGGTTGTTCCAGAGTTGTTGTTGGGAGTGGAGTTTCAGTGACTGTCAGGTTAGTAGGAGGCGTGTAGGATTACCTTTAAACCCCAGACTAGCAATTCCTCGCTTCTTCAGGATTCACCTTGATAGTGATAATAGGACAGTAGTCCTCAAATGTGAGATGGATATGATGACTCCTTCTTCAATGTTTTCTAGCTTATCAAAACATTTTAGGAAGTATCCACTTCCACTATGACGTAACAATATCGTGAGTACGATAGGTTTTAAGTGTGTCAAAGGTCATCAACAAATCAATGTAACTTTTGCTGTACACTCGCTTTTTGCCATAAAAAATTAACTTTTTATGTCGTGTTAAAATCGGTTAAGCAAACTTTGATAGCTTCACAATTTGGACAATATCGATATTTAGAAGCTAATTTTATTTTTCTTGTCGATTGCACATGTTCAAGAAACTTTGCTCATGGACACTACCACATTAGTGTACTCCAACGTCTCCAACTCAATGAGACTGGCAACTTTCTTTGCATATCTTGTGAAGAATTCATCCATGGTATCTTCCCCAAACTCAACGGACAAAAGAGGATCAAAAACAGCTCTAATGGACTTGGCTACGAACTCTCCTTTCATTTTGCTATCAAGTATAGAATCATCGACATCCTCGTGAAGATTTGCATCCCAACCTATGTTGAAAGTCCTCAATGTTTGAATGGCAAAAGATCCTTCTTCTTCAATCACTTGTCTAACTTCTTCGGCAGTGGCACCATATATAGGTAGATCAAAGAAGTCTAATTTTTTCTCTTCAACCAGACCCTATAAATCACAAAGAATAAATAAAACAACCTTATTTTCTTATTGCTGGTCTCTAGAGTCTTTCAAATTTCTGGCTTTAGCAAGCACAAAATATACACCACAAGGGTCATCCAATGCAAAACAACATGTGAAATAAATGATAAAATAATAAAATACGACCTTTCTAAAAGAAAACATATAAATTGTTATAAAACTTGGTGTAAATTCTGGTTTTAAATCATAGTTCAAACTGAACACATGTGCTTTTCGTTTTGGAATTCTAATGTGCGATGTGAAATCAAAAGGAAAATAATTTAAAGCGAAGTTAGTGGTTGTGATATTTCTTGGCTTGGAAATGTTTGACACGTACACAAAAATACAACTGCTTTTTGGCCAAACATCTATCAGACCTCATCTCTTACCTCTTGAACCATGTCATTGAGTACCATTCCAATTACCTCTACAGGATTACCAATTTTATGAGTTTCATCTCTACCCATTAATGTAAGTAACATAACACCATCTGATTTTAACTCCACTGAACGTGATTTTAGAAAAAGTTTGAAATTCTTTTCAAATTGGTTGAAGTATGCTTCACGGATAGAAGGAGAGCTTGTATTTGTTATATAAACATTTCCCTTGTTGAGTGGTTCGTCTATGTTGGTCGAGCTTTTTGGTGCCTGCATGATACCATGTCAAGGTTGAACAAAAATAAAGCTACAGTCAATTTAGCATTTTTTGGGTACGTGTAAAGTAAAAATCTGAATGAAAGATACTACATCGCAATGATACAAAATTAGGTTGGGTACAATTGACCTGAGATAGCCAGTGGAGACTGTAGGAGGAATGAAAGAAATGGATGTAATCATCAGGAAAAAGCCTTCCATAGAAGTCTCCAGGTGTTGCATGAATAAAACATCGTCCATGGTTGTCGTTTTTTTCTTCATGTATTCTTTGGAAGAAGTCAGGGATCAACTTGAAGATGGTGTTGAAATCATTTCCAAATAAATCATTCATGTAAATTTGAAATACACGTGGCTTACGATGGTTTATGCTCATGCTAACATTATCCATTATGCTTAACATGTTTGACACAAAAAAGAGTGAATTTGGCCCCGAAGAGCATCCCAAATCTGCTACTTTCCAACACCTTTCTGAACTAAAGTTTGACATCAACCGTTTTACAGTATCTTCAAGTATAGGTTTCACCATGCTTGCCACTTTTCTCTGCAACAAATTTAACTTGGGTTACCTTCCTATAATATTGAATATGACTTATAGGAAATTTGCAAAACAAAAAAGAAGACCATCTTTCTATTTTATTATGATGTATAGGTTGTACAGATGATACTCTTTTTTTCTGTTTCTGAAGCAGAAAACAGATAATACCTGAAGTAAGGAGTTTTTGGTATAGCTGGTTTCTCCATCTCCTCCCTTCATATGAAGCACTCTCTCGGTTGCCATTATGTAATGCATGGACTCTCAACAATACAAAAGTGACCAAGAATTATGTTAGGCTTTGAAAAGTTTCAACATTTATATAGGAAAGAGTATTATTTTGACACTCAACAATAATACAAAGTCATCAAGAATTATCTTATGCTATGAAAAGTTTCAACATAATATTTATATAGAGAAGGGTATTTTATTTTGACACTCAACAATACAATACAAAAGTCACCAAGAATTATCTTAGCTATGAAAAGTTTTAACATTTATACATAGAACGGTACTATTGTTTTGACACAACAACACAAAAGTCACCAAGAATTATGTTAGGTTATGAAAAGTTTCAAAACGTAATATTATTTTGACACCCAGTAAATTTTTACACACACTTTATATCTACTATATTATCCTTCGATACCAAAATACAACTAAAAGTAAATTGTCAAGTGTGCATTTAATAAAAAAAATCTTATACATAGGTCCGTTAGGATGATCCGTTTGTTAGGATGAGTATGAGTCATTTTATTTCTTTGAAGATGAAATTCAAAATATGCCTTCAAAAATCATTTTTTGACAAAGATTTTGATTGACAAAATTACTAAATAGAATACTTTTTTTATGAAAATTAAAAAAATAAAACAATAAAATTTTAGGATATTTTTTACCAAAAATTATTGTTTGACAAAGTTTATCAAATCAAACTTTGTTAAACTATCATTTTTCTTTAAAATTTATAAAAGGGAAACAAGCAACAAATTCATAGAAATACTTGATCAAGACTCGTGCTAAGAAACAAAAGTGGTCCGATAGAAAGGAGAAAGCCTAGCACGTTTCTTTTTTATTCAATAATGAAAGATATTTTTTTATTTTCATACAACAACCTACGTTTATCTTTTATTCAATAATGGAGGATATTTTTTATTTTCATAACCTTAAAGTTGGGAGACTTAATTACACTTTTTCTATAAGCAATGAAAATATTATGATATAAAAAAATACAATATATAATATTAGCATGTCATACTTAAAATAAATAGAAAAGTAATTACAATAATTCAAATTTAAATTTAGGAAGATATTAATATATCAGAAATATTTTTATAAAATAGTTGAGAAACAATATTTATCGCGTGCATAAAATGTCTGTATGCCTCGAGATACACATTAATTATACATGCATCACTCATGGGATTAAAGTAATATATATATATATATATATATATATATATATATATATATATATATATATATATATATATATATAAAAGTACAATAATCGAAAGAAATGAAAATTAATTGATAATTGTGTGTAAAGCTGGAAATGATTTAAATAAGGATTAAATGTTTTTGTCCTGAAATATTTTTAAGAACTTTGTTTTGCCTTTAAAATAAAATATATATATACTTGTCTTTAAACTAAATAGTTGGAATGAAAATAGGTAAAATTAATTATGTTTTTATCGTTTGAAATTCAATCAAATTTGTTTTTGTCAATATAATATAATGAAAAAAATATAATCATTTTATTCTCAAACTTCAAAATATATTTCTAGCGTTGAGATGGACCAAAATATAATTTTTGATATCCAATCTATATTGTTTTCGGTCCATTTAAATGGATTTATCACAAATGCAAATCCATAAAACTTTCTATACTAATTTCAGAATCGATATAAATAGTGAACTTTTATACCAGATCTAAAATCAGGAATAAAAAATCTACTTGGAAAGAAAAATTCTATATAAAAAGTCACTTTTTATACTAGCAAAGGTGCAATATGTACAAAACGTGCCATTTTTTATACTTTTTAAGGCCATAACCAATTTAAAAAATGAAATTTTATACCAGTTATGGCCACAATATAAAAAAGTGATTTTTTTAATAGAAGTTTTGTTTGTAATAATATCCAACACAGCCACGTAAGCCATAAAAGAGATATTTTCATTCAAAGTTGTAATAACATAATATAATCTAATATTTACAAGAAATAAAATCCTAACCTAATATTTGCATGAAAGCTCATAAAATACCTAACATCACCTTTTATAAACACTCAAAAGAAACGAAGCCCAATGCTCATGAAACTTCGTTTAAGACTTCTTTCTCCATTGGAGACGCGTCACAAAAAATATACACTGAATAATTTCAGTCAACAATCTTTTAGTGATAAATACTTAAGATGTGGGTTAAAAATTGTACATCTTACCAGATTCCATCAGTCAACAATGTTTGCAGACATGATTCTATGCATGTTGCTCATCACATAATATCCATACTCATAGCTCTCTAGTTGATGCAAGCACTACAAGTTAAATTCATAGAATATCATAAACTTGATAATTGTATTTCAATAGTCTGAAGATTAACTACTTAGAGTTGGCGTAATGAACTACAACTTTTTCTAGAAGCGATTTGTACTCCCTACAACATCGAATAAGCATCAACCACTCTATAAATTATATAACACAACAAATAAATTAATAAAAGAGTTACACATGTATTGTACTTTTAATTGCCAAAGTGTTATGTTTCTTGTGTAATGAACACAAGAGAATCACAAGGGACTGTCACTAGGCATATTTGACATTTTATTTCGCCTTATAGGCCTCGATTGTAGCTGAACTGAAGCCTATAAGGAGGCAGTGGCATTTTTGCAATTTCGTCAGGCTTTTGGCCTCGGGTCTTTAAGGACCGAGGCAATAAAGGGGGTTTTAGGCCTCGGTTACAAATTAACCGAATCATATAAGGCAGCCTAGTTTTCAAATTTTCAAAAATGCCACCAGCATCAGGCTTTTGGCCTCGGTTCTTTAAGGACCGAGGCAGTAAATGGGGCTTTTGGCCTCGTTATTAATTGAACCGAGGCCATAAAGTCTGTTAAAATTCCCAATTCGCGAATCCTAACTACTATTCATCGTCTCCCCAACTCTCTTCTCTCTGTGCGAATTTCTCCGCTCTACCACCACCACCACCACGCTCCACCTCCGTTGCCGACCAGCATCCGCCGTCAATAGTTGTGCGTCGTTACCTCCGTCGCGCTATCCAGGTTCACCGATTGCAAATCACCTCTCGTTGCGGGTCAGTTCGAAAACTCTGCGCGAACTTCACTACCACCACCACCACGCTCTGCCTCTGTCGCCGACTAGCATCCGTCATCAATCGTCGCGCGTCGTCAATTAAATCTTTGTCCCTCGCTCCTGGTGAGTTCAAAAAATTAGTTTCCCTACACATTTTGTTGTTTTTTTTTTGCCATTTTGGTTCGTTTATGTTGCTTTGATTTTTCTTTCTATTATGAATTGTAATAGTTTGAGTTTTATGGTTTCATTTTTCATGATTAGGTACTCTTGCATTGTGGATTTTTGAATTCTCAATTGTGCATCTTCTTTGAATTTATTTTCTTCTCAGACATCATTGGCAATTACTTGTGGTTTCCCTAAGGGAGAACCTTGATGTGTGGTTTTGCTCTTTGCACCGCCTTCCCCCCAACCATCTTAGACAAGTGATAGATTGGTAAGAAACCTCAATCTCAATCTTATGAATATGACATGTTATATAAAAGTATCCTAACTTATTCCCTTTATCATAGTTCAATTATTGGACATAACATGTTGTTAGAGAGATCAACGACTAAGGCAAAATGTCTTGCATGGTGCTCCCTTCAGGTTTGATATTTCTATCCATATATTTATAATTGTTTGATTTGATTTTCTACCTTAATTAATTTTAATCTTTTTGATGTAATGTAGTATAATAGACAAACTGGTTCATATGAGTGCGGTTACTATATAATGCAATGGATGACAACCATTGTGCGTGCTCGTATTACAACTAATTACGAAATGGTAATATATATTTGAATTAAAACAATTACTTTGTAATATACTAAAGTTTGGTATACTAAAGTTGTTTTTCTATATACTAACTTAAGTTAATGTTAATGTCTTATTTTGCAGATATTCAAGCGTCTTGTGCCAATTTCCACGAAGTCCATAAACTTTGGTAGGATAGCATGTGCAAAGTTCATAATTCAAATGTACAATAGTATTGATTAGGAAATATGTATTTGGATTGTGAATATTCCAACTATCTTTTAAATATTTTTGAATTGTGGATGTTTGAGAAAATATTTTGTTTTGGTTTGTGCTGTTCTGTGAAAAATATGCAGGTTTAAATGTGGGAATCACAATAAAACAGAAAATTTATTTAAAAAAAACAGTAGAATAGGCCTCGACTCTTACCAAAACCGAGGCCAAAAGTGGGTATATTGCCTCGGTTCATACCATAACCAAGGCCAAAGGTCCTGCGAAATTTTTCATTTACAAAAAAAAATTTAACACTTATGGCTTCGGTTCTCCTAGACCCAAGGCAGAAAATAGACTCTATGGCCTCAGATGATAATCGAGGCCAAAAGGGGGTGCCTTTTGGCCTCGCCCCAATATGCCTTGGATCTAAAACTTAGGCAGAATCACGAAAGTAACCGGGGCCAAAAGCCCTCACTGCACTGGTGTGTTGAGGAAGAATTACTAGCAACTACTAGTACCCTTGTATATTCAAACAAATATTAAATACAATTAAGTTTTACATAAATATAATTTAATTTATAAAAGACATACTTATTGTTTCAAATAAGGTGCTAAATACACTTGTGCACCTCTTAACCTTTATTCTTGATGCCTTTAATGGCAATAAGGTCAATCAATCCATATATATATATATATATATATATATATATATATATATATATATATATATATATATATATATATATATATATATGTGTGTGTGTGTGTGTGTGTGTGTGTGTGTGTATTCTTCCTCTCAGTGCATCTACAATGTAAAGACTTTAAACATTGAAATTAAATGATATTAAAATAACATATTGAATATATTCAAACTTGAAAAGTAATAAAAGTTTACTTACAACAACAAAAGTTTTAATACTGATGCACATAACATACTAGAGAGAACTTCAAAAACATCCTTTTGACATATAAAAAAAGGAGGCTAGAAGTCCTATCTGTGACTTCGACAAACATTTCTAACTGTATAGCTTATAAGGAGATCGTCGTTGCAATTGCACAAAGTTTCCAGAATTGTCAGTTGTGATGATTGTGGTGACGATTCATTCACATCTTCCCCCCCCCCCCCCCTTCTACACCAACATGTTATACATATTTAAATAATTAAATAACATTAGTCTACACCAATAAAAAAGGAAAATGAATAATAAAAACAACTAAGGACAATTAATTGGCCAAAGGATAAAATATCCAAGGGCCTACCCCACTATCTCAACCTTTTAAGTGGGAACAAGAACTCGAGTAGTAGCATCTTGAACGTCTACAACCACCACCCTCATCATATCAACTTTAATGGTTTCATGGTGTATCGTTGACTCCAATGTATACATTTTACCTAAGGTAACCAACAATATTTGTAAAATAAGTCAAACAATATAATTCACTAAACAAGTACTTACCAAACTATCATGTGAGTCACTAATTTATTAGGCCCACACTGATTTAATTAAGAAAAATAAAAAGAAGGTATTTTTTATGGGCTCCTAGCCCATTATGCAATTTAAAATAAGCAACCCTTCCATTAGATTTGTTATGATAGAAAATAGTGTGAGGAGATAGAGAGATAAAAGTTGTGAGTGCCTCTAGTGAGAAAAGAAAAAAAGCCATCAAAGAGAGTAAAAAAGAAGAAAAGAGCAACTAGTTTATCATGTACAAGTTTGTGCAAAGAAGCTACATTGGAGAAAAGGTTTTATTCCTCATCTCATTTATTGGGGTTCCCTTTGTTGTTTATTTAAAGTACTTATTGAGGTTTGTTATCCACCTTATTGGTGAAGAGAATAATTCTCTATTGATCCTTCGAATCTCCAAGAAAACTTGTGGTATACCCAATAATTATTATTAGTGGAAGATTTTACTAGACTAGGTCTCTTGAGTTTTTTCTCCATATTGAGGTTTTCCCACGTTAAAAGTTTTGATGTTTGTTGGTTACTCCCTTCTCTATTTTATGTATTTTATTATTTTTCATATTATTTATTTATGAAAGATTTGATACGGGTTTTTCTTCCAGTTGTTTATCTGTTAATTTTGAAATCTTCCCAACACAAACAATATAATTAGACAAATTACATAAAGCCACCAAGCAGTCAAGGGTATCATCAATTAACAGCTCGTAATCTACATCAATAGTGAGAGAAGCCTTTTGAGGAGGAACATCACAACTCCCTTTTGTGCTTATACAAATAGGACAAGTTTTGTGAGGGGATTGCTAGGTTGGGCTAAGAGAGAGGCTAACTTTGCTTGCATGTCTGCTAACAACTTTGCCCTTATATCACTAAGTTGTGCTTTAGTATTATGAGCTGACGAAGGACCAAAGAATTGTTGGATGCGTACAAATTTTCCTGCACCACAAACATGTCCAAAATGCTTTGGACAACCAATGACAATCACCGATATGTCTTCATGCCCCTAGGAATGAATAATCCGTGTGTGTTTTGATCCACCAACTCAACCTACAATCTAAAAATTTGAAGGTACAATTATAAAAATATGTTAATAAAAGTTAAAATTTGCAATTGGTTTGAGTTACTTACAATGCACCTAACTACGCTTTGTGCTTCTTCAAATGTGTAATCCCATGGTGATCTTTGGCGAGCTCTCTTCCATGTATTATGGCGAAGAGGACGAGTCACCATAATCATGGTAGAAATTATTGTTAATAAATTTTATTTAAATATTTAAAAAAAATTAATCGAGTGATTAAAATAAAATTATTAGCGGAAGAAACATTAATTGTATAAAATTTAATTTTATGTATGTATTTTTTATGTAGATTTATAAAATAAAATTATTTTTTACAAAAATATTTTTCTTAAAACTTATATTATATAACTCAATTTATTTAAATTCAATTTTTAGAAAAATAAAAATTATTTATACTACTATTGTCTTATATAATTTTATATCAACTGTAAAATATATTCTTTATATATATATATATATATATATATATATATATATATATATATATATATATATATATATATATATATATTGTCTTTAGAAGTTGTGTTTTTTATTGAATTAAATTATATATTTATTTTATCTTTGAGTTTTTATTTTATGAAAATCATCTAAGTAAACAGCATGTAGGCTTTTTTTTATGTGACAACAAAAATTTCATATTAAACTATAATATAATATAATTTTACTCTACTTAAATGTCACAACATAATATATTTATTAAAAAAAACCATGATATTCTGTCGCTCACATCTATTTGTTGTAAATATTTAGATTAATCAAATATCTTAGAAATCTAATCGATTAAATTGTTCCACATTATTTCTACAACTAGACCTAATTGATTCAATGCGAAAAGGTGATTTTCACAGAAATACCGATCTAATCTTTTAGATGTTAGACGTAATCAATTAAATGTGCTTCATGTCTTCTTATTATTTTTTTAGCACTAACATAATGGGTTAAACTTTTATCCTAATCGATTAATAGTGAATTACACTCAGTTTTTAAGTTTTTTGCTGATAAAATGAAAATATACTTAACCATTTTGAAAACATGTTGTTTCAAGTCATTATCTAGTTCAATTGATTAATAAATTAATCTTTCAACATCAATAGAAGAAGGTTCTTTAAAAAATGCATATTATTAAAAAAAAATGTCTTTGTACTAATTTTTACATCCATTCATCTTTAATTTATATGTACTAAAGTAAATATCTTGAAACCAAATTTCTGAAAATGTGATCCTTCTATCATTTTTCAAATTTATGATATAGTAAAAGTTTTGGGTATCACCTAAGACAATTTTTTTATTGTGTGGTATAAGATATTTTCATTTTTACCATAAGTTTAACATTTTGTGAAATCTTGTATTTATTATCGAACAAAGTTATGAATTTATTGGTGTGATTAAGATGTATTTGGTATTTGGAAATTTCATAGACTTCTCAACCATAATATTTGTGTTTATGGTATTTGGAAATTTGCAAAACCTCAATATTTTTTTTAGTTAATTGTTTTAGTACTCATTATACCTATCATATTTCACGTAGGTAAATTACCATATCGGTATAATTATGATTCTTGTAACATCCCAATTTCAGCATCTTAAAACTAATAAAAATAGGGAGTTTCAACATAGTTCCAAAACAGATAATCTAATGTACACAATATATTAACACAGTCTTACAAAAGATATGACTATAAAAATATATCACTTATACACTTAAACTAAACTAATAAACTCTATACTTAAACTGACAATTGTTAAACCTCCCACTGGAAACCTCCTCCTCAACACTAAAACGATGGCTCTTCATCCTCCAGAAGTGCCTTTGACACTGCAACCACATCTGCTCCACCGAATAGTTGATCATCGCAAAAGAAAACATACAACACCAGACAGACACACAAAAAGCAAGGGTAAGCTAATCTGATAAGAAAAATCATGCAATACAATTATAAATAAACCATGCAGTCTTTCTCATTTTTACCAGAATCACATAGGCCACCACAAACATAGTACAGATATATTACTCTAGACTCAATATCCAGATCATGTAAGCGACATCGGATCTCTTGGTGGTGTGCACCTGTGACGGTTCTCAAACTCTGCAGAGTTTGGACATAAAGGGTTATCACCCAACCACTCCCAAGGTAAGTCCCATTCGCGTCTGTTACTGAATCGGGTCCACAGACTAGGACCTCCTACTACTCCTCCCAACATAATCCATTATGCTCTACATGAGCCTTAATGGTTATTGGAGCGTTAGGATACCAACCAAAACTGAGTCCTTATGTCCTTACATACACTAAAACGGTTCTTCCGTCAGATCCGATAGTCCTTGCTAAAGCTACTGCGATCAGACAAGGAAGACAGCGAAGGGAAGAATGGAAATGGATCATTGTGCTATCTGGTTGACCCTTTATCCCACTTATTCCTT
>Ga0209589_1009987_pt1 | contig 14032 bp, 4 predicted proteins | sample CowpeawhiteBW_FD_187525 | JGI IMG/M metagenome (GOLD analysis project Ga0209589, IMG submission 187525) | Root nodule microbial communities of legume samples collected from California USA - Cow pea white BW (SPAdes) (version 2) | ecosystem: Host-associated > Plants > Roots > Nodule | place: USA... | reverse complement strand
GGGCTGAAATTTTTACAGCAGGTTCGGAACTCATTGCTCTTCATTCTGACCGGTCGGATCTTTGATACGAGGTCTGAGTTGGGAGATATTAATTTCGCACTGCAGCAGTGATTTGTAGAGGTTTTCCCCTCTTGTTCTTCTCTATTTGAAAGCTTTGTTGCTTTGTTATTTGGTTGGGTGTTGGCACTAATTTGTGCTATTGATTGAGACTCTTTTGTACTCTTGTTGATCATAGTGGAGCTATTTCTTTGGTCTGGACGACTCGTGGTTTTTACCCTTGATTTGAGGGGTTTTCCACGTTAAAAATCTTGGTGCCTTTATTTGTGCTTTTGGTGATTTATTATTGCTGCTCTTTGATTATTGCTCCTCATAGATTCTTGCAAGTTAGGGGAAATTATATCCGCTGCATTCTCTGGTATATTGTTTGTTGTTGTTTTCCCCATCATGTCTTAAGATATAAAATTAAAATTATTTTAAATTTAAATTACATCTTTGTGAATGTACTGATATTTTCAAGTTCAAATTGAATTCGTTTTCTTAAAGTCAAACTTGAATTCTTCATAATGTGACATATTTATGTAATCATTGATAAATAGTTGTTTTTAAAACTTCAATTGAAAAATTGATATTAATTTTGACATTAATTTCAACTTTAATAATTGCAGAAAAATGTTTTCAGCTTAGTCATAGTACAATAAATCGTTTTCAGTAGTTCCCTACTATCAATAAATATTCTGACAACACCTCGTCCATTTGTCCTAAGTGGTTATTCGTAAGTTACATGGTAGCTTGTTTTATAGATATTCGTGTTAGGTATGAATATATTGTAAAATTATAATGAGTTAACAATTAAAATAAAAGATAAAAAATAAAAATGAAACCGATAATAACTAATGATGCAATTTTATTAACTGAAACAAAATTATGATAAAAATCTAATTGTTGACTAGTTTTCATTTCTTAATATACGTAACAAAAATGGGTCTCCTAATATACCTTCTTGTTTGCAAAATACTAAAAAATTGTGATTTACATACTATCCTTTATTATCTCTCCTTAAGCATTAAATTGTTTTTCTAGTTTCATATTTTGAAGGGACGTATTAGTAATCTTTTAAACTAATCATAAATTAGTGATACAAAATATTTTACTCGTACAAAATTTGGTTTAATCTAGTTCCTCAACTTTGAAAATGTGTGGATTTAGTCATTTTAACCAAATTTCATTAAGTTTATTTGACGTTTCAAACATGTTTCATGATAGTATTTGAGTTTATTTACACTATTTAACACACTTTCACTTCAATGTTAGCTGAGAAATGTATTTGAAACGTTAAATAAACTTAAAAAAATTTAGTTTAAAGGATTAAATCCACACATTTCCAAATATGAGGAACTAAATTGGTTCAAAGTTTTAAAGATAGACTAATTCCAAATTTTATTAAAATTTAAAAGATCAAAAACATATTTAACTTTTTTTTAATGTAGAAATTTATATTATCTACAATTATACAATAACATATTAAGATTTTTTTACAACGTTATTTTAACTTCAATACCGCATAACGCTATCAATAACCAAGCTGTGAAACCATAGACCAAACACGATAATAACTTACAAACTAAAATAAAAAATGAAAAAAGGAACAAAACAAGCAATAAAAAATTATATAAATTTACTAAAGAACACAAAATTATAACATCTTTCTCTAAATTTGAGAGAAAAAAAAATACTTTCTCTCTTAAAAATGCGAAAATACAACTATTAAGAAAACCTTTAGAAAAAAAACTATTTTTTCATATTTTTTCTCCCAAATAGTATAGTAGAAGAGTAAAGAAAAACAAGAGAAAGGTAAGTTTTAGTGTTTTACTAAAATAGTATTATGTTTCTTTTATAATAAGAAAAGGGAAACATTTAATGAGATTTCAACTAAAATTTCACTGTTTTAGATTGATATAATGCTCCAAATCATGTAGATGACCTCCTGAATTTTAAAATTAATATCAAGATATGACTCACACACCTTAATCCACATACTTTAAATCCAAAGTTATCCCATTTGTATATTATAATAATAATAATTATTATTATTATAAACGAACCAAATATCCGACATCTAAATAAGCATCCAACATCTCAAAGAAAATAGTTTTATTTAACAAATTGTTTACATTTGATTACTTGATGTAATATACATATATGTTTAAAATTTTATTCCTACACAAAAAAAGAAATTGAAACAAGTTTCTGTACTTTAGGACGTTTAGAATCCACTCCCATCGATTTATCTCAATGACAAACCTAAGAAGTGAGAAAATGCCAATAATAGTTCCTCTTCATGGGAAAAGAAGAAGCAAAGAATATGAGAGGTGCTATGTGATGAAGCTGGAAAAGGTATTTTAGGTAAAAATGAAAGAAGAAATTGAGTGAGAAGAAACATGTCACAAAAGTCCAACTCTTTATTGGAAGAACTGGACCTACATTTCACTATTATGTCTTTCTTTTGTTTTGTTTTCCAATGTTTGGTCCTCACCTCTAAATTAAATTCACTTAACTGTGTCTACTCCACTTTCAGTGGAAAAGGATGAGGCAATCTATAGCATATTATAACTACTGTTTTCAAAATAAATTTAATATAATTATTTTAGTATTTTATTTATGAATCTGAAGATATATATTTTCCCTAATTTAATTGAGTGTCACTTTCTCTTCCTATTTTTATTTTTCTTATAGAAGAAAAGAAAAACGAGAGAGATGTCGATGGCTTCACAGTTAAAGATTGAACTGAAAGCGGGATAAGTTAAAATGAGTGTCATATACACGAACCCAATCTCAATATAATATCTTATATTCTTTTGCTTAAATGATGCGTTATGAATAATATAAAATATTTATACTGATATTTTTTATATTATTGTCTTTAAAATTTTGTATTTAATAATTATACATAATGTAAAGTTATATATATATTTTACCTATTCTTGTGTTGATTACAGTCACACCCAAATTTTTACCCACTTGTTTTAATATAACTTTATTATTACTAAATAAACATTTTAGATGTCTAACTAATTTGTTACGAATCAGCATGCTAATCCTAAAAGTAATAAGAACAACACTGTAACGAGCATTATCCAAAACATTACGTAAATCATTTTTATGCAATACTTATTATTTTTAGAATCTGTAGACCCGTTTTCATTTATATAATGAATCCACATAATTTTATCTAACGATAAAAAATATTATACTAGCACAACATTTATATCCAGGTCCTAACAATTAGGGTGAAATGAACAAACTTTAGAAAAAAGTAAAAAGAGAAGTAGAAAAGAATATTGCTATAAGAAAAATAATAATATTTTATTTTATTGAATATTATAGTGTAAAACTAGAAGCGGCAGGAAAAACTCACACTTAAATAACAAAATGAAATAAATAAAATAAATAATAAAAACTTATAGACATGTTCAAATAAATACATGGTAAAAATATAGTTTTAATTGTAATAACATTAAGTAAGAAAATTAATCATTTTAATAGACTTTTATATATATATATATATATATATATATATATATATATATATATTTATATATATATATATTAAGTATGTTATAAAAAAAATTAGATATATTTTTAGTTCTTAAATATTAATGTGAAATTAATATTTGTTGATATCTAAAATTTTAATATATTTTCATCATAAAATTTTAAAAATAAATTATAATTAGAACTATATTTATCAAAATCAATTTCGCATTAAAGTATGCATATTTAACACGAATCATCGTTCCTTCTGAGTTCACGTGAAAGAATCATGATTCTTACTCATTGTCTGCCGGAAAAAAGAAACAGTAGATACAGTTAATTTTTTGACGTTCTAGAAATTTGATGAAAACTAACTCATAAACCGGTGGAAGCAGTTTATTAGTTTCATAAATTACCTAACAAATAATACACTGCATTAACCTTCCTTATTTTGTTTTTTATGATGATATAGATGCTAATTTAATTAAACTACTAATTTATTTTTTCTTCTCCTTTTTTGTTATTTCAGGGTTTTTCTTCCCGAAAGAAAACACAGGTGATTGATTTGATACTGAGAAAATAATGTCTGTTAAAGGAAGAATTGATATAGTGCGTGTAGTGCTATAATAGGTAATTGATTAAAGAGAGTGGAATTGAGTAAAACCAGAGGCGTGTTGCGGTGTTACCTCGGCGCCTACTGTATAAGATGATTTGCAGTGTTAACAGTGTGAATTGCAGGAGGAAGCACCCCACACAGTAAAGAAAAGGAAAAAGAAAGAAACATGGCAACAACACATACGATAAGTGCATAGAAGGCACCAAAATCTGGTACCAGTCCCTCTCTCCGTAAATACTACCTCACTCAACAACACTTCATGCACCACAACCTGTCACCAGCCTGTAAACCCATTCCCATTCTCCTCCCAATGCATGCACAACATTTTTTATTAACAATTTATTCTTTTTAATTAATAAATTCCAATATTAGAAAGAAAAAAAAAAAAGGTGTTCTCACATAAAATTATATAGATTGATCACTTGTAAAATAAAAGGGAATTAATGAAATTGATTTGTCTTTGTAATTAATTAAAAATTAGTTGGGGGACCAGAATTAGTATTTATAATTAATGTGATAAAAGTTAAGAGTCGAAAAGGTGGGAAGCAAGAGAAGGCTGGCTGGCTCTTCCGAAGACTGGGAGTCCTATAAATAGAGGAATAAACCTTAACACCGTGTCTCCAATTAAGAGTTGGAAACAAATAGCTACCCCTACAAGCACAATTTGACTCCTCCCTCTTTCCTTCTTCTACATGGGAAATTGCGTGTGCGGCCAAACCACCAAGGAGCCCACGGCCAAGCTCGTCGTTCACGACGGCCGGATGGAGGAGTTCTCCTACCCAGTCAAGGTCTCCTATCTCTTGCAACTCTACCCCACGTGTTTCATATGCGACTCCGACGAGATGGCCTTCGACCACGTCGTAACAGCGGTTCACCACGACCACCAGTTAAAGCTTGGCCAGCTCTATTTCGCGCTCCCGCTCGACCGCCTCAAGCGCCACCTCCCTCCGCAAGAGATGGCCGCCCTAGCCGTCATCGCCAGCTCCGCACTCGCCAGGTGCGCCGGCGACAAATGCCGCTCTCGCCGCCAACAGAGTCTGCTTTTCCCCTGCGAGGAGAATGCCACACCTGGTGGGAAAGAGGCGCCGGACAGTCGTGCCGCCGCCGATGCCGCTGATAACCGTGTGGCGAGGAAAGGAATGAATAAAAATGGCGGTGTGAGGGGGAGGGGGAAATTCACCAGGACGTTGAGTTCCATACCGGAGCAGGGGTAGTTTCGGAAGAAAAATAAGACGTGCTCGCTGGGATTTTGTATTGCTGTATATATATATTTAAAAGAAAAAGAAAAAAGATATATTAATTTTTGAACGTTGTAGAGTTGTTTCATGAGAAACAACCATGGAGGTCTACGCGTTTAATTAATTATTTAATTAAAACCGGTGTTGTTAAAGGGCTAATTATGTGAAAAAGCCTACTGTAATTCACTTATTATACTAACTTCATTCTTAGGAAAATACTAATGTGTGTTTTCTTTTTATTTTTACCTTTTCTTCATCTCTGTTCATTTCCTTTGAACTTTACCTATTCACAATTCATTTCAGAACAAATATATGATAACTTTTACTATTTCACTCATGTACGTTTATGATGTACTTTTCTTTTTATTAAAATTGTACAGAATCATATGTAAGATTTGTTAACGAATCTTGTTAAACAGTATCTTTAAAGAAATAATTATGAAATTAAAAGTTTTTTTTTTTTTTGTACTTCAATAAAAACTCTCCATTCCTAGTTTCTCAAGGAGATTTGTCTTTGTCGAATATGAGATGAAATTGATAAAATTAAGGTTTGTTAATAAATTTTACTCTCACGGCCTATGAATAAATGTTCTGTAAAATGAAAAATAAATCATAATTTTTTTTTCATTTATACCTAATAAGTTGTTCATTTTAGTTTTTGCAATATTTACACTCTTAGTAAGTTTCAATTTAATTTTGCAATGTATAATATCAAATAATAAGGTCAGGTACTTAACATTATCATTCACTTTCAACTTTTTAATAGCGAAAAAGTTTATGTCTAAGAGTATTTTTTTAATATTTTTGTTAATTTAACTTAGATATAAAACTTGTTTCTGATTAATCATGTGATGATTCGCTTTTCATTCCAGGCTAAGAACAGAGTCATTGGCGATGGTCGATTTTTGTAGGTTATTTCAGAGGAATTCTAGAATATGAGTGAAATTAATTATTGTGTAAATGTTTCCAGGCAAGTGCCTTCCACCTTTGGAGAGGGTACTTCATTGGAAAGTTTAGAGACCGAGAAACTAGTGAAAATTTTTATATCCTGACATTTTTCATGTTAAAGTTCTGTAAATCTTTTTAAATTCACACAGAAAAAAATATTTAGAAAACCAATTCATTAAATTCGTACGAAATTAAAAATTTTGGTACTGAAAGAAAAAAAAATTGAATATTTTAAAAGGATCATCAATAATTTAGTAGACACACAGCTATCCAAATTAATTAGTGTGTTTGATACAATGTGTTATCATATGATACAAAAGGTAAATACTAATCTATATTACATTTGCATTGAACGTTGAGTCTTGTAAACTATTTTAAATAAAAACTAATCGAATTTTAAACTATTTTAAGATTCAACATTTTATACATGGCAATAATAATTTGTATAACTGATTGAAAATTTACATTCATTAGACAAGGTTAACATTACCAGTTCTTGAAATGCTTAAGCCATGGTTTGGTAACTCGTTGGTTCACATGGACAGAACAATAAAATGAGTGCCTATCGTACCAAACACTGCTTCTATCATACCAAAAAGGGTCTACCATTTCTTTTATCCCTTTGTTGTTAAATTACTTAAAACACATATATTTCCCTCTTTTCATCTTATCACTAAACACTTTCTTTTCCTTTGTGTCTTTCTCTTTTCACTTGAGTGTATACACGTAGGGCATCAACTTATCATCATTCAATAAGAGAATTTTTGTACGCATAGTTTTACAACCCCTCTTTATTACAAGAAAGAAAAAACAGAGACCAAAAAGTTATAACGATAAAAAAGATTTCTATAATACCATCAAAATTTGTGATTTATTTTGCTTAATTTAAATATTTTCTTCTTTAAACGATCGAAGATTCCTTTTATAGTGAGGAGTGACTGTGACATATGAAACATCTTGCCAGAGAAGTGTTACTGAAAACTCTCAACCGCACAGGCGTTTCTACTTGAAATTTGAACGTAAAAAGAAAGTTAACACAAAAAGAAAAAATTCCACCCCTCATCCATTTCATTTTTATTTCTCTCTTATTATATTCTTCATTCCATTTATCGTTTTCTCTCAATCTTTTTCCTTTTACTTATCTCTTACCTAATCTTTGGGAGGACATAACATTTTCCGAATTAAAAATGCAGAGCGAGAAGCTTCCTTATCCTTAATCAGTTGTGACACCTGGTTGAGTAAGTGTAAAAATGGATAAACCTCACACGTAAAATGCAGTAAAAAACAACATCAACAACAGAAGCGAAATTAATATTTGAAGAAAAGAAGACGGAAGTGTTATATTTGGGTCGGTTACATAACATTACATTACACCTAAGAGATAATAACGAAAACAGAAACCTAGGTATACATCATCTACATAGAATAGGTTGAAGAACAGGAACTTATCCTCGCATATTTGTCAAGGGTAGAAATGCCAGCGACAAGGAAATCTGCACAGAAGACGCTCTTTCCTTGTTTTGGATTTTTCCTTCAACATGCATGAGCGGCTTCAGAGACACTGTCACACTGGTGACTACACTGTATTTCGTGACAAAAAGTACAACAACAGATCTGCTACAAATAGTAATCTAGTTGTGCGTGTGAGAAAATACACAGAAAAAAGGTAAATGATGAGGGTTGAGGAAACCTATTGGACAAAGGTTAGGTCTATAAATGAATGTGCCAAGTTATCAGATAATCTTTTCTTTAAATATTTGTGTATATGAAAATATATAAAATAAAAATTAGGGTTTATAACAAAAGAATTAACGCGTAGAATTTGGCACTTATATATACGCGGTTTGTTATTAAACGCAAAAAAAGGAGTGAGAAGGCACAATGTTGGCATTAGAAAGAGTCGCTGTCTGTGATAGAATTTTTATAAGTACAGCTGTAAAAAACGTATACAGTAGTATCGGGGTACGTAACTAACTACATAAATATGTATAGTAATGAATAATAAGGTTGCGTTTTGGTATATGGTTAGTGAATACGGAAGAGGGTTTGGTGAAGTAATGAGATATTTAGATTTGAATTTTGCGATATGTGACAGGGAGTTGCAGAGAAACAATGGAAATGGTGTGTGTGCATGGATGGTTGGCACAGCACGAATTTGCAGGCACTTGTTTTAGCGTGTTGAAGACATGAAAATGACGTATGTGACGACTCACTATGTACTGTATTTTTTGACCTGATTTGAATGGAAGCTGCTTTGCCCTGCCGTTTCTTTTTCTTTCGCTCGTTTAGTTTAAGAAGGAGCAGTAGCTACCATGACTCAAAATCAATAATAAGGACAAAAACAAAGATTCTATTTTCAACCATTCTTATATTAACCCTCTCATTATCTCCGATTAATACAAACATTATGCTAATAACTAAAAAGGACTTAATTTTTTTTTTATTTATTAATTTTCTTCTGATAAAAAATTATCTTTCTATTTATTATAACGCGTTTGGTGCATGGTAATGAATGCCCTGGGTGGTGAACTTGTGTTGATGAGTAATGACAGATCATACAAATTTATGAAATGAATCATATTTATGAACATTTAACTTTCTTCATCATTACATTTCGTTCGGACAATACTATACGAGATGATGGAATTTCATAATCAGGTTTTGTTTATAATACCTTGAGTTTGATGCCAGTAAAGCTCATATATCGATTAATAAATGATGCGATATCATCAAAGGAAAATAAAAATTAATACTGGGATGAACAGGTCAAACTTCCAAATTTGAACGTGTGATGGATGCGTAAGTCACATATGTATTTAAAAACCCCAATGGAACACGTATTTGATAAAAATAATGAAACTACATAAGCCGGAGAAAGACATGTGATAATCGAATTTAACGATAGAAAGAAGGCAATTAAGGAAAATTGAGTGTAGCATTGAATTTGTAAGAATGGCATTATGTTTATATACATATATAGGCACACACAGGGTGCGTCATTCTCCGTATCAACGAACTAATTATTTGAAGTTGAAGATGATACATGCATGAGATTGGACCTTTCAGCAAAGAATTTAAGAAAGGAAACATGATATGAATGAATATGTGCATAACTCGTTGTTGGTTTTAACATTGATTATGAAGTAAAGCCAGCTGGAGGAGGAATCCGATGTTGATATCTCATAAAAAGACTAGCATTCATTTAGTGCTCCATATTTGGTTCAACCTTTTGAACCTTCAAAGGTGTGTTTGCAAGAAATGCATTAATATTGTGTTTATGAGGAATTGTCATGCATTTTTCTTGATTTCGTGCCAATGAAATTTACGCTTTCAACTTAATTTTTATTTACAAGAGAATTATAAAAGAAAATTTGTTAATTGTGATTAAAATTTGGGTAGGAAGTAGCACGTGATATTAGTTGTTGAGTTGTTGTCCACTTGATCACCAACAAGTGGGAAAGGCAATTTCTCAATCAGGACGAACATTTTTATAATTAAAAGGTACGGCTCCTTCTTCTGTGGTCCTCACTACTCACTCACTCCACATAAGTTTGTTTTTTTCGGCTGTGAAGTTTGGGAGAAAGTTACATGTTTCAATGGTAGAAAATGATACAAGATAAATAAAAATTACTTTCTATCAACTTAAAATCATCGTTTATTAATAATATTATTAATCATTTTGTGAATTTTTCTGACACTAAATGTTAATTATCCAAAAATTTATATAACATGTGATCCAGCATTAATACATATCATTGAACACTGCAGACAAGAGTGGTCCTAATATAGACAATTTGGCATTAAACCTAGCATAACCTAGCATGGTCCAGAAACCTGATTTGGAAGGAGGAGGTGGAGCAAGAGTGTTTTGCCTCCATCATCTCTATCTATCTATATAAGCGTTTAAGATGCTCCTTCTTTTAGAGATACTTACCTTAGTTCATGTCTTTTACCCTACTGTGGTAGTTGTAAGAGGTTAAATCTTCAATTCCAGGAACTGCTTCCCTTAAAAGAGTTGGGGTCTGTACATGGTTTTCGCTTAATAAGCCAATGTCAAATTTCATCATGGGATGGAGACTCTTATCTAATTTACTATAAATATAAATAAATGATAACTATAAAAGAAATTATACATATCTAAATAATTATTTTTTATTTTTCAAGATTTTTAAACTTATTAATAATTTAATTAGAACTAAAAATTTTAACTATTTCTTTTTTAGTATAAATAATTATATTGTCGATAATAACCTTAAGATAATTTCTCTTATTGAACAATTAGATTATTAGCATCATAATTCAGAATATGCAAAGATATTTAATTTATCTTGTTTTCATATATAACTTATCTTTTGTCATTTTTAAAAACTGATTCTATTTTTTTTATTCTTCAAAATGTATACCTATTTAAAAAAAGCAGTTTAAGACTAAAAAATAATTTATCGTAATCTAATAAAAAATTGAGAAATGTAAATACTAAAAGAAAAATATATGATAATCAAGTTACAAGTAAAATTCGATTATAAAAAAACACACAGTACAATATTTTTTGTTTTATATTCATAAAAAATAATATACAAATGCTCATGAGATAACAAAAAATAATATTAATTATTAAACTAATATTTTACTATTAAGTGAGACAAAAGAGAGTTATTTTTTTTCTTTAACAATGAAAAATATATATATATGGAAATGAGAGTATAAATAATGAGTATTTTGCTCTTGAGAAACAAAAACAAGTAGGTGAGAGTGAGAGACGATAATGTAAAAAAACTCAAAATACAATGGGAGACAAAATAAAAAATATTTTAATAATTTTTTATTTTTTATTATATTTGATTTTGTATTTTATTATTTATTAACATTAAATGTTGTGCTTTATAAAAAAAATAAAAAGATATTTAATTCAATTCTCATCAATTTCCAATATGCTATATATAATTTAAAAAATCTAAAATTTTTTGACTACATATAATTTTTAAAAAATTTCAAAATTTTTGGCCACTACATATATATTTGAAAAATTTAAAATTTGTAGGGGAGTCATGAGAGTCATACCCTACTAAACACCCACAACTATATAAGTGCATATAAGATATTGACATCATTTTTAATCTAAAACTTCAACATATTGGGTTTATTGGTTTTTTTTTTTTTTATGTTTGACTTTGTCATCTACCTAAATATGAGATTTAAACTAATACTTTTATTGTTTCTAACATTTTGGAGTACATAATTTTTATTTATTGTAAGTATTTCTTTATTATAATAGTTACTTTAATTAAAAATATTAAAATTTGAAAAAGGTCAAATTGAAAAAAAGGTTAAATTTAAATAAACATGATAAGATAGTTATTTTAATTTACAAAAGTTATTTATTAATAAGCAAAATTGAAAAAAAAATGTGTATACAATTTTTTATATAATAGTATAAATTTAATTTTTTTTATTTTATTATGTTATCTAATAATATAATTAATTATGTTATACATAATACATTGATATTAAGGATAAAATTGTAAAATACTATCTTCTTGCATGATTTTTTATCTATTCTTTCAAATAATCACACAAGAGTGAGACAGTCTGGGTAACGGATTATTAAAGATAAAATTGTAAAGTATTATCTTTCAGCGTATATTTGTCTTTATTTTTCACACAAGAGCGGGTAGTCCTTGAATTCCTTCTTCGAAATCACAAAATACAAACGTATGAGTTTCGTTCAAAATTATTTATGAACAGTTATCACCTGAATAGAAAATTTCTATTAGTGTTTGTACGGTTGGTTTTCATGTTTACTTCATCAAATTCTTCCCATCTTCAACAAGAGTATACGTACATGGAAGCACTATAGAATCTTTGTCACGTCTTCGAGTGTAGCAACACATATATAGCAGCACTTCTAAATCTTTACAATCCCAAATCAAAATTGCAATAATTTCAACCTGCTCATCCGTAAAATTTAAGTAATAAAAATTTTAGAAAAACAACATTTTTCACTAAAATTAAATGTCTCATTAGCAATCAATTTTAATGACAAAAAATTGTTAGTCATTATAGTGATCAATTTATATACCAATTTATAAAAAAATAATTATTGATTACTAAAATAATCATCATTATGAATAAAAAATTATAGTTGATTGTTAAATTGTTCACTAATTAATTAAAGACTAATTTACAAACTAGTTCATTTAGTAGCAAAAAAACTTGGTAGTTAATATTTAGTTACAAATTTTCTTTAATAACTAAAACTTTTGTAGTTAAATTTTAGAAATCAATTAAAAGATCAATTATAACTTTTTATTTATAATAGTAACTATTTTAGTAATCAGTAACTTTTTATTTTATAAATTAATATCTAAATTGATTATTATAAAATTAAAAAAAAAATTTATTAAAATTAATTGTTAATAATTTTAGTATTCTATTTATTTTGTTATACTTTTTAGTGACCTAGTTAGTCAATCAAAATCAGTCCACACTGTAGCATTCACGAAAGTCTTAAAGTGGGGATGGTGGATGATTGGATGTCATAGTTTTTCTTTTTTTTGCATGTTTTTTTCGCTCTACTTTTCGTCTGTTCAACTAGCTAGCTATGTAGCCATGTTTCGATACTTTTAAGATTTTTTCTTCTCATTGCCAATGCCACATTAATGGCAAGATAAGTCCATACAATTCTATGGCTTAGATCAAACTTATAACACCCACCACTCAACTCAATCATATCAATTGGTATAATATAATAACATCACTTCTAGTGTATAAAAAAGTTATATGAATCGTAATCCAGGAATAGTTTTATGCCAAAGAAAATTCGTTCAATGTAAATTTCAATACTTTATTTATTTGTCCAACTTATCATGTCTAACATTTTTTTCTGGTTGTTTTTTTCCCTCTTTATTAAAAGCACTATCAAGTGTCACCTTTTCTCCGATCCGAAAAGACACAAACAAATAGAATAATTGTATTAAATACTTCACGTTTGATTTGACAAAGCTAATTGATTAACGAAAATCAATAACAAAAAAACATATCCTCAGAAAATTATATAACCATATCACTTATATTCCTGAGAATAGACAAGAATTGTTGAAGTTTCCTCGCAATGGATCAGATGGCATACCGAAAGAGAACTTGAACTTAAATTCATATTTGATTCTTATTTGCGATTGTGATAGTGTTAAAAATTTAAGTGTGAGTCACGTTGGTTAAAAATGAGAAAGTAGAGTATCATATAAGGATCCTATAAATTCATTGTCATAAGATTTTAGATTGAGAATGGTGTCAATGCCTTATGTGGTTGGGTTTAAGTCTCATTGGTGTTTGTTCTTTTCAGTAATACCTCTCCTTAAAAACCTAACAAGTGGTATCAGAATCAATGGTTAAAACCGACTGAGACGAGTGCAATAAATAAGTACTCATGATTGAAAATATGTAACGTCCCATTTAATTTATAAACGCAATTAAAGGAAACGCAACACATAAGATAGCATGACAACGCAGTCCTGGGGTTTCCAACATCACCCCTACAAAACTAGGCACACCACGATGCCAACAAAAGTAGGGTAGCTGTTTAACTAAAAGTTACAATCTAAAAACCACGAATACAGGGCCATAGCCCTAAAGAAAACACGAAAGGAAGAAGTGTGAGATCCAGCCCAGATGGCTAAGTAGCGGAGTCGCCATTCCCTTG
>Ga0209589_1009979_pt1 | contig 14046 bp, 7 predicted proteins | sample CowpeawhiteBW_FD_187525 | JGI IMG/M metagenome (GOLD analysis project Ga0209589, IMG submission 187525) | Root nodule microbial communities of legume samples collected from California USA - Cow pea white BW (SPAdes) (version 2) | ecosystem: Host-associated > Plants > Roots > Nodule | place: USA... | reverse complement strand
GTCCTTACTTTGTAATTGTTTGTGCATATATGTTTTCGTCATTCCTGCAAATCGAAGTTTGTTGGTGCTATGAATGAAAGGCTAGTTGTGGAACAATGACAGTATATTGATGGCACAACATTTTGGTGGTTGACGGTATTGAATGATTCGATGAAGATAAGTAGGAACCTGTTAGTGCTCTTATGTTTTAAATGGGTTGAAAGGAGAGGTGGATTTGACCTTGGTACGGAGGTAGTTTAATTTAATTTATTAAATGTTTGTTTAGGATTAAGACTAAGTAATGAGATTAAAAATTAATTTGTACGAGGTAGTAGACAATTCATGTAGAAACTTTTTTTCCTATGGAAAAGTTCATGTTAAAGTGATATTTGATACTCTTTTGAAATATGATGAACATATGGGTGATATAGAAAATTTTTGTAGGCTTTACATATTGTTAAGCATATATGACTTCTTGCTTCCAAATAAAAATGGAATTGTGTTCCCCATTCTTTTTGGCATCGTTGATACACAATCCAGAAAAATATAATTGTGGTTGATTAGTTTATGAATATTTGGTGGGTAGCTTGTGCAACGATTCGATGACATTGAAGAATGAAGTACAAGTCACTTCCATGTAAATGGATGTGTGTATTTGTTGTAAGTAAATTTTGTTTAATGTTCGTTTTTGTTGTTATTGTTGTAGTTTATGTTAGACATTAATGTGTGAGTATTTGTGTTTGTTTGTATGTTTCAATTATGGTCTTTTGATCATTTCCTCATTTGCAACGCGAAGTTCAACGTTGGGATGACAAAGTTTACTTGATCGTTGCATTGGATGAATATGAAAGTGGGTGACAGTGTCATAAAATGTGATTTTGATAATAATGTGATTAGTATCCACATTGTTTATTTCGTATGTATAAGTTTGATTATTATACCTTAATTAGTTTTGTTTTGTTGTGCATGCTCTTATTGATGTTGCCATGTTAAAGAAATAACTTTCTCATGATGTTGTCAAAGAAGCATTTGAACACTTTGAGACTGCATACACACAACAAAATATTAAAGAGATGGAAGAGCTTGAGCGTGTTGTAGAGCATCATGAACATGTTATAAGTGATCTTGAAGGTTCTCTTTGCCATTTAGAAAAATTGGTTGCAGAAAGGACAAAAGAGCATGAAAAGGATGTTGTTACTGATGATGATGATGATGACGATGTTAGTCGAAATTCAAATAACTCTCATTCTGGTGCACCATACAACTTAATATTTAATGGTAGAACAACGATTGAAGATGAAGTCAATGGACAACATAGTAATATGTATGACCGAATGAAGGCACAACCTCGAATGCGATTTAAGAGTCGTGCCATAAGAACTTCTTTTGCTATATATGGGAAGAAAAGAAACCCAAAATTAGTTTGATAGGTTTTTTATTGTTGTAATTTTCAATACATGTAGACATTGATAGTAATTGATATAATTGTTGTATGAGTTTGATGCTAGTTGTAGAAGTACTTTATTGTTATTGAGGGTGCACCTGTATTGACAAAAACCATGTGTTGGATAAAGTTATAACAACTTGTTCAAAATGTTTACCGTAGGTACCCACATAAAATTTTTGTGCTTTTCACTTATGCAAGACAATAAATAAATGTTAAAAATCATGTTTGAAGGAAACAAAAAATAATACAGGTGTGGTGTGAAAAAATTTTGGTTCATAAAGTTGAAAACATGTTGTAAAAGTTGTAGGTGAGGTCCCTATTTAATTAGAATTTGGTCCACATGAATTTGAGACATGGTTCTTGACCTTTTTGTTAATGACTAGTGAAGACTATGTTAATGGTGGTTATGTGTTCAACTTAAATATTGAAGTCCAAGAAAAATAGGGCACATGTGTGTTTGGGTGTACGAAAAGCAAAACAAATTGTTTAAAAAGTTATGTTTAGTCCTCACATATTTTTACATACCTTCCCACTTACGAATGAAAAACAACATCTTAATTTTTGGTGAGAAAGTCTATATAATGGAATGAGTTATTCAAAAATTTGACAACAGGTCGCCACATATTAATACTTTGTTACCTATTTACGCATGGCAACTGACAAGCTTTTGGCTAAGTAAACGATGTAAAATTTGAGGTTTAATTTAGGAAAGAAAGCAAAACAAGGTAGTAGTAATCCATAGAACTCAGTCTTAAAAATAATGTACAAGTGGGGAGTCATGTCAAAATAAATGGGCACATGAGCTGGGTTTTTTGAGCAAATAGTAAAAAGTATTGTAATGAACAACCATAATTTTGTTTGTACACCATATGGGTTAGTGACATGTACATTGGACTTACCATTACCAAAAAAAAATATTCCATACTTCTCAGTCTTAAAAAAAGTTGACACCACCAGTAACCCACAAGTGAGGGAGCCATGTGAAAATAAATAGGGACTTGAGCTGGATTTTTTGAACATGTACAACAAAGTATTGTTATGAACAATCAACATTTTGTATGGAAATTATATGGGCCAATGACATCTACATTGGATTTCCCATGACCAATTTTTTTTTATAGTTATCAGTCTTAAAAGAAAATAAAAAGAAAAAAATTGACACCACCAGTACCTCATAGGTGGGGGAGCCATGTGAAAATAAATGGGGACTTGAGGTCCATTTTTTGAACAAGTAGTACAAAGTATGGTTATCTACAACCATCATTTTCTTTGTATACCATATAGGCCAGTGACATCTACATTGATCTTCCCATGACCACAAAAATATTCCATACTTGTCAATCTTAAAAAATATTGTTTTTAGCACCACCAGTACCCTAGAGGTGGGGACTCATGTGGATATAAATGGGGATTTACCCTGGAACTTTTGAACAATTATTATAGAGTATTGTTATCAACAACCACCATTTCTATGTATACCATATCATAAATATTCACATGTACATTGGACTTCTCATGACCAAAACAATATTGCATAATACTCAGTCTTGACAAAAAAAAAAATTAAATGGCAGCACAAGTACCCCACATGTCAGAACCTTTTTACAAGTAAGTGGGGAGTTAAGCTGCATATTTTGAATGTATTGAACACAATTTTGTTATCAACATACAAAGTATGTTATGTTGATGTAACCAATATGGGGCATAATAAATCATAATTGAATAAATATGTACCACTTGAGTCAGGCAAAAAAATTCATAACAAAAAATACATGTTTTGTTCCATGTATAAATGCTCTAATAAATACAACTAATTTCAACATTCAAATACATGTTTTATACTCTAAAAGTCTTTTACCGTCACTCTTGTACATTACAACGGTGTATAATGCAATAAATTTACATCAATAATGTCTAACTCCTTACTAATGAATCGTATTGTCCTATAACTTCCTGCTTTTTGTTGTTGCCTTCATGTAGAATCCATTGACATATTTATTTCTCTTGAATGTGTTGAAGTTGTCCCTGCACAAGGACTTATTCTTCACTCAACTGAAATCATATTGGTGGACAAAAACAATAACGTTTATAAGTAAACAACATATACCAAGACCTCATTCTGTCTTACAATGACCTACTTACATTGGTGTAATCAGACAGGGTTATTACCATCAAACTTTTTCATACCATCGCACAACTCAATTGTCTAAACAATAATTATGTCACAATCATATCTATAAAAAGTATAAAACAATAATTAAACATCTGTATGTCATAAAAAATAATTCACTCACCATGCTGCAATAAAAAAATGTAGCGACAAATGTGTTTGGATGAACTGAAGTCATTTGGTTTTGATGTTGAAATTTTGGCCTAACATCATCATTATAATTCAACAACATTCCAAACATCAATTACAATTGTATATAACTTCATAAAGTCAACTCTAAATGCAATAGTAGGTGCCTCCTCTGAAACAAATGGGATAACAACTTGAAACACAAAAATGTCCTCACAATAACCACTTTTAGCATCAACATTCAAATCACAACAATTGTCAACATCATCTTCTTTAATTGTTGTACTACCTGTTGGGACATCATGACCAACATTATCTTCACCACCTACTACCGCTGCTCCATGAGATGTAGACGGAATGTTTTCTTTAAGCATTGAAATCCTATTCTTCATGTCAATTATGTGTCTTCCTTGTCTTCTAACCTGTTTCATCAAATTTGTATGGGACATGGATTTAGGTGCATCATGCTCTTCCTCAGCCTCTACTTGATCATGAATATCCAATGCTGCACAAATCATTTCATTGCATAAGTCATCTTCCATCAAAGTCCAATCTAAAAAACTCTAAATCCAAACAACAGATAACATATATTAGTGTTATGACATTTTAAGGCATACTCAAAACAACAATTGCAACTTCATTACTTGGCTTGTTTGAAAGAGCACCTCAATGCTTGTTAATCTTAATTAAACATTAGACCAACTCAATATTCTTGAAAATAAAATATCTCTATCAAGGACAAATAGACCAAGACTTAAGTTGTTAACTAAATAACTATGAACAACTTTAGCCCAATTGTATTTTGACAAACTATATAAATTGTATAAAAAACTACAAAGAATATTACAAACTGTTTTTGAATTACTAGGAATGTAAAGTACAACAAAACATACTAATATATACAAATGACAAAAATTTTCTACATCATCCACGTTAGACTCAATCATACATTTCATCATTTCAATCATAACTGAACCAACCAATCCACAAACATTTGTATCGAATTGAGCCTCAACCCCACCAACACCCAATCCCAAACCCAAACAAGTGTCACCAGTGGTTAAAGGAATGGAGTGTTGCATCAAACGAAAGGAATGACTAACAGATAACCAACGCTTTAAAAGCTCTAAAATGAGCAGGTTACATATATGCATTGGCTTTTGTATATATAGACATCGTTTGAATAATGTCTCTCCAATTCTTGCACAGTGATTTTCCATAATCAAGCCATTCATTTGAGCTATGTACTTTGTATAACAGAAAGTACGTAATCAAGCCTACCAAACAAAACAACATAAATTTATTTCAGATAACATCTTCATATTTCATGCACAAAAAAGCACAACTGAAATCAACAACACATTGGAATCACCTTTTCATTATGTGCATTTTTCCCAGTCATCACTTCTACAAATCTTATGAACTGCAACAAAACACAAAATAAGCAACAACCACAAATTGTTGCCTAACAAACAACCATTAAACCCACAAACATAGCCACAAACAGTTGCCTAAAAACCAATATAACCAGTCGCCAATGCCTTAACAATTTCCCAAACAAAAAAAAGGCAAAAAATGAATAACGTATTAGTCAATCACTGACCTATGCTTTAATCGCTAAACGAACACGCCTACACAGCCAACAACCACCCAATGCACTACACAATGGACAATGTCAACGAACAAAACAAGTGGGATTGCAACAATGGAATCACAAGGGTGCCAATGGTTTAGTGGTGAAGGAAGATTCTTGATGCCTCTACTAAAGGAAATAAGTTTTCCCTCTTTCAATGTGTTTCCCACACATGTGCTAGATGCTAAAAAAATTAATTTTTACATTTTCAATTTAAAAAATGGGTGCCACGTCAAACGTGTAAAAAATGAGTCAAAAGTGAGTGTCAAAATATCGTTTTTGTTAATATTGAAAAAAAGATGGAGCCCATGTATCATCCTCTAAAACACAACATAAATTCCTTGAATATTTGCAAGGCCTTACAAATCAAATTTTACCTTTACATGGCTTAACAAGGCTTTAACTTGTCAACATCCCCTTTCCAAATCCCAAATCCTAGGTTCTTCCTAAGTGTTCTCAAGGTTTGTACTTTCAAAGCTGAAATCTTTCCAGGTTGTTTATCTTATAGAGCAAAAATTTTAAGGAAATATGAGTGAAATAAGTTCATTATAATTATGTTGATAAATCACAAGAGGAATAATTAATCAAAAGAAATATGCATTAGAAAAGAATTGGGAGATGTGCCTAACTAAAATCACTCTCTTATTTCTTTCACACATAAATAAGGAGGTTGGATTTGCTAATAAAATTAGGTAGAGAGAGAATTTGGTTGAGAGAAGACCAAAGCCAAATAAATGAGAGTTAGTAATTTGCCTATCTAACAAGTTAGACCCTAATTAACTCGTTTGGCCACTGGTGTGTGTAATGCTAGAGACAATAATGAGAAAGAAGGAGCCAAAATTTCTTAAATCAACATCAAAATGGGCACAAACTAAAATAAAGAAAAAAAAAATAGTCTAAACGTACTAACTCCTTTGAAGAACACTAATTGCAACAAATATACAATAACTTCTTTTTCATCCTTATCTATGACATGAAACAAAATCAATTCAAGAGAAAAACCCTAAATTACATAAGTCAGATAATGAAATATACTAGCCTTACAATAACTTCACCTTTGCTCAATGGAGAAGATTACTAGGTAACATAGCTTTCCAAAATGTCATGATACGATGGCTTTGAGACGAAGACAATGGCCTTGAGAGGAAGATGGACCAAGGGATACGACGTTGTGTTGAAAGAGAAGCCATAATGTTGAGAGGTGCGTTGAAATAGAGTTGGAATAATGAAAGAAATACCATTGGAGAGAAAAGTCCTCCCATCACACCTCCTCGTTTACACCGAGGCTTAGAAAAGAAACCAAAATTGAAAAAGAAATACTCAGCACTTAGGTGAGTTAAAATTGGGTAAAAAAAGTGAGTCATTATATATTTTGATTTTCCATTTTCATTTTTGTTTATAGGTAAGTAAAAGGAAGGAAAAGAAGATGGGATGGATTCTGTGGGGGTGTTGGAAGTCCCTCGTTGAATAGAGATAAGATAATTTCATAGTATATAAGTGGGGTGCAAACCTCACCTTACAAGCCGATTTTGTGAGGTTGAATTAGGCTTAAAGTCCACTTATTAATATGGTATCAGAGCCATTGTTAGAGCCTATCGTAATGAGATTTCTTGGACATTCTATTTCACTCGCTATCGAGACGCTAATGAGCCGCTAACAGACCACCGTTTAATGTCTAGTCCAACGCACTAGATTTATATACCTCGGTGTGTGAATGACAACTTACAAGTTGGTTTTGTGAGGTTGAGTTAGGCTTAAAGTCCAATTACTAACAAGGAGCTATAACATGGAATATAAGGAGATACAAAAACACATTTGTATTCTTTACTAAAAGTTTTGATCATATCTCAATCATGAAGGACATTAGATTCTATGCATGAATAGAGCTGATAGGGTGTATGCCATCTTGCTCATATTCATATGCCCAGTGACAAGCTCATTGGGACTACGCTTAATGGCAGTAATAGATGGTGGATAATATAACAAAATAAGGTCAATTTATTATATATTGACTGTAAATCTTAGTTCATAAATTAGTTTTGTAAGATTAAGTTAAATTTAAAACCAACATGTAAGGGTGAAAGCAGAAGTAACTTTCCACTTTGTTTACCTTGTGTAATTATTATATGGACGCAATACCTTTAGAAACCTCCATGATTGTGGTTCTTAACTCAAAAGTTTTAGGAAGAAATATGAAGGATGGGGGACTTGGCATGAATCTTTTGCACATATACACTTCTCTCTCAAATGATATAGTTAAACCTTGGGAGATGTTAAACATTTGAAGTGTGTTAAAAGAACAAATATGAGGGCAAAACAGTTGACTGAAACTAGGGCGTGGAAATTATCAATGGATGTAAACATGCATGATTATCATGTTAGAATTAATTGACGAATTAATTCTATTATGTGACTCATTTGAAATATTATGATGGAAACTATTGTGATTTAATAAAATATAAAGACTGATTGATTATTATGGGAAGTAATAAAATAAAATAAAAATAAAATAAAGCACAACCCAACTTGATGGACGTTGGCTTATAAAAGAGTATTAAGGTTTTGTCTCTGGCCATAAAGTTCTCTCACAATAAGCCATTAAAAAAAAGAGTGTGACAGGAGAAACGAAGGCATAGAGATAGATCGAGAAAATGAGGTTGAAGAATAGAGATTGAAGAACACATTCTTATTGAATCTCTCATGGATCAAGATTAGTATCCTATGATGTTTTATGTGCGTGAATGTGTGAGAATCATGAATCTTAAGATCCATGAGTAGTTTTCTATAATGAATTATTATTGTATGAAAACTACAAATTTATTTACATGTGGTATCAGAGCAATGTTATTAGATTCATGATTCTCCAATTATGATGTTTTTCCGAAATTGTGTTTTCCTAAAACTATTATGAACCCTAATTATGATTTTAGAGATTTTATGATATTATAAACCCTAATTATGATTTTAGGGATTTTATGAGATTATTAATCCTAATTATGAATTTAGGAATTTTATGTTATTATAAACTCTAATTATAATTTTATGGATTTTATGATATTATAAACCCTGAATTTAGGGATTTTATAAAATTATGAACCTTATTATAAATTTAGCAAATTCTTAAATTTATGTTTTTCCCAATTTTTTTTACGAACCTTAATTATAGGACTGAGGGGCTTTTACATTTTTCGCTACGTATGAAAATATTTGTGAATCGAAATTGAATGAATCAAGTGCATCATGTTTAATCGAGTTACATGTGTGAGTCAACATGATGAATAAATATAATGGGAAGTCGCATGTTGAAAATATTGATAGTGCTACGTTTCTTGATCTGGTTTTCTTTATGTGCTTTAATTGTGAATTCAATGGTTTGACTCAACATTGCACAAATCCCATCACTAGAATTGGAAAACCCAAGCCTTTACATGATTATTAATTATTTGGAAGTCTAGTGATATTATTGAATTGCATCACCATTATGAATTAATGTTAATGTTTTTGTTTATTTGCAATAATATATATGTTATATAATTATTAAATTAAAATTAATGAGAATGTTATGTATGATTTATAGTAATTAATGATATTTATTTATTTAAAATTAGTATGATAAATTTTCTTAGTCACCAAAGTGATCAAAATTTTAAAGTTATTTGATTTCGAATTATTAATGTTTTTATTTCAATTACCCATAATATGGATGAATAATTATGAATAATTGATTTATGGGTTAATTGAAGTTCATTATTATAAGGCATTTCAAGATCGCCCAAAGGTTGATTAATTATTCTTATAATTAGTGAGCATGATAGTAGATAATTTTGTATGTGTCACTAGTTTTATTTATATACCTAAAGGTAGTAGACGATTCTAGTTGATGCATATTTTATTTATCACTAATATTACATAACATGATTAACATCATTATTTTTTTGTATTAGTGGATCATCCAAAGGAGAACATTAGTATGTATAGAATGATTGTTTATATCTGAATCTGTATTTACGTTTAGTTTTATGACTTAAAGCATTAATGTTAAGCATGTGTTAAATGTAGTCGTTGTTCCGATATCTTTACACTCGCACACTACTTTTGTTCTTGTCTTTAATGGGTTGAATTTCCATGACTAGAGTGAACAAGTTCAATTTCACTTAGGTGTGTTGGATCTTCATTTGGCTTTTCAAGTTGAAAAGTTGGTTGCTATCACAGATGCCAGTAGCAATGAAGAGAAAGCCCATTACAAAGCTTGGGAAAGGTCAAACAGACTTAGCTTAATGTTTATGAGAATGAGCATAGCAAGCAATATTAAGTCAACTCTTCACAAAACTGCCGACGCGAAAGAATTTATGAAATTTGTAGAAGAACGCTCCCAAACTGCTAATAAGTCCCTCGTTGGGACATTGATGAGTACGTTGACCACCATGAAGTTTGACGATTCACATACTATGCACGAGCATGTAATCAAAATGACAAATATCGCATCAAGAATTAAGTCCCTAGGAATGGCAATGGATGAAAGTTTTCTCGTGCAATTCATTTTGAACTCATTACCGTTTGAGTATGGTACATTTCAGATGAACTACAACACCATGAAAGACATTTGGAAAGTGCATGAATTGCATAATATGCTAGTTCAGGAGGAGACCAGACTGAAGAACTTAGGAAACCACTTTGTTCATTATGTGAAGAATCAAGGAGCTGGAAAAAAAGTTGCAAAGAAACATGAAAAGGGTAAATGACCATTAAAGATTGACGAGTCTTCAACAAAAATCTAGAAGAAAGATGACAAATGTCATTTTTGTGGAAAGTCTGGACATTTCTAGAAGGACTAAATCGTAAAGCTTGGTTCGAAAAGAAAGGTGAGCATAATGCTCATGTATGTTTTGAATCAAACTTAACCGAAGTTCCACATAATACTTGGTGGATTGATTCTGGATGTACGACTCATGTTTCTAATGTGATGTAGAGATTTCTTTCAACCAGAACCATAAACCCAAGTGAGAAGTCCGTCTTCATAAGCAATAAAGAGAAAGTTCAAGTGGAAATTTAATTTTTTATGGATATCACTTAGACCTTATGGATACTTTTTATGTACCTAGTATCACTAGAAATTTAATTTTTTTGTCTAAGCTTGATATTGCTGGATATTCTTTTAAGTTTGAGAATGGTTGTTTCAGTTTGTTTAAGCGTACTTGTATGATTGGATCTGGTACTGTAAGACTCGAGAAATTTAAATAATTAAATAAATAATTATTTAACAAATGTTGGTAGTAGAAGCCTTAAGACATTTAATGCGAATTGTTATGACATGGAAAAGTACTAGCTCAAATGGTTGAGAGTACATTATTATGTGAGAGGACTTGGGTTCAAGTCCTATGTATGCCAATTGTATGTTATTTAATGTGAGTATTATTTTAATGTTCTGTTTGAATGTGATTGGTGGTGGAGTTGGTTGTGCATTGGCGTTGCAATTAAGTGGTTGTTTGTTCAAACCTTACTAGAATGAATTAACTCTCTTTTCGCCAAATTTTCTTTTGGCATGGATATGAAAGGGCTTAGGAACCCTAGCAGCCAAGAGAGGCAGCTTAGGGGGCTAAAGACAAACCAATAATGGTCCTTGATTAACCATTAAACCTAAAACTTAATGGCATTTTCGTTTTTAGAGTTAATCCACTTAATTAGGGTAGTAATTGAGAGAGAAAAGAGAATTGGAAGGGTAAGGAGTGTTGCATTTTCGTGTGAGAGTTAAGTAGTGGTTTTCCAGAGTATTTTCGTGCTGGTTAAAGAGAGGGTGGAGGTTGAGAGACACTTTTAGGAAGGAACCAAAGGCTAGGAGAGTTTGGTTGAAGGACACATAATAAATTCGATTTTGAGCAAGGAATACAGGTAAAGGGAGCGACTTGCTTATGTTCTTAATCGTATATAATCTACTGTGCCTTGTATGAATGAAATTGTATGAAATTCCCTTCTGTTTATGCTGTTTTTCGTAAAATTCCGGGTTTTCACCCAGAAACCGCCTGGCGGGCATGAGTGTGCCGCCAGGCGATGCTGTTTTGCACGATTTTGTGGGGTTGTGATGCAAGTGTCATTGTGACTTCTGGAATTTGGTTGGTGTATATTATGTTTGATTTTTACTAATGTAAATTGAATAATTGGATTGGGTGAAAGGCTTCGTAGCAAAGGTGTGGCATAACCATGGAATTGATGATAGGGGTTGAGCAAAGTTAATTAGGGATTGATTTATGTGTCTGATTATTAAGTGTCCGTATCCATCTATGTGCATTTTATCTTCTGGATGTGAGTAAGGGTTCGGCTTAGTGAAATGGTGAGACGGGTTAGGAAAACATTAGAAGTTCTTCGCATAGAGGGGAAAACTGGGTGGTTTCCAGGACCTGTTATGTCGCCTAGCGGTGCATTAGCTGCTGCCAGGCGATAGCTAGAAGTTTTCCAGCTTGGTGTTCTGATGGTGAAGAGGCCGAAAGTGGTGTAGGAGTTCTGGTGATAAAGTTAGGTGGATGAGAATATTACACTAAAGTTGTGGTAAATGGAAGGCTATACTGAAAAGAATATGAAGGTGTATAAATTATTAGTATGTGGGAGTTGGTTTGTATACGACATTGTGAACATAATAAGGAATGATGTTGATGGTCAATAAGCTTGGGAGTGCTAGAGAAAAGGTAGAGTTCAGTTGGATATAGATCTAAAATTTTTGGACACTTACTATCTATTAGAGTAAGGTTTCAATCATAAATTGGTGTGGCTTAGGTGGGAGAGATTGAATAAACGGTTGGCATCATTTCAGTAGTGAAGCAACATGTAGTCTAATTATTTATGTACTGGAATAGGTGGTCTTTTCCATGAACTTCATTAAGGTATTATGCAATGTTAAAGTACTTGGTAAAATCCTAGGATGTGAATAAGGGGATTGACAATTGTGAATGATAGTCACTCGAACCCTATGAGGACTGTAGATTACCAAGAATCTAACCTTGAGTGACGAGTGTATTTTTGGACTTTTGGAATTACTTTGGGCACTAAGCCATTCCATTTTGAGTGCTAAACCAGTAGAGTTCACTACTGATATAGCGTCTGGCGACGCAGGTGTGGTCGCCAAGCGATAGGACCTTCAGGCCTCCAGGGAAGTCCCTGCATCGCGCGGCAAAGGGCTGTTCCGCCAAGCAAAAGACCCTGAAACAGTGGGTCTGTTTGGAGCTTGGCGCCTGGTGGTGAAGAGGTTCCCCCAAGCGGTCTGTGCAGATTTTGCCTGACGGCGCTTAGGCTGCGCCAGGCGATAATGCTGTAGTCTGTGACTTGTGTGTGTTGCTTTTAAGCAATGATGCTATACTTGGATCAGGAGATGCTGTGCCATGAGCGGGTAGGTTCATGGATGGTGGTGAACACGTGATGGTATGAGCGGGTAGGTTCATATCATGTTACTCTCGTGTGGGGATACGAACGAGGTAGGTTCGTATGTTCTGTGCTCACACTTGAGAGATGCTGTGTGCGGGAGGTACGTAACTGGTGGATCACGTGTGTTGGACTATGGACGGGCGTCCGTAGAGCAGGACTACGAGCGGGGAGGCTCGTAGAGTAGTGTAACATCCCCACCGGATATTACAGATTTAAATAATAAAATAAAAACTTATTACATAAGCTTCATTTATTAAAACCTCATTTCCCAAAAACACGAGAAATTTAAGAATTTTATTTACCTCAATAATAATCCAAAAACCCATAATTATAAATACTATTAGAATTAACCAAAAAATCAAGTAATAAAAGTGATTACAATTTATTTGAAATCATAAAATACAAAAACTCTGAGAAAAATCCTGAATCCAAGTCTAGCCCCGCTTCAGCTCTGCTCCCGTGTGCCGCGTATACGATCATCACCAAACACAGGCAGATAAGGTGAGCTAACTATAACATCCCATTCGGATATTACTAATTTAAGTAATAAAAATTAAGAAATATGAAGAAAACCTCATTTATTATACTTCGCTTCCCAAAAAAACACAGGAAATTTTAAAACAACTATTAATCAGAAGTTATCCAAAAATCCATAATTTATGAAACTCCAATACAGTATCCAAATTCACAAATCAGTAAAACACTATTTACAAAATTCATAAAAACAATAATAATAAAACTCCAGTAAAAGCTCTCCCCAGCTAACCCTCTCTCTGATGCTATGCCTCATCAGCACCACCTGTAACATCATCTGCTCCCGTGTAACGCATTACACGATCATCGCCAAACACAAGCAGATAGGGTGAGCTCATAAACAGTTAACATATACGTTAATAAAAAAGGTCAATATACACCCATCTATTTTATTCTAGTTAATTATTGGCCAAGACCTTAATCCCCAAGGCTTTTAAACCTTTACAACACCCAATTAGTTAGCCTAGGATTCAGGGTTTATGATGCTCACACGAATCTGTCCGCTCGTGGTCCTGCCTCTACGAACCCACCCCGCTCATAGTCCTGCTCCACGGATCTACCCGTCCGTAGTCCAACACACGTGATCCACCAGCTACGTACCTCCCCGCACGCATCATCTCTCAAGTGTGAGCACGGAACATACGAACCTACCTCGCTCGTATCCCCACACGAGAGTAATAGGATATGAACCTCCCCGCTCATATCATCACGTGTTCACCACCATCCATGAACCTACCCGCT
>Ga0209589_1009976_pt1 | contig 14049 bp, 14 predicted proteins | sample CowpeawhiteBW_FD_187525 | JGI IMG/M metagenome (GOLD analysis project Ga0209589, IMG submission 187525) | Root nodule microbial communities of legume samples collected from California USA - Cow pea white BW (SPAdes) (version 2) | ecosystem: Host-associated > Plants > Roots > Nodule | place: USA... | reverse complement strand
TTTTCAATTCATATTTTTTATTGTTGATAAAAAAAAAAACCCGTAATGAATCGAGTCGAGTCGAACCGAGTTATTCCTTCTGACACTTCTATGAAAAAGTATGTTGTTCTTTATACGAGAAGAAAGTGACTTAATGTAAATAATTCTTTACTACTGTGTGATAAGTAATCATCAAACACAAATAAGATGGTTAAATTTTTAAAAATTTTGAAACTTATAGAAGGGTAATTTTTTACTAGTTGACCATATACAAATTTTGATATTTAAGCCATTGAATTCTTTACATTATATTTCTCACCTTCGTTTAACGGAAAATTTGATAATATCTTTTAGAAATTTAAACATTAAATTTGAATTTATTTTATTTTAAATTATTTTACTTTATAAATATTTTCTTTAAATGCAATCATTTTAAGTTTACTATTTTTTTTCATTTAGATAAAATATTTCGATTATCACCAAAAACAAAAAAAGTTATTAAATATCAAACAATAGTTGATAATTCAAAAATACTAATAATAATTATTCTTTTGTTGTTTTTTTTTTAACAAAAAAATTTCATGACATATGTTTGTGAAGATTTTTCCTTTTTAATTATAATTACAATTCTATTCTTAGAAGATACTTGGAAAGGTAGATGAATGAAGGATATTTAAATCATTTTAGACTTCAATCTTTAAGTGATGTAGGACTATTTTATGTGGTAAAAACAAAAACTTTTTTAATTTAACATATTCAAAAAATAATTATAACAATTTATTAAAAAAATAACATTTATATTGATGAGAACAACTAATTGTTATAATCAACACAAAGTAATAACCATGATATGTGAATAAGAAATATTAATTTACATCTACAGAAAATAGTATTCTCATTTTGATTGAGAAAACTATAAATATCAAACCCGAAATGCCATGCTTTATATAACAAAATTAATCCTAACATTTAAATAAAAAACATCTCTTATCCAAAATTAATAAAAAAAATCTTTTAATTAACATAAATAAATAAATAGTTATCTGAAACTAGTTATGTCATAGAAACCCCGACTATAAAGTCAAAACTGAACTGAAAGAAAATATTAAAAATAAAAAAACACGTGACTTTATTAAAAATACATAGAATTTCATTTTTTTATAGGATTATAAATTTGTTTATTTTAAGTAATTGAATTATTATCATAAAATTCAAAATATTTAAATTTTTATTTTAAAATTCCCTGTCTAAATTATATATATTTATATATTCATAAAATTAATTTTAAATAATTAAACATTAGTCCAATACAAAACAAATAAAACAAATTGAGAACGAAAAATAAGTGTAACACCTAAAAGTTATAGTAATATGTACTCTTAGAGCATTACTTGGAGACAAATAAAATTCACATATTATCTATAATTGTAATTGCAGTGCTTTAAAACATAAATGATACATTTTTCAAAAATTATAATATACATCATCACATAAGGTTTTTACCATTATAAATTTTGAGTAATCTTTCCTCGTGTTAGTACCACCATTTGTTCCTACTCCTATTCACATATTAATATTTGATTATTGTAGAAAAGAAAGCACACACAAAGAAGAAAAACAACGTAAAAAGAGAAAGACAAAGATAAACTAATGCATTTTAAAAAATAAACTCTATATAAATACACTTCCTACAATAAATAGAAAAACCCTAAAAAAAATAATTATGAACTAAGGTGGCACCTGGTCTTTTCAAATTCTCCATTCATTTCACGACTCTTGATTTACCTTGAATGCGTTGTTCCCTTTGAAGACAAGTTTCTCTTCGCCGGCGTAAAAGGTGCGTACATCCCCTTGTACTAAAGAAAATCATTCTTTTAATCTTCTATATCCATTTCTTGATTGATGATAAAGTAGGGAATTAATACATATATAGTTCTAAACTGTGTCTGCAAATTTCTCAAGAACATTGCAAGAAACAAGAGATAAATAGAGTTGATGGCTGCAACCACGGTTGTGGCGGGTCAAAAAGCCATGATAGGTACATGATGGGGCTTGGTATTAGTTTCAGGTTTATATGTTTTAGAAACTGCATCAATATAGGTTTTCAAACAAAAAATGCTTAATCGATGATTTTCTTAGTGATAATATATATATCTATGATTTCTTGGAAGTTGCTTTCTTGCCATATTTGCATCGACATTAATAAACTCGGTAAAAAGACTCTCAGAAAATGGCAGAGAACCACCACAGTGAAGATGACTATGAATCTCATTACGGTGGTTCCGATGGCAACAGCGGGGAAGATAGCTATGAACATGACTTTGAAGATGACTTTGAAGATGACTATGAAGATGACTTTGATGATACCTATGGCTACGGTGAAGATGACTATAAAGATGACTTTGGATCTGATTTTGATGGCTCTGATAGCAGTGAATATAGTGGTTTCACTTTGAATAACAGTGACCATATCAGTGAGAGTGAGTATGAATCTCATTACGGTGGCTCCAGTGGCATTATTGGGGAAGATAGCTTTGAAGATGAATCTGGATCTGATTTGGGCGGCACCAGTGACTACAGTGAAGATGATTTTGAATCTGATCTTGGTGGCTATTGTAGCAGTGAATGCCGCCGTGGTGGAAGCATTGGCGATGACTATGGATACAGTTATGGTTTCCATGGCTTCTTGAGTGACGATGAATATGGCTATGATGACTGTTGGAATGATTATGAATCTGATTTCAGCTACTCTGAAGATACCTGTTGTGATTATTTTTGAATGAGGCCATCATAAAGTTAAGGTGAGAATGCTTTTGACTTTAATATTAATAATTGTTTGTTTATGTGTATGTAGTGATTATTTGGTATATAGTTTTATTTTTTCAGCAAAGAAAAAAAATTATAATGTGTTATCTTTAATCATTACATTTGATAAGCCTGGTATTTTCTATTTCAAACTAGTTAACGTTTGAAATATTCATTTGATCTTGTTTGTCTATCTTTGCAGGTGGTTGTGGAACCATTGCAGTGAAGTCTTTTTGTATAACACCTTAAAGTTAGAGATATTCAGTAGTTATGTGTGCTGTGCTCGCTGATTAATTAGTTACTGATTCTATGTTTTGAGTTTTAGACAAGTATTTCGCATTTTATTATGGAGTTATGAACCTTTTTAAAAATAGCTAACATAATCTTGCGTAATATTCAGATTGAATCCGACGATGTTTGTTTTTTTGTTTTATATGTGTTTATGTTTAATGATTTTGATTGAACTTGCCCATAATTTAAACACTAGTTAAATTTTTACGTCTCAAATATCCTAAACTAAGTTATACTCCATTTTTGACAAATATGTCAAAATAGTTTTGATCAAATTGATTTGTAATAAATTAGAGGAAACAGTAATTGGAAGTAATTGAAATTATTTGGAAATGAAAACATTTTTAAGTCATAGAATTCATTTTACTTTTATTTTATTTTTAAATATTTTTATTTATATATATTTTTTATCTCTTTTTTTATTAAAATCTATTTTACTTTTCACCTATATGATCATTTATCTTTTCTATCCTCCAAATAAGGTCATTTTGAGTATCACTAAACTTTAACATCTCAGTTGTGTTAACACCCCAAAGCTCATCAATAATTTGCTATTACATGAAAATTTATTAAAAAGAAAAAATAATTAAAAAGAATAAAAAACATAGGGGAATCACACCAAACTCATGATAAGAATTAAATTTTACAAAACATAGACAAAGAATTTAAATAAGTACATGGAGGTAAAACATTAAACTACTTATGTTGATCTCTATGAATCAAAGCTAGATTAAGTAACTTATTGGCACAATGATTTCCTTCACAACAAACATAAACAATTTTGAACTGCATATGCTTACAAAATTGCAAGCACACCATTTTCTTCTATGACTCAAAGAAACCACTTGTTGATCAAAAAAATAATGACATACTAAAGAAGAACCACTCTTCAACCAAAGCCTTTAAAAGCCATCACATGAAGCTAGGCCAAAACAACCTCTAACTGCACCATTAATATTCACCTAAGGCCAATTGGAAGATGTAACTTGCCATACTACTTCCATAAATGAAACAACATATCTTTCCCTAGTTTAAATATTAAAAATTTTTAGCACAAAAAAACCAAAGACAATATTACTGATATGTTTCTTATATTTATTTCGAGTCATATGCTCTAATTCCTTAATTTAAAATAAGTAGAAGGAATCACAATTTAATATTGAAATCTACTATGATTTCTCAGCCTCCAAATCATCCTAAAAATTGTAGTAGTGACAATCACTTTAAATAAATGACTACAAGGAAACTTTATAAACTGCAGAACCAAATCCAAAAAAGAAAATTGCAAATTCTGAAAAACTTTCTCAACAATCATTATGCCCACAACCGTATAATAATAGAGTAATGAAAGAACAAATTAGAGAAAAATTCAACATTATTACCACACAATGAACACATAGAGCATAAAACCACTATTTTTCTTAACCTCCAAATAAATATGTAAACGACCAGACAACAACTTCAAAAGAACCAAAATTTTAGTTGGTGGTATCTCATCCAACCAAATCAATTTTCCCCATCAACACACTTCCCTTTCCAATAAGCAAGTTTCTTACAAATCTTATTAACCAAAGGTTGAAAAAATTGTGCCTTAGGAGCTCCAACAAAAATTGACACACCCAAGTACGTAAAATGAAGATATCCTTGATTATAAGAGAGAAGTCTTTTGAGATGACAAGTAGAAACATCAACGATATAAACGAGATTTTTAACAAGACTCACCCATTGACCCGAAGAAATACAATATTCATGCAAGAAAGATTTCAAATGTTGTAGGGTAGTAGTATCTCTTCTAAAGAAAATAAATATATTATCAACATAGAAAGTATGAGAAGGAAATTGTATCCCCCGAAGACCAACCATTGGAAGCATAAGCTTTTTAGAAATAAGATCTAAGGTGCCCCTACTCAAAATCACCTAAACAAAACAAAATAACAAAGGAGAGAGGGGATCTCCCTATCTAACCCCTCTATCACAAGTGAAGTAACCAACCAAACTACCATTAACCTGGATACGAAGATGAACAAATTACAAGATTTGAACAATCCACTTCAAAAAGCCTTCATGAAAACCAAAACTGTGCAACACTTGAATTAAGAAATGTCAATTGATGGTATCAAAAGCCTTGATTATATCAATCTTGATCGCTATATTACCATCGTTAACCTTTTTAGATAAAACATTAGCCTCAAAAGTAATACAAATACAATCTTTAACACTCCTCCCTTTAATGAAATCATTTTGACTAAGGGAGATAATCCTACTAGTAATCACCATAAGCTTATCAACTAAAATTTTTGTAATGATTTTGAAAAGAAAATTAGCCATTGATATAGGACAAGAATCAGTTATACGATCTGTTGCATTAACTTTAGGAATAAGAAAAACAATATTCAAATGCATACCAAGGAAGATATAACCCTTTTGAAAGAATTGTTGGACAATTTTACAAATATCAACACAAGCAATATTCCAAAAAGAGTGATAAAAACATCCACCAAAGTCATTTGAGCCATAGCCACTATCACCATTAAGAGAAAAACTGCATGCATCACCTCATCAAGATCAGGGTATTTAAGCAAAAAATTATCTTCATCCTAACAAAATACTGTATAGAAGTAATAGAAACATCAAAAGTAGTTAAAGCAATATAAAATTATTATAAAAAGACAAAATAAAATCTTCGATCATATTTGGATCGAGTCAAAAAAATCCAATTTTGTTCGGATCACTTAAAATTTACTTTTAAGTTAAAAAGAAATAATAAACATTGAAATAGTTTTTTAAAGAAAAAGGATAATAAAAATAAAGAATATGAATAATAACAATTATATCAAAAAATGAAAAATAATAAAATAATAGAAAACAAAAAAAAATATTGAAAATTTAATTATCACAAAATAAAAATTTTGAAGATTAGAAAATTAAAAATAAAAAATAAAAGAGAGAAAATCAGAATTTTTTATTTTTTATTTTTAGAAATTAAATAAAAAGTCTGAAGATTTAAAATTTTAATGAGCTAGTAAACCATAATACTCTCAATTCACGTTTATGTTATTTGAACAATTACGAAACATTTTCTATCTCAGTATATATATATATATATATATATATATATATATTTTTTTTTTTTTTTTTTTTTTTATATTTTTTTTGTTTTTTTTTTTTTTTTTTTTTTTTTTTTACTTTTAGAGCCATCTTGGGGGTAATGTTTTACTTTATTAGATTATTTTAAAAAAAGTCTTGTCCAGTTAAAATGACACCAAGCGGTAAAAATGCAAAGGTTCTACTCTTACATAAACGGATGAGCTAAATAGAGTAGAAGATTTTTTTGGGGGAATAAAATTAAAGAATTCTGGAATTTGAAAATCAAAATGAAAGTTTGGAGGTCAGAGAAAAATCGGAAAACAGAGAAGAACAGTGGTTGATCTGAGGAGAATCTGGAAGTCCAAGAAGTAGAAATCAAAAGAAAAGAAGAATAATCTCGCTTCGGAGGTGACTCGTTACCTTTTCTATAGATTTTACGCTTGTTTTGTTTAAATTCTTGTTTTGATCGAATGATACGCTTGTTGCTGATATCTTACATCACTTATTCGTTCGTTGCTGATTCGTTGTTTCAATTTGATCATTAGATTGCTTGATTCCTATTGCTATGTAGTTTTAAACCTTCTAGTTGCTTTGAATTCATATCTTCTTCCAGAAATCATAGAGCAAATAGAATACAGAACAGAGAGATTAGAGTAGAGAATAGAAAATGTAAAATTAGTTATTTCCGGCAATATTTCCGGCGACGCCACCGAACGCCGGCAAGATTTCATGCTGCAGCGATTGTACGATGATGGTGTCGCGGGTTTGGAATGGAGAAGAGAGAACGCGCGAATAAAGAAATTTTTGCCGGCAACAATGCCAGCGGCATGTCCGATCATCCATGGCTGGTGACGATGACTTGAGAATGAAGAAGATTCTGGTTTTCATTAGAAGCATTTTAGACATAAAAAAAATAATAAAAGAAAAATAATCAAAAAATAATCAAAACTTTAGGATGGGCCTATCCCGTTCCAGTTTTTCCCAGCACCCGAATTTATTCCCTGCACCTCCTATTATTTGAATTGGGCTGCTTGTTCATTTTACACACCTCTACTTATTGGGCTTTATTATATGTACGAGATTTGATTGTAGCATTTCCTGCACACCTCACTTTAATTGTCGCACTGCCGCACGCTCTTTGTGCACCTATGCTTCATTAGTTAATGGATCAGGCCATGTCTTGCACTTCACAATTCACTTTCGTACCCATACCTCACTTCCATTTGGGTTGGACTTCTGTTATATTAACTCTTGTTCGAATTTTTATTTTCACAATAGTTTTACTATTTGTCATTCCACATTTTCACATATAGATATATATATTTTTATTTTAAATCAAAATTATAAATTAAAATTTTATAATAATATTAAAAATTGTTAATTATCATGTTAACTTTTGGACTTACTTAATAATTAAAAATTTTACTTTACTGGCTAAATTCTTTTTACTATTTGTCATTTCACCCTTTGCTTTATGCCTTATGCCTTATGCAAACCACAACATGAAAAAATTGAAGTATACTTATCCCTGTCTATAAACCAATTCATTTTAACTTTTTCATTCCAATAAGGCTCGACAATTCATAAAAAAAATTAAATCATCTTTTATCTTGACCTTATTAGCAAAGCATCCAAATCAGATGGAAAAACATTTAAAATATGTTGTTGAATATTAGAAAGAAGACCTTGATTATCCACCACAAATTATGTATGTTTCCATAAACAATTTTATTCCATTCTTTCAAAGAAACTAAGACGTTTCAATTTCCTTTGTAAAATCAACATAGGATGCTAGAAGTAGGAGCATTCCAAGAGCTATTGATGAAGGAACACCAATCCATATGAGACTTCCACATCTTTAGAAGAGGATGGTTTGGAAACCCCAACCAAATAAGAAGAAAAAAGTAGCAAGAGATGATGATCTGAGTAATTTCGAGGTAAAATATTAACACAACAAGAAGACCAATTCTCAAGATAAGAAAAATTACAAAATATTCTATCAAGTCTTCTATCAATATGATGCATACCTATTTGTAAGTTTGACCAAGTGTAATAAGATATAGAAAATGGAATCACAACAAGCTCATTAGAGTTTATCCAAACTGAAAACTCAACATAAGAAATTGGACTAGGGGCACCACCACCTTTCACATCCTCAACACAAAGAACATCATTAAAATCACCAAGGATACACTAAGAATCATGAATATTAATAAGAGAAGACCATTAAAAGTGATGAGCAATGTAAGTAATTGCACCATAAACACCTGTAACTTGTAACTTAACATCATTGACCATGACAACAAATGAATTAAATTCACTAGTGATATCAATAATATCAAACATGAAGTCACTTCTACCCAAGAACCATAACTAATAACCTTGGTAGAAGAATCAAAGACAACCAACAACTTAAAGTTCAAATTATAAAACAAATAACATAGAAGAACTAAAAGAAGCCATTTGTTTAGCTAAGAAAAGAAAATTCGATTAGTGCTCAACAATCAAATTTTGTAGCATATTAAGAGTTTTATCATTAGCCAAATCCCTCAAATTCCAAAAAAGACCTCTAAAATTCATGATAATTTTTTAGAATTCCCTACTTTTGAGGACTTAACGTTAGATTTCTTTGGAAGTCTTCCTCTGCTTGGTTTCTTAGTAGTTTTAAGTGGCACATAATCTTTTATAATAGTAGAATCTTCCCCTTTTCCACCATATTAGCCAAATTAAAAGCTAATTTCAATTCTTCCGCAACCGAGCTTCCTCATATGTAAAAGGATTAAGGACTCTCTGAGAATTTCTATTGCGAGAATCCATTTATCGTAAGTTTAGAGAATTATTTTCAATAGCAATAACATCCTCTAGAGAAGGCATACCAACTAAGGAATACGAGTCCACTAGCACCTGACCAGTAGTAGTACCAAGATTATGCACAAGAGAAGACTCATCCTCAACACAAAACTATCAGGATTAACCACCAAGTGAGAAGGTGAACATGGTGTCGCAAGCTGGACTGTAGGCTGAACAGGTTGCACCACACCAGGTTGAACCACATCAAGTTGTACCACAACATGCTTCATAGCAGGCTTTACCATAATAGCAGAGTGCATCATAGCAACAAGTTGCACCATGGAATAGGTTTATGTATCTCATTAGTAGGTTGTTGAATGTCATTAGCAGGTTGTTAAATCTCATTAGAAGGTTGTTGAACCACATATTGCACCAAAGGCTTCTTAAATTTCACCATAAGCTCCTCCAACACAAGATCTGAGTCTTGTAGACCATCCAGAACACTAACGACCTTAGAACAATAAAGTTGCTGGATCTTTTCACCAGTACCAACTGTTTTCCCCCAACAACATTGGTGTTGGCATTGTGGTACAATTTTCTACAATTAGATAGGTCATGACCAATCATTTTACAGTTAGAATAATATAATGGCAATATTTTACACTCCACATCAATAATGAATGCAAATCTTAGCCTTTCCACCATAATTTGATTAGGTAGATCAAATAAAAAATCAATATCAACTAAAACATGGGCAAAGAAACCACGAGACTTATTCATGGTGTAATCATCCAAAGATAAAAGTGTTCAATACCACATGCTATGGAAAAAATCAATTTTGGTTGCCAATACTCTAATGTAAGGCCATTGATACGAACCCAACATTGAGTTTTTGTGAGTTTCATAGAAGCAAGCATGAAATCCTTTATCCATGCAAAAATACGAACAATACCACGAGATAAGTTCCAAGTTCCAATAGCCAAAACCCTTTTCATATCCTCCAATGAAGAGAAAGAAAATTCATAGAATTCTTTATCAAGAGAATTGCCTTCCATTGACTCAAATGCTTCAAAGCCTAATCAAGTTTCTTACACAAATCCAAGTGCGTGAGGGGGCTTATCCCCTTTTGTTAATAAGAAACGCCCATGCCAATGATTTTTACAATCTTTTAGACTAGAAAGATGAACTTCCTTAGTATACAGAGGAGCTGGTGTATAGAGAAGTTGATGTAAAGGGACTGATGTATAGAGAGGCTGGTGTACAAAGGAGCTAGTGTACAGAGGGGCTACAGAGGAGCTGGTATACAAAAGAGTTGGTACAAGAGACTGATGTACAAAGGAGTTGGTGTAGGGGGACTGATGTATAGAGGAGCTGGTGTATAGAGGAGTTGTGAGGCTGGGAATATGGGAGCATAGGGGGCTGAGTATATCTCGATCCATTCCCATCCGCAAGGAGAATGAGTGGTTGAGAGGAGAGGGTCGAGATGGTCATGATTAATGATTGTGTATATATCGGTCCAACTAGGCAAAGGAGAAGGTCGAGTATATCTTGGTCCAGGCAGGAGGTATAGGTGTTCTAGTCCAGTACGGGTAGTGTACACACGTACTAGTAGTGGTAATTCCAAGTTGAGTGAGAAAATGTAACCAGGTCCTCAACAACATCGATAGTTGCGATGCGACATTGATGAATAACTATTAATGTTTATGAAAGGTAATAAAGTTAGGATTAGGGGTAGGAAATAAGAAGTAAGGGTCTGTATTTACAAAATGTATGCTTTTCTGAGTTTACTCATCTCTTAGATATCTTAACAAAAAATTCCTAACTTGAACATTAGAGTGTTTGCAGGTACCTACTCTCCGAAAGTATAATTAAGGGAGCAATCCAGACACAAGTCATGAAGAACATAAGTCAATGAAAAAAAATTCTTGAGATCACTTAACTCTCTGTACAAGAACAAATTCATTACAATTTTATTATTGCTTGTGTTGGAGAAACAAGTTATCACGCATAACGAGAACTAAATATTAGAAAACAAATAACACTATCAAATAAATTTTTTTAAATAACACTAAAATTTATATTATTCTCCCAACAACGTTCCAAGGATCCTTTTTCCTTACTATAGTCCCATCTCTACAAAATTCATCTGATTTAATTAATACCTTCTCCAATTCTTTTTTATATAAAATTGAATTAACAAATGAAAAAAAAAGTCTCATAAAAGCAAAGAAAACATCCACTAATTGATGACCACGAATCTTAAATTGTTTTTTAAAATTTTCTCTCACACCATATATTATATCTATATACATTCTTTTTTGCTCTCTCTTTTTAGCTATCTTTTCTCGTTCAGGGTACATGGATGAAGAAATGTGGGGTTTCAATCGAAAAAGAAATAAATTACTTTTGCCACACAAAAAAAAAAGCTACACAATTTACAATAGAAGTAAAATAGTTTTAAACTTTTGTATTTAAAAAACAAAACAAAAATAGAGTGAAAGACAGTAAAGGTAGTATCTTTAGACATTATCCTTCACTGCTTCTCACCTTCTCCTTTTCTTTTTCAGTACAAAAGTTTATAGTTTAATGGCTATTTTACGTTTACGTTGAGTGTTAAATGTTTGTAAATTGGTATGAAAGAAACTTTTTTTTTTCCTTGTCCAATTGAAAAACATGACCACAGAGGAAGCTACAAAACTTTTGTCATAATCTCCATCTTTACGTGTAGCCTTTACAATGCGTGACGAAGATTGAACACTGAACAGTTCATAAAAGGCATGCACTTCTCTCAACCTATGGATTTCAGATTCAGCACACCGAATCACCCACCAATAGAAAACATCCTTGGTGGACAACTGAATGCATGGGATGGGACCTCTTCACAAAATTCAAAAACACACAAAATCAAAACTCAAACATCATTTCATCTCTCTCTGTGAGCTCTGTAAGCTCTGTAAGCTCTTCCATGGCGGAGTGTGTGACGGACATGGCTCAGGTTGCTCTGTGCCGGAACAGCACCGCTGCAGCACATTTGAAAGTGATTTCCATCTTCACAATCTTCGTAACCAGCGTGATGGGTGTGTCCATGCCTGTCATGCTAGCACGATACTTTCAAGGAAAGTCTCTCTATGATATAGCTATCTTGGTAATCAAATGTTTTGCCGCCGGTGTTATTCTCGCCACCTCACTGGTTCATGTGTTGCCGGACGCGTTTGCCGCACTCTCCGATTGCCAGGTGGCATCGCAGCATCCGTGGAAGGATTTTCCCTTTGCTGGCCTGGTAATTTTGCTTGACTCAGAGAGAAAAATTTTAGAAAAAGTTGCTATTTTTATTCAATCTTTGTTACTGACCCATTGAAAGGTGACTCTGGGTGGGGTTCTGCTGGCTCTGCTGGTGGACACTGTTGCCAGCTCTCACGTGGAGCATGCGCACTACACGGCGGTGGACACGGAGGAGAAGGAGGGTGGCGGTGGCTCATTGAGTATCGAGCTGGTAAGTGGCGGCGGCGGCGGCGGCGGCGGTGAAGCGGATAGGGTTGAAGAGTTGATGAGGTTGAAGCAGAAGCTGGTGTCGCAGGTGTTGGAGATAGGTATCATCTTTCACTCTGTTATCATCGGAGTCACTATGGGAATGTCCCAGAATGTTTGCACCATTCGCCCTCTCGTTGCTGCTTTGGCATTTCATCAGATTTTCGAAGGCTTAGGTCTCGGTGGTTGCATTGCTCAGGTAAATCATTTACACAGCCTACTTGTTTTCTTATTTTTGAACTCTATCATATGTGGTGACATGAAGTGGGTGTGGATTGAATCATCGGTCACAATGAAGATTCTGATAATATTCAATGTTGGAATCCATGTGAATCTAAGTTCTGGTAAAAGTATAGATGATTCTTAAACTTATTTTAAGATTTTAGATCAAGAATGTTATCTAACTTCGTATAATTAGAGTTATGTCTTATGTTTTATATGTTATGTCTTATAGACCCAACATTGAATGATGTTGATTAATATTGCAGGCAGGGTTTGGATTTGGAACAACTGCGTACATGTGTTTCATGTTCTCAGTGACAACACCAGTGGGGATAATTTTGGGGATGATGTTATTCTCAGTGACTGGTTATGATGATAGTAACCCTAAAGCTTTGATCATGGAAGGGTTACTGGGTTCAGTTTCTTCAGGGATATTAATTTACATGGCTCTGGTTGATCTCATAGCAGTTGATTTCTTTCATAACAAGCTTATGAACTCCAATTTGTGGCTCAAAAAATTCTCTTTTCTTGCTTTAACTCTTGGCTCTGCTTCAATGTCTGTTCTGGCACTTTGGGCCTGAAACATTTTGCCGTGTCAAGTTTATTAGAAATGAATTGAAATACTAATTCAGCCTGTCCTTCAAAAAATAAAGATAATCCTACCCTTTTTATCACTACTAGCTACATCCAAACACAATTAAAATTATGTTTATTTAATGTTATTAATTATTACTAATTAGCCTTTAATAATAATTTGCTTAAGATATTATCTTAAGATGATAAAAAAAAAATACAAACTTATCCGTCAAATAATAAATTTTAAAGTTCCCCTTCAACGAATTCAAATTAGTTATAGTTTAAAGTTTAACGGTCCTCAATCTTACAAACATGTTATGGTTGAAAGAAAAATTTCTCATCATCACACCAAAAGAAAAGAGAAATAAAAATTCCTTGATCATTTATCAGGTGATAACTTTAGTCTTGATATGAGAAAATAAATTGGTAAAGGTAAAAAGTGACCGCACTAACTTAAGTAAAAAATGCACTTGAAATTTCGCTATGCCTCTTCATCATGGATTGTGAAGTGTGATTCCATTGTACTCGACTTTTTCTTTGTGCACTTTTATTTCTTTAAAACTTTCTTCGAAATTTGAAGACAGATTCTTGATTCCACTATGTGTCTTTTTAAATTAGTTTGGGATGGGAACCTTTGGATTTAGAGTCGTGATGACTATATCTTAGATAAAGTAATATGTTGCGTTCTTTACTGTATCTTCCATAAAAGCAGGTTCAGGAAACAGTAGCTAAAAAAAGTGATAAAAGCAAGACTTAGTGATATAGCCATTA
>Ga0209589_1009970_pt1 | contig 14056 bp, 6 predicted proteins | sample CowpeawhiteBW_FD_187525 | JGI IMG/M metagenome (GOLD analysis project Ga0209589, IMG submission 187525) | Root nodule microbial communities of legume samples collected from California USA - Cow pea white BW (SPAdes) (version 2) | ecosystem: Host-associated > Plants > Roots > Nodule | place: USA... | reverse complement strand
ATATATATATATATATATATATATATATATATATATATATATATATATATATATATATATATATATATATATATATTCTGAGGGTATTTTTGTGAATTAAGGCGGGTACGGTATCCACGAGTACGGATACTATGATACCCGTACCCGTCCTGTTAACATGCGGGTATCAAAAATACCCGTACCCACGGATAACAGGTATCCATTTTTAATATTTGTTTCCTACCCATTGCGGGTTTTATCCGCGGATACCCACGGGTACGGATTTTTTTGACATCCCTAAGTATATGAATGAGTATGAGAGACTGTGTGTGTTTTTTCAAGAGAATAACTATGTGTATTTATAGGGTTTTTGGGTCCTATGAGGTTTGTTGTAAAAACTGATAGACTTTATTGGTCGCTAGGGTCATTACCATATGTAGTATTATCCATGCCTATAGTTACTCCATGAACATCATTTTCACCATAATTCAGTGGCATAATATAAAGGCAGAATCATGTTGCAACAAAGATTCCATCATTCTATCACCCTTTTGGTTGTTGTACTTGTAAGACCTAGAAAAATTAAATAATTAAATAAATAATTATTTAATATAAATGTGGGTAATGGAATGTTTAGGGCATTTAATGTGGACAGTTATGACAAGGAATAATACTAGTTCAAGTGGTTGAGAGTACTTGGTTATTACGGGAGGAATGAGGTTTGAGTCCTAGGTATGTCATTAGTGTGTTATTTAATTATTTAATTATTTTTGTAATATGCTTGACCATAGTGCGTGATAATATAATCTTAGATGTGTAGGAATTATCATAAAAAATGAATTGGTTGATTGGTTGTGCATTGGTTTGGTAATTGTGTGGTTGTGTGTTTGAACCTTGATTGAACCTAAATAGGTTCCTTTTTCGCCAAAATTCTTTTTGCCATGAATGAGAAGGGTCAAAAACCCTAGCCATCTTAAGGAGCAGAGATGGAAGAAAGGCTAGGAAACCACCTTGTAATGGCCCTTGAATGGTCATTAATCCATTTTTTTAATAATTTTCGTTTTCTTGCCATTAATCCTAATTAAGGAAAATTAAGAAGCAATTTGAGAGAGAGGGTTTAGGTTTTTTAGACTACCATTTGGTGAGGACTGTGAAGGAAGTATTCTGAGCACAAAAACCTTAACCAAGAGACATTGGGGGGAAATTCTGCAAGGGTTAGAGAACGAGTTGGAGTTAGATTAATTATGGTGCAAGAAGGACTCTAGGATTTTCAATTGGAGCAATGAATACCAGGTTAGGGGAGCTACATTGCATCTTTAATTTTATTCTATGTGATTTCCTATTATAATAGATGCATTGTGTGTTTCTGTTCTGAAAAATCTGGGTTTCATCGCGTTTCTGGAATTTTTCCAGAAACCGCCAGGTGACTTTGAAGGTCCGTCAGGCAACTCATGTTGAATAAACCCAATTTCTGGGTTTTTGCTTTGAATTGTTTGGCAGTGATGAACTGTCGCTAGGAGACACGCGTAGGTGTGCTATGTTTTCAATGTTTGTGGGTTTCTAGGGACTTTAGGTACTCGTGGGAGTCTTTGTAACATGGAATACTGGGTTGATAGAAAAATTGTGTAGGGGTGAACCTATAATTACTACAACTGAATGAATTGGAGATTTCATGAATATGAGGGTTTGTAACGATTTGGGGAATTTTGGGTAGCATGATTTGGATTGAAATTGCTTGTGATTTTTCTGTGCCATCTAATGTCAATCAATTATATGTCGAATCGAACGTGTTAAAGAATGGTGGTAAGGGAAATTGGTTGACTAGAATGGATTTTGGGGAAATTAGGATTCGTGCAGGTGTAGTACCAATATGGAATTTTCCAAAAAGTGATGCACCGCTTGGCGACACATAGTTTTGTGCCAAGCGACATCTAGTGACAACAATATTGGAGGTTGATTATGTGATGCTCTAGTTGAGGGGTTCCTTTGGGGGTCCAAGTGGAATTAGATACGGGGAAAATAGGTGAAAATGGAACCCTTGGTAACTTGTATACCTTAAGTCATAAAAGTGATTGGGAAAGTGGAGTAATTAAAATTGGGAGGTGAAAATAAGTGAGGAAAATTAGTGCAAGATGGCTGATATTAGTATTGGATAGCATGAGTCATAATTCGTTGTAGTAACGGGTCTAAGTACTAATCATAAATTCGGTTCTCCTTTTTTCCTAGAGTTGGAATGGCAATTAATGAGGTCCTATTTATAGATGCATGAACTTGTGGTGATGCAAAAGTATGGTTGATACGTGGCATTGGATTAGTTGGAAATTACAGTGATGTTTTGGTATAATGACGAAGTTCAGGTATGTTTGGGTGACTGTGATATATGGGTGAGGAGTATGATTTGTTCTTCCTTAATTCTAAAGGTTGGCATAATTAAGAGAGTAATATATATGGGAATAGGTATGTTAACAAGGCATAAGTGGGGGGTTTCAAGACCCGTTGAAGGGGATGTATGTGACTTGGTAATTATGTTGTGTGTTTGTAGATGCCTTGAGTGAGATTAAAAATATGTTCTGTTGTGCCTAAACTAGTAAACTCGATGTATTAGTGTAGCCCTAGTGGTGAGGTCTGAACTGCCAAGCAATAACTATAAAACAGAGAACTTCTGAAGCGTTTGGCGCCTGGCGCCTGACGAGAGAGGTGATTCCGCTAGGCAATACCTGTGTGGAAAGTGCTCATTAGGACGTATGGTGCCTGATAGTGAGGATAGTTTCGCTAGGCGATATTTGAAAATTCAAAGACTTCTGGAGCGGGTGGCACCTGACGACGAGAGGCTTTTGCCAGGCGGTTTGCAACCAAACTTTGCCTGACAACGCTTAGGCAGTGCCAGACGATAATGCAGGGACATAGGTTTGTTCCAATGGATTGGTGTGTGGTCTACAATGCTTTGGATGATACCTTAAGTTTGGAGCTTGTTGAAGCATTCTTTAAGTTGTGTCTCAGAATGAAGTGTAAACACGTGGCGATCCCAAGTTGTTGCCTGGTGATATTGAAAAATCGGTGTGAGTATGCGAGTTGTGGCTCGTATGGATGGGCTCCACTTGATTAGGAAATCACGAGTTGTGGCTAGTGATGTTTTGAATCTTGTGTTGAGCATACGAATTGTGGTTTGTATTGGGAACTCCACCTAGCGTTACGGATGGTGGTTCGTAACAGGATGGTTCCGCACATGTATCTACAAGTTGTGGCTTGTAGAGGTGGAACCACGAGTTGTGGCAGCAAAGGTTATCTTAAGGTCATCATTTGAGGATGTAGAACGTGGATGAACATGGTTGTTGCCATGTTTTATGGAATCGGAGGATGGTGGTACTCCAACAAGTGTGTGTTCACTTTATTTTGGTTATAAATTATTTATGTTGTTAGCTCACCCTATCTATTTGTGTTTGGTAATAATCGTGTAATTCGTTACATAGGAGCATATAATGTTTCAGGTGGAGTTGGTAACGCTTAGAGTCAGAGAGCATATGTGTTTTTTTACTATCTTTTGTAAACAAATACTTTTTAAATGGACATTGAAATTTGTAATGGCTATTTTGAACTCATGTATTGAAGTTATAGTGCTTTAAATAAAGTTTAAATTTCTTGCGTTTTGAGAAAAAGGTTTATTAAATGCAATTTTTGTATTAGTATTATTTTATTTTATTTAAATTAGTAATATCAGGCCAGGATGTTACAGTGCTCATCAGTCGAATTGGAATCACAAGAATCATATTATAATTATAAATAAAACTCTTAACCCTTTTTGCACATAATCCAACCTTCAATGCTTCATCGTTGCTCATGGTGGTTCTCCCAACTGCAATGGGAGTAGAATTTTGGGTACCTCTACCATATGGTGACTGTTGCCGCCACTTCCCACTCTTCCTTATTTTTGACTATGTTCATCATAAATTTGATCACAGCAAGGAACTCAATCCTTTCTTCTGCCTCGCCAGAACTCATTTTTGACTACAACAAGTAGATTTTGGAGTGATTCAATCCCCCTAGTGACAACCTCCAATTCGCTATTGTCGAAACCATGGGTTGCGAAATGTAATTCCATCTAGATCAACATGAGATTGTATTGGAGTGCATAAGTATATTAAGGGTGCATAATGATTTTTCTAGAATTTGATAATTTTAGACCATATTTTGAAGGTATTTTGTAACTTTGATCTTTATTTTCACACTGTATATGAAGTTAATTTAACTTTAGCTGCAAGAACAAATATTAGAGTATCCAAGAAAATATTTTATGCAAGTCAAATGCTATTTTCGATGCATTTTCATCTCATGAGGCCATAATTGGAACTTGCAGTACTTGTTGAGGCATGTGTTATCAAAGCAATGGAAAAAAAACTAGTTTGACACTAATTATTCATACAACTTGAATAAAACATATTTAATGAAAGAAATAGAGTGTTAATATAGTGTTCTTAAAAGGCATTGCAAACTTCTAAGCATAAATACTCATGGTAGCTAATTGTGTGCAGTTATGGACCTAATGTAAAAAGTAAATACTACAATTGATTTTCTTTACGGTCGATGTAATATTTATTTTTTATATCAACTTAAAAGTCCATTCATATAAAAAGTCATTAAAATAGGACATGATATCACCTTCCTCTTACTTTTTCATTGTGCATGACATGACATGAACTCTTTTCTTATATTTCAATTTATTTTCTATTACAATTTAAAATATATAGAAAGATATATAAATATGGAAATATATAAATATAGGAATTTAGTTATGTTAGCAAAATGATTAATATAGTTCAAGTTATTTTGGTTAAGTGTTTATAACAACTGGATATCTTTGAACCAAAGTTCGATAGATGCAATAACTTCTCTTATGTCAATAGACACATTATTATTGCTCACATATCTTCGTGTGACATGTTTGTACTTAAGACAAATAATAAATTTACTATGTTTTGTAGAGAATGTTCTCTTATCCAATTACCAAAAAGATCTTGCGAAAAATGTAATCTTTAGAAGATCTCTGGAAGACTATGTTAAAGCTTCTTTTTTATGAACAACTTTTTAGGAAGGATTGTAACACCCTAGGTGGATATTACTAGACAAGGCAAATATCATATAATTTCGTTGGAATTAAAATAATATATAAAGTTATCAAGCACAGGAAAATTTAAAACTTATATTGATGAAGTTCAAATACGCTGAATTCTCCTTATTAAAAATCCATAATAAAGCTAAGCATCATAAAAACTTATTACAAAATGTTTACAAATAAAACATAAAGTAATCTTCCATAGTCTGCCACACTCCATCTCTAGGCATCAACGTCCTCACCTTGATTCACATATGCTCTCACGTGACACATACACGATCATTGCCAAACACAAACAGAAATGGTGAGCTAAAAAGGAAAAATAACACAATAAATAAACAATAAGAATTAACCCTCTCCCAATCTATCTTAGCCAAATTTAGTTCATCGACGCCTTTATAACGTTCCACCCCAATCTCATAACCAATATGAGAAAGATCTATTCACAACCTTGGTCCTTAGGGATTATCATGCTTCCATGAACCTACCTGCTCATGGTCCAACTCTACGGACCTCCCCGTCCGTAGTCCAACTCTACGAACCTGCCTGCTCGTAGTCCAACATGCGTGAACACCTGCTATGAACCTCCCCGCTCATAGCAGCCTCAGGTGTGAGCACGGAACATACGAACCTCCCCACTCGTATCCATACACTAGAGTACAACTGATACGGACCTCCCCACCTACATCAATCACGCATTTCCAATCTTCATTACAAACCTCCCCGCTCGTAACTAATCCAGCATTTCCCTAATCAAACCATCAAAATCATCTACAACAGACCCCTGCCCCTGAACTATCGTCTAACGCTACCTAAGCGTCGCCACGCGAAACCCCATTGTAGACCACCTGGCGGTTCCAATACACCATCGGGAATCATACTTCGTAGGACACCCCTGTTTGAAGTTATCACATGGCAGTCCAATCCGCACCGCCAGGCGTTACACCAGTAATGCAATTTTACTGATTTTAAGCACAACATGAACAATTCTAACACCCCAAAACTAATTGAAGAAAAAGACAACGAACACGTGACCCATTTTTTTTTTTGAAAAAGAAATGGTAAGATGAACTGTATAATTACACCTAAACCATTTCTAACGTGAATTGTCCCACCAACACTTTTATTAAACCAAAGTAAATTTTGACTATGTTTTTAAGTGTGTTGCACCTTTCACAAGCAAAGAGAGATAAAAACATATTACATTTGGGCCCCTAGTTTCTAACAAATACCTAATTAAGCATGATGGAAAAGAAAATACCAAATGTATAAAAATAATTGCAATTAAATTTACGTGTGTGTCATTTCTTGTACCAATCAATTAACATATGCATTTAAAGAAAAAAGAAAGAAAGAAAGAAAGAACTAGCCTTAAAATATCAAAACTTCAACACGTGATAATACATTGAAAGTGCAATCAAATGATGATGCGTCATAAGAGTGGTGAGTTTTTGAGCTTTGACCTTCTTGGACATGACGTTGGAGAACTTGTTGCTCGTGACCCACTAGGGCGACATGGCAAAGAAGAGGTGGTCAAGAGGAAGGTAACGAATAGGCATGCCACGCGTGGTGTGCACGTCGATGGTGTTGTCGTCGTCACCACCTCCACCTTCTTGGAATGCCACTACCATGTGCAAGGGTATGAGAATTGAAAGAATGAGTTTGGCTTCGGTTTTGGTTATAAATGAGAAAAAAAGAGAGAATTAGAAAGTGGTGTGTTGTATGTATTTGATTTCGAAGGAAAGGGTTATTGACCAAATAGGTTTGTTTCCCGTCGTGTGAAAATAGACTCACTCCCCACTTTCTTGAGTGAGACTTTTGTTCTAAGTGAGAGAGAGAGAGAGATGCATATCTCTTAAGTTGCGCACATAACAACAACAAATGCAGACGAAAGTTATAGTGGATTGAGGAAGAAGAGATGGGTGCTCTACCTCTGTTCCCACCATGGTTTGTTGGAAGAAAATTGAATGATTAAAAATGGGTAAAGGAAGATGGATTAGTGCGTGGTGTGTACGGTGGAAGAAGATGATCCAAGATAATGGAATGGAGTCGTGTGCAAACACACTCACTCCTCACTCTCTTGTGTGATCCTTTTGTTCTAAGTGAGATTGAGAAAGAGAGAGGTGCATAGCTCTTGAGTTGTGCACACAACAATAACAAATGTAGATGGAAGTTATTATGGATTGATGTAAATGTAGGATCTGATTGTGAATGAAGGAATTGGAAAGAAAAGAAAAGAGATAGGTGCTTTGCCTCTGCTCACATGGTTTGTTGGAAGAAAATTGAATGATGAAAATGGGTGAATGAAGATGGATTGATGCGTGGAGTGTAGGGTGGAAAGAGATGATCCAGGATGATGAAATGGAGAGTAATGTATGCGTAAGGATGATGATAAAAAAATATTGTTCTCACGACTTCACTGCCAAAAAAAAATTCACCACCAATCCAAATTTGAGCGAGAAATTTGTCACTCTGTTTATTGACAGATAAATTTGTCGGTAATAAAAATTTTAAATTATCGACGGATTTTACAAATTTGAAGTTATGCAATTATCAACTAATTTTACCAACAACAAAAATATATCGGTAATTGAAATTTGTATTACTGACGAAAATAAATTTATCAGTAAAAAATTTAAATTTTTAAAATAGAAAGTACTAAATTAGAAAGTTCTAAATATTATAGAATAGATTTATTATTTTCTTTAAATTTAATTTTAATTTTATTATCATAAAAAACCAATATAGTGAAATATTTCTAAAAGTGTGAAAAACAATTGTTCTTTTATAAAAAAAAATCTCCTTTTGGAAGAAATATTTAAGATATCTTATACTATTTTAATTTCACTATTTTGATTTTTGATGATAATACAATTAAAACTAAATTTAAAGAAAATAATAAATTTTATTCCATAACAATTAGAACTTAGTTCTTTATATTTTAATAATATAGTACTTTCTATTTTAAAAGTTTAAACTTTTGAAAACATTATATCATTTTAAATTATCTAATAAAAGTAATATATTATATTTAGGTTGAATAATATTTTTTATTTTTTAAAATAATCTTATATTAAGAAATATTTTATGGTAAGGTACATTTAAAGTTATATATATATATATATATATATATATATATATATATATATATATAAAATAGACTTTTAATTTCTAGATGTAATATCAAAGAATTTATGTCATATTTTTCGTCAAGTTTATGGAATTTAGTTTTAATAATGTGATTATTTACTAATATTTATACAAGCAATAAAATTAGTATCTTGGAAAAATTTCATATAGCATAAAATATGACAATTACAACGAACTTAATTCTATAATTTAGGCTAAAAATAAAATTTGCAATGAACTTAACCAATATTGATCTCGGCTTGGCCGAAGGCTAATCTTGACAAGATCAAGGTTAACATCAATCTCAGGTTGACTTTTTGGCAAGACAAATATTAGTATCGACCTGACTCAACTAGAGTTTGGTCTTAGTAAGACCAAGATCAATACTGATCTTGTCCCGACCGAATACTATCCTTGGTAAGAACACAATTAGTATCAACCCTGAATTGATCGGAAGGTTGACCTTGACAATGTTGGTGCAAAGTGGCTCTAAAATGGGAGGAGAGTTGAATAAAGCATGTAGACGAAATCTTTAAGTAGTGTGGGAATGGCATTTTTTATGATGTCTATCATAGATTGATTGCTGTTAAGAATGGCATCACCTTCTTCTTCCATAGACCATACTTTTCTCCTTTGAAAACGAGTGGACAAACTTCAATTTGTTGTTCACTAAATTGTTGACAAGAACTTGTCCTTTAGTCCTATTAAGAACTTCCCCAAAACTAGGCTCTAATACAACTTGTTGGTGCAAAGTAGCTCTAGAAGAGGGGATTAAATAGAGTTTGTAGACATTTTACAATCATTTTGTGCAAACATATTATAATAGAGAATACATGATAAGTAGTAAGGTGGAGAAGAATGCACACAAATATGTATACTAGTTCACCTCCACCTAAGGCTTCATTTAGTCTCTTAAGCCACTCGCTTAAGAAATTGACTAATCGACAACAACGGGTATGAACCTCTCCAGGTTACAATAAATCACTCCTCTCAGCTTCACAAGTCACTACAAGAAAAAATGCATTTAATGGGGGTTATTTAGCGGAGGTTGATATAACCTTAGTAATGGATTAACCTAACTGAGGTTTTTAAAATCTCCATTAAATTCCAAAGGTTTAAAGTTAAACTTCTGCAAGATAGTGTAGGTTCTCAAAACCTTGGTCAAATTACAAAGGTTTAACTTTAAACCTCTAAAAAATAGTGTAGGTTTTTAAAACCTCTATTAAATTACAAAAGTTTAGTGTTAAATCTCTAAAAAGAAGTATAGGTTTTTAAAATCTTTGTTAAATTACAAAGATTTAGTTTTAAACCTCCAAATAATAGTATAGGTTTCTTTCAAACTCCAAGTTCAAACTCCAAAAAATGTATATAATTATTACTTATAATCTTTTCTGCCAATTTCTTTTTATGGAAATATATGTAATGTTCTTTAAAAATTATTTATTAAAAAAATACATGTAGATTAGTTTTTTTAAAAAAAGCCTTCCATAATTAATTCACGTAGATTTTGTTATATAAAATTATCCTAAAGTAATTATACTTATTATGATATATTTTTTAATGATTAAATTAAGTATTGTTATCAAATTAAAGAAAAGGTATTTTATTTTTATCATAATGTTTATTTTAATTCGCAACAAACTAAAGATCCATTTTTCAAATTATAAGACATTTTTCCTCTCACATTTGTCAAACGTTGTCTATGTTTCTTCTTCAACCACTTCACAAGACCACGACACAATATTTTTCGCACTTCCTAGCAACGATCTTCAATCTTTATACGCATTTTGCTTTCTCCTTTGCTCTTGGCAACATCATTCTTCTTGGTCTTTCGCTCCTGGCACATAGGTTTGAATTTTGATCTTAGTGGTTCACTCTCTTTTAGGTTTTTTTTTGCACTTTCATTTTCTCTTCTTGCTCTCTCTCCCCTCTCATATGCTCTCTCTGTGATTGACATTATTATTGTGATTTTCACATGTTATTGAAATGGTTCTAGCATTTTATTATTAATTGCTATTTTATTTTTTACAGGTTCTAGTGTTCTGTCATTTTAGAGGTTCTGTAATTTTCATAGGTAGGTTTTCTCACTTTTTCTTTGATTTTCAGTTCCAGTTGTGGTTTAATTGTATTTCTTTTTTGTGTAACTCTCTTGCAGACATATTCTAATCCTTTACACAACAATCCTTGTGCTAATTTTATAGGTTAACTTTTTTTGTATCTTCTAACAATGTAAAAGTTAATGAGAGGGGGAAGTAACATTGTAATATGCAGAAAGAATTGTAGTCGTGTGGTGGTGAGAGTTGGAAGAGAAGGTGATGTCATATATTTTAGTGCTATAACTAGAGGTGGCTAAGTTGATAGTAGGAAACTTTTGCAAATTAAAAGTTCAATACAAAATTTCTAAACTCTTGCAAAAGCACTATGTGTTAAGGATCATCATAAGATTTTAGAAAGGATAATGGTTGATCTTGCATTTATGAATAATTTTGAAAATGGATAATTTTTCTAATCTAATGCATCAAGTTAGATAAAATTTTGAAAGTGGATAATTTTACTAACCTCTTTGCTTTGGATCCTACATTCCGTGGAAGTGCATCCAAAGATCTTAAACATCAGGTTAGCAGAGTGTAAAGATTGAATCTTAAAAGTCATATAGCTAAGTTAGTCTGGCTCCAAACCATTAAACTACGCAGTGCACAATACATTTCTTTGAAGATTGAATCATTTTTCCAGTTACAATATGTTAGCTATGACTTTTCAATTTCGCACACCAATTTGCAATTCAAGTTTCCAATCAAAAGAATATATACTTTATACGCACATTTAGGAGTGCGAATGGTTTAGTAACTATGTGCATTTTTTATTTGACTGGCCATCTTCAATGAAAATTACATTTTATAGATTTAATGCTCTCGTGATGATTCAGTAGAGGCCCATTATCTTGTAGAACTAGTTCATGTAGAAAAACACTAAGAAAATGTGCTATAATATTAAATTCAATATGCAATTCCCAGAGAGCAGTTAGGAAATAATTAAATACCTAAGTTACTCCACGTTTCCAACATACGAGTGTCTTTTGTGTGCAGTTTTTCTTTACAAACCCATTGGGGTGTGACCTCTCTGGTCTACCTATACTCTTCAGAGAGGATGAGGAGTATGTTCAAGCCTACAAACAGATCAAGTAAGTCTTTTTTAGCTATAAAGGTTTCAACAATGGCTTCAGTCATTTTATTACACATATAGATATCCTTCTTCTGTGACATAAGTCTACATGTATATGTGACAGTGATAAATTGTGTATCTTGTATTTTCATAGTCAAAGTGAGCTATATGGGTAAATTCTGTTTTACAGGTACATGAACTATAAAATTCTCATACATATCTGTAGTGTTGTAAGAGTTTAGCATCTAAGAGGCCATAAAGTATACTGTATCTTCTAAAGAGGTATTAAAACCTTGTGCTTTAAGTCTTCCTACTAGTGAATAATGAAAATTTGAGATTTCCCACTCTCATGCTTGAAGGGTTAGATTTAAATTATTGGTTACTCTTAGCAGATGAAATGTGATTGGGGAAAACATTGCAATTAATTCACTGTCTAAAATTAAATTATTTCTCCTTTGAAAGAATAAAACATGGATTATTGTACTTTAGTAGTCACGAGATGACATCATGTTTTCTTGTCACAGTGCAAGTAGTTTGTTCTAACTTTCTATTCCAGTCAACTAACATAATTTATCAAATACACCCCACTAGCCTACCTTTAATTAGACAAAGCAAAATTCCAGTTATTTATTAGTAATACTTGACAGATAAACTAAGAGCAAATTAATAGTTGGGTAAACAATCACTACATATAAGTGGATATCAGAGTTTTATATTCTGTCATGGCAACTATAAAGCCAAATTCTACATTTTTTTATTCTTATATCATTAGGTACATTTTATTCTTTATTAAATATATTTTTGTTCTCATAAATAGACTATTCTTAATTGATTTGCCTCGAAATACACAATACATTGATGGATTGAATAAATTTCTGGACTTTGCATTTTCTTATAAGAGCATTGAGGGTAAGATAATTTATCCATATTCAAAATGCAATCTTAACAAATCGCAAACTCGAGGAGCAACGTATGAACACTTAATTCTTCATCCTTTTCCAAAAGGGTATACATTTTGGCTTCTACATGGTGAGACAAATTATGTACAACATATGATTTCAATATCTCCAATTTTCCAATCGAATGAGGATAAAGGTTTTGCTAATGATCCCATATGTGGCATGGTTAATGATGCATTCTAGAATTTTGTAAACACTCAAAATGCGGACAATCATGAGAATATGCGACCTGAATCAAGCCAAATGATGCTTGATGAAATTACTCAGTATATGAAGTTTATGCATGATGGACAACAAAGTTTGTATGAAGGATGTGACAAATATTCTAAACTTTCTTTCTTGCTCAAATTGTACCACATCAAATGTCTATTCAAAATGATTGACAAGGCAATGTCAATGATACTTGAGTTGTTAGCAGATGCCTTTGATTATGCTAAAATCCCATCTTCATTCAATGAAGCTAAGAAAATCATTAATAAGCTTGGCCTTCATTACACCAAAATTGATGATTGCCCAAATGATTGCATGTTATACTATGGAGAAGATAAAGATAAGGAATTTTGTACGAAATGCAATGAATCTAGATGGAAGAAAACGAAGAAGAGCAATAGTATTGTTGGTGCTACTAAGAAACAAAAGAAAGTTCCAACTAAATTTTTAAGGTATTTTCCATTCAAGCGACGCTTACAACAAATGTTTATGTCTTCTAAAATAGCTGAGCATATGCAATGGCATGCATCAAGAAGTACACATGAAGGCATATTAAGGCATCCAAGTGATTCTGAAGCATGGAAGAACTTTGATCTAATGAATCCTCAATTTGCTTCAGACCCTCGAAATGTCAGACTTGGTTTGGCTACTGATGGGTTCAATCCATTTGGTGATTTGAGTACATGTCATAGTACTTGGCCTATTGTACTTATACCTTACAATCTTCCTCCTTGGATGTGTATGAAGCAAAGTTCATTCATTCTTTCCATGATCATTCCTGGTAAAAGAGCACCAGGAAATGATATTGATGTATATTTAAGGCCATTAATAGAAGAATTAAAAGAGCTATGGAACACTGGGGTTGAAACTTTTGATTCACATAAGAAAGAAGTGTTTCATATGCATGCAGCTATATTATGGACTATTAGTGATTTTCCTGGTCTTGGAACCTTATCTGGGTGGAACACACATACTGGGTTGGCTTGCCCTAGGTGTAATTTTGACACAACTCCTAAGAAGATTCAGGGTAAATTTTGTTTCATGAATCATCGATGTTGGTTAAATGCAGGGCACAAATTTAGATTATGCCGCAATCGTTTTGATGGAAGTGTGGAAACTAGAAATCCTCCTTTGAGAATATCAGGAACAAATGTCTTACAACAAGTTCAGAATTTTAATATTGTATTTGGGAAAGAACCAGAAGTTGAGGAATGGGGGAAAAGACAACGGAAAGGTCACCACCCTATTGATGGCCCTCTACAATGGAGAAAAAAGAGTATATTTTTTGAACTTCCTTATTGGGTGAACAATTTATTGCACCACAATCTAGATGTTATGCACATTGAAAAAAATGTATGTGATAATGTAGTCTATACATTGTTGAACCAAGGTAAAAAGTCAAAGGACAACCTAAAGGCACGAAATGACTTAAAAGATTGGGGTGTTAGACCTGATCTTTGGCCTGATGCAAATAACAGATATCTTCCGGCTATATATACATTGACAA
>Ga0209589_1009966_pt1 | contig 14062 bp, 7 predicted proteins | sample CowpeawhiteBW_FD_187525 | JGI IMG/M metagenome (GOLD analysis project Ga0209589, IMG submission 187525) | Root nodule microbial communities of legume samples collected from California USA - Cow pea white BW (SPAdes) (version 2) | ecosystem: Host-associated > Plants > Roots > Nodule | place: USA... | reverse complement strand
TTCTACTTCATTTTTTTTTTTTAATTTTCCACAGGAACTATTATTATTGACTTACAAGGCTTACCTGTCTGAACATGATCCTTAAATAAATTGGAAATACTCGGCTTGGTATGAAATGAAATTGGTAGAGACATGCAAAGGATGAATAATTTTATTGAATTCTTGGGAATAGAAGAAATATTTTTCCCCTTCACAAAGGGTTTCTGCTTTCTTTTTCTGATTATCTGAATGAAATGAATCCTTCAGTTCATGATTTAGTTTTGATCAATTACTGGAAAAAATGCACCCAGCAGGACATATGTTTTATATACATTTCAGAAGTAATTACATTTATGAAGAGTAAATGTATGGTAAGTGGAATCTTATGAGGACAATATAAACAATATTCATAAATCTCAATATTCATGAATCTAGACTTTAATGCAGCAATTCCCAATGGATAAAAGACCTGTTTTCAATCTTCCAACCGAAATATTTATTTAATTGATGTGCTCTAACTTTCCCTAACTGTTCTAACTGCCCCTAATCCTCTTCTGTTCAACTTGAAAACTGACAGTCCTTACCAACCAATACAGAACGCACTTGGTTTTTGCTGCATCTCAAAAATACATGAAAAAATATGGGAAATTAAATAATCGGATAGAGATGCATTTAGAAAAATACTTGGATGTTTTATTGGTACTTTTAGTGTCATTTCCCAATGAAAACTCATGTAACAATTACAACAAATTTTATATTTTTATTGATGAACTGTTATACCCGTGTTTTTCATTACAAAAATAGAACAATAATAAGAGTACCTATAAAACGTCGTTTGACTTTTGTCCATGAATTTTAGTATTGATCTGTCTACTTTCCATTTACTTACTGTATTTTATTGTAGTGTATGCTCTCAATATAGTTGTGCACTATCATTTTAAACCTACTGCATTTCAAAGCTTTTAAGCCTGTAGGAAATTATGAACTTTGTTTGTTCTCTGGAAGTGCTAATGTTCTTACAATATCAATTAGTAGATTCGAGATTCTGTTCGGGCTTTATTCCCAGATAGGGAATGCTTCACTCTTGTGCGACCTCTGAACAATGAAAATGACCTACAGCGGCTTGATCAGATATCGGTTGGTGACTTACCAGCTACCATATTCTTTTGTCATTCATTTTATTGTTTCTTATTTCATGTAAATTTTATCTTCAATTTGCAGTTGGAAAAATTACGGCCTGAATTTCGATCTGGCCTAGATGCTTTGACAAAGTTTGTTTTTGAGAGAACAAGGCCAAAACAAGTCGGGGCAACTATGATGACAGGTCCTGTTTTGATTGGTATCACCGAATCTTATCTGGATGCTCTCAATCATGGTGCTGTGCCTACAATTTCTTCCTCCTGGCAGGTTAGTGTGTCCATAATCAAGGCTGCACGTGAAAAATGAACGAGACTAACTCTTGTCATATAATAAAATGAATTTTTCCCTCCATTTCATATTTGCTGTCATTGAAAAGTATTAAATAAGTTAGTGAATAAAAAACTTTTACTAAAACGTCCGGACATTCTTCTTTATAAATAATTAAGATACTAAGTAGCTCTTCTATCTTATTAGTTTTCTCTCCAACCTATTTGGTTTATGGTTAACAATGAAAGAATTTAGATTTGTGTAAGCAATTTTTGTTATGAATTCTCTTAACAGAAAAGAAGAGTATTATGAAAATGTAAATAGGAAGCTGAGACTATACGTATTACCATAGATTGGCCGCCTGACTAAAGGCTCAATAAGCTAAGTAATACCTATCACAATAAATAAAAGAGAGCAAAACTGCTTGGTAATTCTACTATGCTCTCACTTCCTCTACGATGTTTGGAACCAAGAATGAAAATGTTTTTTTTATTGAATAGAATGAAAATAACAAGAAATAAGAGATCCCTCTCTCCTCCAAGGGTTTTTACAAAAGATTTCTCCTTTAACATAGAGCTAATTCTCAATCTACAAAATGAACATCCTTCCTCTCTCCTACCCTTCTTCCTCTAACACCTCAAGCTACTAACTCGTCAATATTTTAAATATCTTAACTAACTTTTTCTCCTCCTTATAGCCTAACATATGATGTCCTTCCTCTACTTATAACAGCCCTTTACTAATTATCTATTCTGAATGACTATAGGGCCAACTATGAAGTCTCAACTGACAATGCCTAATTAACAGAGGCCATCCTAACATGACTATTGTTTAAATAGCTTGATATTGTGACGTAATTTCATTATTTTCACAACCACCAAAAATTAGGAAATTTCTTCACATAAGTGCGTGTACTATATTCTTCTATGCCCTTCTAATATGAATGAGTTATAATTTTCTGGCTTGTGAACTTGAACCTGTGAGGATTTCCACTTGTGCTTCTTAACGTATATACGTAGTGGATTCATTAATGGATGTAAAATAAGTTGGGACAAAAGTGTTTGTATTCAAGCATAAATTCCTTAAATTTTACTTGTCTATGTTGATGTTACTTGCAGAGTGTTGAAGAAGCTGAGTGTCAGAAGGCATATGATTCTGCTGCCGATATTTATTTGTCCTCTTTTGACCGAACTAAGCCGCCTGAGGAAGTGAGTTATTCAAGTTGAATGTTGATTATATATTTTATCTATTTCCCTATTTAAATTACAACGCTTGTAGGTTTCTTTGAGGGAAGCACATGAAAAAGCAGTTCGGATTTCAATGGGAGCTTTTACTGCTAATGCTGTTGGGGTTGGTGTTGTAAGAACAAAATATGAAGGCATGCTGCATAGATTTTTCAAAAAGGAGTTTGAGGTATGGAATATTCGAAATTATTTGACTGCAATTAGCTGATTAAACTTTATTTGGGAAAAGTTATTTTCTTATGAAAGGAGACATGAAACTTTTTTTTTTGACTCAGGTATGTTACAAAGCCGACAATTTAGTCTGAATTAATTCTGGACAGAGAGAAAAGAAAACAGAATTGTGAAGAAAAATCATTATGTAATATACAGTGAATGACTAAGAAAAAAGGAGAATTCACCTTCCAAGGGTTTCCCTTTCAAATAGTTTGGCCTTTTATAATTGAGCTGCTACTTAGTTCCCTTAGATGTTAACAATTCAAAATAAAACCTCTTCTAATCTGTCTATTATTTGAGCTAACTCCATATCCTCACAATGCTAACCACAATCAATTTTGTAGCTACTCTTAACGATGTGTCTATTCTTTTCTGGCTACTGCAATTCCTTTGGCTCATCTGTCTTTTATTCTTCTACCATCTTTTGTACTAAGGGTTGAAATTTGTATTCCACCCTGTTTGAGAACTTTTTATGTCCATCTTACATAATGTTTTTGCAAATTGAGTTTTGATAATCCCGTTGTTATCATCTGCCTGTTCATCTTCTACTATTACCAAGATTGTAGCTATCATACTTCTTGATAATGAAGCTTTTGAGCTCCTGTGTTTCTCGTGGGAATGTGCTAGTCTAGTGGTGGACTTTTTTGCTGACAAATTTGATGTTCTTTGTCCTTCTACACCCCTGTCTGAATTGTGTGTTGATATGAAGGTACTCCTGACTGGGGCCAGTGATGCTTGTATTTGTATAAGTTTGGATAATCCCATGGAGCTGCGCAGATGTCCTCCCTTTCAATTTTAATGTTTTCTTTATTCATTCATTCATTCATTCATTCATTCTGTGATTGCTGAAGTCCTTCAATACTGTCCTCGTTCTTTTGTATTTTACCTCATTTGAGTCCATATAGCATAACTACACTATTCTTCTTGGTTGTCTTTCTCAGAAACTCCACTGAGCTATCTAACGCATCTTTGTTCCATCTCTTCCTGGGTAAGAGTATGCAGCCAGGTCAATTGTTGTTTACTGAAAACAATTTTATTATTTCAAGGAAAGGAATACTGGAACAGAAAATAGTGAAAATTGAAAGAACATTTCCATGTAGATTGAATGACAAACAGAAAAAGGAGATAACTCTCCAAAGGTCTGCCACTTTCAAAGGCTTTCCTTTTTATAACTGAGACACCAGTTCCTGATGTGCATATTTCTCTGGGTGAAGCCTCCTCTACAATCTCTAACTGTTTATATATGCTAATCCCTTGTCCCTACAACTCCAACCACCCAGCTACTTCTGTAACTACAGCTAATTAGTCTCATCTTTAATTCTTCTGTCTTGAATCTTATTAAGTTGGGTACAAATTTTTTTCCCATTATAAAGGAGTGCGCAGGCCTGTTATCATTTACTTATAATGCTAAACAGAATCAGTTGTTTTCTGTTGCCAGCATATTATGTGTAAACAGAAATCAGGATATTTGATTTCTACTCTCTACTTTTGTTGAGAGAATAAACCAGCTTGTATAATTTAGAGAGGTTTTATTTACTTAAACTCAAAAGCCACTTGTTCACATCTACTTGCAAAACTCTAGTGTGCTGCAGCTGCTCATTGTTGGATTAATTTCAAAGGATTTATTGGAATCCTGGCAGGGTTTATTCTAGTTTGCAATTAGAACCTTGAAATAAATATGCATGGTGTTGCATAGTATCCGTTGTGCGGTTTCTGTTCCAAATAGAATATTTCATATAAGGTGGCTAATTTTTTTTTTTTTTGCTATATAATCCCTTTCATTATTAGTCTATGTTTCTATTTTAATCCCTTGGTAAGAAAATTCTCTCCTTTTCTGTCAATGTATCACTCAATCAAATTAGATTTGACCTCCCTTGTGGGTCTGTGACAGATACTTAGACTTATTTTCTTCTTTCTTATTGGCAAGCATCATATGGTGCTTGACAAGCACCCTATGATACTGCCTGTGTTCACATTTTAAAAACTGAATTCTGCCTTTTGATCTTTGACTAATCTAACATGACTAAAATTCTTACACTATTTATTTGCAACGGGCTTGCTTTTTCCCTGTTTGGGTTGTGGGCTAATATTGTATGTTGTGCTTCTAATTTATTGGCTTCGAGCAGGATTATAAACGGAATGCATATATAGAAGCTGATCTACAATGTTCTAATGCCATTCAGTCTATGGAAAAGAGGCTGAGGGCAGCTTGTAATTCATCGGATGCAAAGATAGATAATGTTGCAAAGGTAATTCTTGTTTAGCTAAATGCAAATATTTTTTAATCTAGTTTTAGTGCTCTGTTTGTTGGTTCTTGTTTAGTGATTTTTTTTTTTGGTTTTAATTTGGAGATATCTTATGAGCATTGTTGAAGATATTTAGGCTGTATCTCTGCATGATGGCTTTGAGAAGGTGGGATAGTGATTATATAAAATTTATTTCTTCTGGGAGTTTCTTCCACCTCACCTTTCTGTTGCTTTCTGAATGACTTAAATGTGCTATATATATGAATTAGGATATTTGTTTCTGATTTCTAGATGAGGTTATTTTTTTGGTTTGAAAGACTTTGTTGGTGTACAACGGTTACTTATAAGCCACCGATAAGGGGTTGAAACATGAAACATACTTTTAGCAAGTTAGAAGTCTTGTGAACAGATAAGCAGGTTTTCTTTCAACTATACTCATAGCATGTTCGGATTTGATTTTTGTGGAGAAATATTCACATTTTCTTTCAAAAGCTCTCCTGTGAAGCTGGAACAAAATTTATTATTTCTCTAAAGCAAGGTAAACTAAACATGATTTGTATCAATTGTTTGTGAAAACATATTGGAAGCACAACTTTTATTAATTATATTACAGGATAGCAGATAAAACCAACTTTACATAGGGCTGTACTGCTATTTTCTTCTGTATTTGACTGTGCTTAGGACATTTTGAAACAATTTTTAAGCCACCACTAAATTTCTCCAGACTTGAGATTGAAGGAGGCAATTTTTCTAGACCGAATGAAAAACTTGAGTGAAAGTGAACTCTACCTCAGGAGATTTATAGTAACATGATGATTACAAACTCGTAAATACACAATGCAATTTACAAAATAAGAATAATTAATTCTAACTCTACTTCCCAAGTCACAATATACCTACGCTAATTTGGTAAGTGCAACAGTTATTATTGTGCAATTTCAAATGTTCAACCCTTCCTTCTTCTATATGATATCTGTTGAGGTTTAGCCAATAACGTTTTGGTGGTACTGCCACTGCTTTGATCACACTGTTGATTATGAACTTATTTGTGACATGGTTATAAAATTAGCGCATCCTTTGCACCACCGATGTGTCCCCCAGATAGAAAGAAACACACATATGACGATACTTTGTAAAATTGCATTTCCCATAATATTTGCTTTACAGGATGCATTTTTATATGCTTGGTTTTTGTCTTGTCCAAATTGAGTGGTTCACTTTGCAGTGAATGTGCAAAATCAATGGCTTAGATTATTATAAGATTCATGTAGATATATAAGAAGTCATGAAGTAGTTAATTTCTTAGATTTTCGAATCATTGGCTGTAACTCTGCACTATTCTCCACTTCTCTCTTAGGTGCACTCACCCTCGCTATAGAGGGTCTAAATCCGTATGGTTCAAAATTGTTGTCAACCTGCGTAAAATGTTTTCATGTACACATCTTTTAGATTTCTTGATGTGAATGGTCTTTCGTATTTTAAGTTAAATACTTCATTGCTTCTGCTGTCCTCATGAAAACAGAAACAGTTATCAAGTGACGTATTCATTCTTTTGGCCTATCAGCTTTTTTCATAAAAGGAAAACAAATATTTAGCTGTAGATGATGTGTTCATTCATTTAAGGTTACCCTTTTTCTCTTCAATTGGAAGTATAATGCGGAGCAAATGTAATCTCTCACCTGACGGTTTGTAATTGCAATTCAAGGCAATCCATTTTATGTAATATGGAGATCCTAAAGGAGAAATATGAGAAACAACTTGTTTACATTGTGTATCTTCTTTTTTTGAACCATTTATAGTGTCCTTATTGAAATGTCAAATTGACTTGATTATTTATCTCTTGTGCAGGTTTTTGATGCTCTTTTATGTGAATATGAAAAATCAGTTCAAGCTCCAGGGAAGTGGCAAAAACTTGCAGTCTTCTTACATCAAAGGTTTGTCTGCAGAGATTTTTTTAGATTGTTCCTTAAAATTGACTTTTAATAATTTACTTGTTGTTCACACTAGTTTCGAAGGCCCCGTACTGGACCTGACCAGGAGACTAGTAGATAAAGTTGAATCTGACAAGAGTTCACTCAATTTAAACCGTCGACTGATTGAAGATAAGATGACCTTGCTTTATAAGCGGCTGGAAACCAGTGAAAATGAAAAGTCTGAGTATATTAAACGCTATGAGGATGCCATCAATGATAAGAAGGAACTAACCGATCAATATATGAATAGCATAACTGATTTGCGGACAAGCTGTTGCTCTCTGGATGAGAGATATTCTAGCTTATCAAAAACATTGGATTCTACCAAGCAAGGAACCATGGACTGGAAAAGAAAATATGAACAAGTTTTATTAAGACAGAAATCTGAGGAGGACCAAGCTAGTTCTGAATTAGCAGCTCTCAAGTCGGATAGCAGTGCTGCTGAAACAAGGTTGGCTGCAGCGCGGGAGCAATCTCTGTCCGCTCAAGAGGAGGCTGCAGAGTGGAAGCGGAAGTATGACATTGCTGTTACAGAAGTAAAAGCTGCTCTAGAGAAGGCAGCAACTGTGCAGGATTACACAAACAAGCAAACACAATTGAGGGAAGATGCTTTAAGAGAAGAGTTTTCTTGCACTTTGGTTGAAAAGGTAAGCTAAGCTCTCTGATGTTCTCTTCATTTCTGCAAATCTCTGGTTACCTAGAATTGCTATATAGCATAAAGTTCACTGTGAAACATTACCTTATTAATGTTGTATGTGATGAATGGGATGGAGAATGAACTTATTCATATCTCCTTCATGATTTATACAGGAAGATAGACTAAAGGAGAAAGCTGCTAAAATTGAGCACGGGGAGCGGTGTTTAACAACTTTGAAGTTGCAATTGAAGGTAAGATTCATGCCTGTTTAGTTAATTCAAGAAAACTGTTCTATAAACTATTTTCCTTTCACATCCGCCTTCATATCATTTTCGTATGCCCCACGGGGAACTTTAAATGCTCTTATTGAGACAACATTTATCTTGTATGTTTATTGACGAATTACATTATTTATTTAACAGTCCGACCTTCCCTTTTACATTCCTATTAACGCAAAATAAAATGAAAAACAAAAAGATTGTTTAGAGTTGATAGTTTTTGGAACTCTGTGCCACGGTTAGTATTTTAACCGAGTAGCACTTAATGTAAACAACAATGTACTACAGAGAATCATTTTTGAAACATGAATACAATTTGGATACTTTTGTAAGTGACTTTTGTTTTGTCCATTGAACACATGTTGACCTTATGGGACTAAGTACGATGTCTGACCCTAGAAATGTGTGCAGGCTGCAGAGTCAAAAATAAAAAACTATGAAACAGAAATATCGCCACTGAGACTTGAAATTATTAAGTTGACTGAGAGATTGAAAGCTGAAAATGCCAGGGCACTGTCATATGAGAAGGATGTGATGGTAATGCAACAGGAGATAAGCCATCTAAAGGAGAAGTACAAATCTGAGTGCAAAACATTTGAGGAAGTCAAGGAAATATGTCAAAATGCTGAAAAAGAAGCTGTAAGGGTTACTGAAGTAGCTGACAAAGCTCGGGCCGAAGCTGCCTTGGCTCAGAAGGAGAAGAGCGAGATGCAAAGGCTTGCAATGGAGAGACTCGCACTTATAGAAAGAGCTGAGAGGAAAATTGAAAATTTGGAGAGGGAGAAAGGTAATTTGGAAAATGAATTGCGAAGAGTGGGGGTTTCAGAGAGAGATGCACTTCTTAGGGTTTCAACACTAGAGGAAAAGGTGGAACAGAGAGAAAAGGATATAGATTCACTGTTGGAGAAAGATGGAACACATAGGCGAAATAGCACACAAATTCTTGATCAACTCTTGGAAACAGAACGTGGAGCATGTGCTCAGGCAATTAGCAGGGCTGATTCTCTCTCTCTCCAGTTACAGTCCGCACAAGTAAAAATTGATTCTCTGCATCAAGAACTGACCAAGTTTCGACTGAATGAAACAATACTGGACAGTGAACTAAAAACTGCCTCTCGTGGAAAGCGTTTGAGGGTAGATGATGATGATGAGGGTGCAGAATCTGTTCAGGACATGGATTCCAGTCCTAGAATTTTAAAGGGGACTAAGAGATCTAAGACTACATCTATTCCGCCTAAGTTTACAAGTCCGGAAGATAATGGTTCCATTGGGGGTGATGAAGACATCCATAGTCAGCATACTGACGTGGATGATTATAAGAAATTTACTGTCCAGAAGCTGAGACAAGAGCTGACAAAACATAACTACGGTGATCAGCTGCTTGAGTTGAGGAATCCCAACAAGAAAGCTATCCTTACCCTGTACGAGAAATGTGTTCTTCAAAAGTCATAGCAGTTCTGTAAGAACTCGTTACTACAACGAAGCACGTATATGTCCGTACACCAGTTTAGGCGTCTAGCATAGTTGTGGGCCATATAAACTTATGCCATGGTGGTTCGCATGTCTACCAGAGAATTTTAGTTTGCTTGCTAACAATGACAACACGTTGGCGAAAGGTACGAGGGTCTGATCTCTCATTGTTAAATTAAATGTTCTAGTTAGCTGTATGAGTAGATATTGTTTAGTTTTATTCTGTGTTTTTTTGTACGCCAGCACCACTAACAGTGGATGTTAGATTAGTTACAAACCATAAATTTAAATTGGCCTTTTTTAGTTTGGTAAATGTTTTCTACTAACAGTTGTATGCTTGATTTGTCGAATGAAATAATTTACAGTAGTTGGTTTTTCGTTCTATCTGTGAAAACGCATGTAAAAGACACCAAAACTAATTGGCATTGGCCATTTCTTTTTATAGTGTTGGTTAAAAAATTTCTCATTAACATTAGTGAGAATGAGAAGTAATTTAATCTATTTTGTGATTAATTCCTTATGATATTAATTAAAAATAATTTATTCATTTTAACAATAATAACTAATGAGTTGAGAAATAATAACTAATCTATTTTGTGATTAATTCCTAATGATATTAATTAACAATAATATTTATTGATTTTTAACAATAATGTTGAGAAATAATATTGTCTTATTTAAAAAAAAAAGTAACATCAATGATGGCAGTTAAATGATAATCACAATTGATTTTACGTAAAAGATTTTTTTATCGATATCAATCCGGAGAAAATGTCAAACTAGTGACACCTAGACCTTATTTGAACTTAGTTATATTGTTACTAAATTTTTCCTTCTTATGCAAATTACGAAAATAAACAAGTTTGAAATACATTATGGGTCTGGACTAAGTCATGTGACTTCAAAAGTAAAAACGTATGCACCCACTCGACATTTCTGTAAAATTTTGAAAAAGTGTGGGAGGACGACTTCACGTAATCACGACTTTTGGACATCTAAAGTTGCTATAGTATTAAATCGAAAGTTGCCACATTATCTTATCAATTATCGGTAAAAAAATCCGCATACAAAAATTGAACTTAGTTCTATTATTAAAAGGAGTTAACGACATTTTAATTAACTAATGTAAAATAAATAAAAAAATACTTAAATTTAAAATAGAACATTTATAAATTATCTTTATGTAAAATTTGAAGTGATAAAATTTTGGATAGTTATATTATTCTTACAAAGTTTTAATTTTCCTTTAATTTTACAAATAACATACCTTATGATAATTTTTAATTTTTATCAAATATAAATTATCCTCTAATACTTTCCCGTTCAAACATAAGGCAAAAGAAAACTTCTTCGATGAATGTTTTTCTTCTTTTGCTATTTTGTTTGTACGTAATTCTGTAATTTCCTTTCTTCTCGCTATATAGTACGTATAATGGATAAGTTTTGTTGATATAAAAAACGTAGAAGGAATAAGATGCTAACGCACTCTCCGATTTCTGTTATTCAAAGTTCACATTCTACATCTTATCTTGTCGCGTAAGTTATTGGTAATTGGCCTTAGTCAATGAGTTAGCGCATAATGTTTCTCTATTAACATATTAACGTAACAAATTCTTAAGTATACCATTTGTGGATAAAAAATAAATAAACTACAATTTAATGCATAAAATAATTGTAATAACATTGTCTACCTAGTTGTCGTTATAAATAATATATTTTAAATGTAAAATAAATACATCTTAAAAGAAAAATATTAAATTTATACGTGTGTCATTCATGCAAAATTATTTTACATCTCAACCTTGCATAAAAGTAATATTTATCTCACTCATACTACAAAGTTGATACAAGAAAAAACTTTAGGTTTTCAAATATTTGAACTTAAAATATTTATTTTTCATGTCTGATTTATTCTTTTCAAGAGTATTGTTTCTTGACAATTTTAGTTTTTCTAGATAACTTTTCTAATTGGAAGGGAAGTTTCAATGTTATAAAAACTCCACTATCTTTTTTAAATATAAATGTGACATTCTTATATTATTAGTTCATTCAATACAATTACATGGAATACATTTTTTTTACAATAAATGAGATAAATAATTCTTTGATAATTAAAAAAATATTTATAAACATCCCAAAAAAAAATGTTTATTATTGACAAAAACATGTTCAGTATGAATTATGATAAGTATATTTTTAGCCGATTTTTAGAATTATGATTTTGAATGTGATTTTTTTGTATCAAACGCACTTTAAAGAGTTAAATAATATTTGGTCCAAAAATCATTTTAAAAAAAAACTAGGGCATATCGTACCTCGTATTTTCTAGATTATTTAATATTGCATACGTTACCCTCAATGAAAATATGTTCCTATACTTTATAGGGTAGAAATTGTGTATAATTGGCATATCCTTTTTTTGAGAGTGTATACGTGACTCGTAATTAGTTTAAAATAGTCAATATATTACTTAAACAAACCACATGTATGAAATATTTTATCTTTACGATATAAATTTAATAACATAAGAAAATAAATAATTTATTTTGTGAATAAAAAAAGAATATATTGATAATTGAGGTCAAGATACTCAATCCAAAAATAAATGTATAGAGATAAAGATAGACAGATAAAGATACTAAATTGAAGGTAAGATAGACTTGTAAAAAGTCTTTCATCACAAACTCATGGAACAAAACGAATCTACGACTTTGACATTATTTCACCATCCCCATTAAAAGAAAAAGAAGGTTTGCATAAACTTCCCAGCAAAGTTACTCAGATGTATGATATAACATGAAACATCTCTTGGGTTTGAAAAACTAAATGATATATAAAAATAATAAGACCCACAAATATTAAAATTTTAATATTTTTATATTGGAAGTGATGTGCTATAATAGTCGACAAACATTAAGATTTAATATTTTATATATACAACTCGTACTTTAGAAATAAAAAACCTTACCAGTGTATTGGTAAAAATATTCTAACAAATCCTACTAGTCTATATATATATATGGTAATATCTATAAACACATTCTAGGAAACTACATGTTCCCTATAAAGTTAAAATCAAACTACAGTACTCCGAATACATATATAGTACATGTTCCTAAACCCAACTACAGTACTCCAAACACATATATATATGCCTGGCTCTCAATTTTCTAGTTCAACTATATAATTTCTTCATCCTAACTCCTCATATAATAAATACTGAAATTAAATTAGTAAGGAGAACCCTATTTACCTAGAAATTGTTCCCAGTGTTAGTTTCAAATCTTGCTCTCTTTGCATTCATTGCATAGCGAATGTAAGAGTCATCAGCTGCAACAACCGAGCTGGGAATAATTATTTGTTTGGAGCTTTCCCTATTGTAACTCAAATGGACATTATCATAGTTTACGTAAGGAGCATTGTAGCAATCCACAATAGTGGTAGTTTTAGGTGTTGATGTATTGTTGTTGTGGCCACTTCCATCAACATTCAACATTTTTGCGTACGGGTCCTCTATGATATTGGGATTATTACCACATTGTCTGGGTTGTTTCTGATAGAAGATCTTTGAAACAACTAATTCTCCATCTTTCTCTTCTTCAGTGCTGCCAAGATGATATTGATGCATCACCCAATTAGTCTTCTCCGGCTTCTTTTTCCGGCCATAGTTGGTGTAGAGTACTAGTATTTTCTTAAAACCCTTCACAGCACCACCACCGCCTGCAAAAACAGCTCTAGTTTTTCCCGTTTTGTGCCATCTTGTTTCACTTCCTTCTTCATCGCTCTCAACCTTTCTTCTTTTCCTCGTTCCGGTTGTGTATGCTTTTGATGGCCTGTGAAAGAAGTGCCGGATCTGTCCATCTTTGCCCACTCCTGCATTGTTTCATAAAATAATTCCTCACGTGTACTACAAGTGATTTATGAATGAAAACAAAAGTACATATACTCATACCACGGATGAATGACTATAACAATTGTTGTAGTTTATATATACAACATAGTCTAAATTGCTTTAACATTTATTTTGTTGTTTGTGTTGATAAAGTATGCGTATATTTGTATGTATCAATATTCATGAATCGTTAGCTCTACTTCAATTAAATTAAGGGTGTGGTTGAATAACCATAGAAAAAGAAGAAAATTACTTGCTTTAGTTCTAAAACTTAAGGATTTATTCTTTTAATTAACAGTTACATAAATGTCATTGTAAGAAAATTAAGATTTAATACTTATTATACATATATAAAAAGTTTTTACATTATGAATCACTACTAATACAATTGTTAAGATAATTATAATAAAAAAATCAATAAAATCATTACGAATTATATTTTATAATTAAATAACCAATATAAAGGTTTAAATAAGATGTGAGGAAAAGATTATATCACATCAATTTCATCCATTGTTTTCCTCCCCTTTCATTTCACCCCTGAAGGATGTGAGGAAGAAATTGTTGATGCTTGGAAATCGATTGTCACAAAATAAAATGTGGGTGCATATATATATATATATATATATATATATATATATATATATATATATATATATATATATATATATATATATATATATATAGAGAGAGAGAGAGAGAGAGAGAGAGAGAGAGAGAGAG
>Ga0209589_1009957_pt1 | contig 14073 bp, 7 predicted proteins | sample CowpeawhiteBW_FD_187525 | JGI IMG/M metagenome (GOLD analysis project Ga0209589, IMG submission 187525) | Root nodule microbial communities of legume samples collected from California USA - Cow pea white BW (SPAdes) (version 2) | ecosystem: Host-associated > Plants > Roots > Nodule | place: USA... | reverse complement strand
CTTCGAGCTTTTGCCTAACACTCCTCTTCACCTCTTTCAAGTATACAATGTAATCTTGGAGATCTTGAAGATTCATGTACTTTGCGTTCCAATTAGGACATTGATAATTTTCATGTCCATATCCTTCACACTTGGTGCACCTAATAGCACTTGTTTTGTTGCTTGGCTAGGTCTTCACATCTTCCTTGGCCCATGTGAAGTTCATCTTGGGCCTTGCATGCGCATTTAAGGCTCATTCCTCTTGTATTCTCCTAGTCATGGCTCCTGTTGTAGGTCCCTTGGCTCGAGGATCCTCATCACATCATAAAGATGTAGCGTTCCAATTCCAAATAAGACGGTAACATCACCAAACTAACATTGCATCCCGTAGCCACACAGAATTATTGGCTCTGCGTTGGTGCCTGGCGGCAAGCCCCATGCCGCCAAGCAGTGTGTGTGATTCTGGCCAATTTCCCAGAATTTTCGCACCTGTGAGGAACCCCTCACACCTTCCCAATGTTTTTATTTGCATATCTTAGTTAGTTCTCTCCCAACACACGATAACAATGACGCCATTAATCACCTCGACCAATTCCAGCAACAATTTTAGTGTAATTAACAACTAATACCCCAATTCTACAAAATCCCCAATTCTGCCAATCATAAAAACCTCCCTTTACTGTTTCATTCACTCACACGCCCCATGATGTGAAATCAATTGCCATTTAACAATCAAACACACTTAAACGATTAAATTTAGCTTTTCCTCTAATTAAAATAACCCAGCTCACAATCGTCAGGCGCTTCATACAAACCCAGAAAAATTGGCGGAATCGCTATGTGTCGCCTAGCGGCTATGCATAGCCCGCTAGACGGTTTCTGGAAATTTTCCTGAAACACAGAAATTCAAGCAGAACAAATATCATTCATAATATTCAGAATGTATAGCATGCTATTCAGACTTAAAATGGACTAGAACGTATAAAAAATCCCCTAACCTGGATTCCTAGCTTTAAAATAGATGATTCTAGAGTTCTTCCTTCATCACCAATTTCCTCCCTTGGCTCCAACCCAATTCAACTCCTTTGCTTAATCTCTAATCATTTTCTTTCCTCTGAATTCGTGTTCCTTACAACCCTCTAATTTTCCTATCTCAAAAAACTCTTCCAATTGATTTAGTTTGCCTTGAGTTGTGGCTCGAAATGGCATCTCTTGAGTTGTGGCTCAGGATGACGGATGAACACGAGGAACTCTTGAGTTATGGCTCGGGATGGCGGATGAACACGAGGAACTCTTGAGTTGTGGCTCGGGTTGGTGAGTGTTGCTAGTGTGAGTGTGTGTGTTGTGGCGTGTACGGATGGGTCCAGTTAGATTGCCCTCCTCAATATTAAGTTGACTAGTTTGGTAGTCTTGGGACGTTACAAATGTTAATCGTATTGGGAACTCCACCTAGCGTTACGGAGAGTGGTCCGTAACATGGTTTCCCACACATGCTCTACCAGTTATGGCTGGTAGGTGTGGAAGCAAGACATCTCGAGGTATTCGTTAGAAGACATAGAACACGAGTAATATGGTGGTGGCCATGTTATGTAAAATCAAAGGATAGGAATTCCTTTGGTGTACTTGTATGATTTATCTGGTGTATATATATATGGGTAATTATAAATGTTTGTGTAATTGTAAGCTCACCCTATCTGCTTGTGTTTGGCGATGATCGTGTACACAGTACATGGGAGCAGATAATGTTGCAGGTGGATCTGGTGAGGCATAGAGTCGGAGCAGGGCTAGTCTTGGGAGAAAAAATCTTATCGGAGTTTTTATGTTTTATGATTTTAAATAAATTGTGATAGTTTATATCACTAGACTTTGATGATTGTAATGAAGTTTATAACTATAGTTTAAAAGTTTTCTCTATGATGAATGAGAGTTTTAAATTTTTCCTCATTTTTGGGAAATGATATTTCAATAAATGAAGTATATTTATTATTTCTTTATTTTATTATTTAAATCCGTAATATCTGGTCGGGATGTTACATCAAGACTCACTCCACTGTTTTACATTATGTTTTTATCATCCAAAGACTTTGTATTGAATGTGCAATTCTTAATTTCATAACTTGTACAACTTACAACATCAAAACTTCAATCCATTTTCTAGCCATATCAAAGTCTTAGAAGATTGTGAATCTTTCAAAACCTCATATTTAAACCTAGGCATGAATGTTATGTTATGCTTCATCAATTGCCATTTCTCTTATTGTCTCGGATGCTTTGTCTTTACAATGCCTTTGGTGTAGATAAGTAAGGGATCACCTCATCAGTTGTTTAATATGTATAGATATTCTTGCAATAGTTCTGCGCAATCTTTCGTTACCACATTCACACCCTAGATGTTGTTACATATAGAACACCTATTCAACCATATTTGGAAGGAACTCCTATCGGATTTGCTTTTGTCATGTAATCTGAACAAAACTCAATACTTTCTTCAGCAATATACCATCATATCATTGAAGTTTCTACATGATATTGATTTTTCATGTACCCTTTCAAAATCTTCATATAGCGGTCAATAGGAAACATCCATCTTAGGTATACTTGTCCACATAACTTGATTTCTCTTACCAAATGAATAAGAAAATGTACCATAACGTCAAAAAAGGATGGAGGGAAAAATATCTCTAGTTGACACCATATGATAATAATCTCGCTTTAAAGGTCATCTAACTTTATAGGATCAATGACTTTACTACAAATTAAAGAGAAAAGTGAACACAAATGAGTTATTGTTTGTCGAACATTTTTGGGTAAAATTCCACGAATAGCCACCACTAACAAGTGTTGCATTAAGATGTGACAATCGTGAGACTTCAGGCCAACAAGCTTCAAGTCCTACATTGATACTAAACTTTTAATATTTGAAGAGTGTCCTTGTAGTACCTTGACACTTTTTAGACAAAGGCAAAAATGTATCTTTTATTGTTTAGACACAATGTAACATGCGGGGGGCAAATAAGTACGCTTACCAACCTACCTTGGTGCCAAGTCTTCGTGGATATTCATTTCAAGCAAATCCAACGGAGCATTTACTCCATCTTTTGTTTTTTCTTAAATGTTAAATAGCGTACCAAAAAGCTATCACACACATTCTTCTCCACATGCATTATATCTATGCAGTGTCTAACCTCTAACTTTGACCAATATGGAAGATATAAGAATATTGATTTTTTTTCTTCCAAGGGCTCGTTGCAGATGATTTCTTGGGGGTTTTCCCAAATACATTATGTATTTTATTAACTTTTTCATTCAATGGAGTTGGTGCATCATCATTCTCTTGATGTCCATTAAATGCTTTTCTAACCTACCTTTATCTTCATTGTTGATTTTCTCATTGTACCATGATAAGCCACACTTTTTCAATCCTTCAAATTATATCCTATACAATATGCAATCATTAGGGCATGCATGTATCCTTTCACTAGTGCAGAATTTCCTTTTTACCTCGCCTTATATGCCTCGGTTGGCAAGGAACAAAGCATATAATGGCGCGGTGGCATTTTTGCAATTCCAGATAAGTTTTAGGCCTCGGTTCAGCTAACACCCGAAGCGAAAGAGTGCTATAGGCTTCGGTTCGCCTAAAACCGGTGCCAAGGGCAATTATAGGCCTCGATTCAAGAAGACCCAAAGCCGAAAAGGGGTTGCATTTTTGAAAAATTGCACTAGCCGTTAGGTGTCTGGCCTCGAGTGGCAGGTAACCGGTGCCAAAAAAGGGTATATAGCCTCAGTTGTTAAAGGAACTGAAGCTATAAGGTTTATTTAGGGTTTCAATTTCGCGAACCCCCTTCTTCTTCCCTGCGCCTCTACAACTCTTTCCTCTCTCTCTCCGCTACAACCTGTAAGACCCGTAGAATTTGATTAATTAAATAAATAATTAATAAATGCGGGTGGGCAAATCATTTATGACATTAAATCATAGTAGGTATGATGTGGAAAAGTACTAGCTCAAGTGGTTGAGAGTACTTTGATTGTGTGTGAGGACTTGGGTTCGAGCCTTATGTATGTTAACTTTGTTATTGTTTTATTATTTACATTTGTGAAGTTATGTTATGGAATGATATGATGTTTGAATTGGGTTGTTAAGCATGAAATACGATTAGTTGAATTGGTTATACTATGAAATGGTGATTGAGTGGTCATGGATTCAAACCTTGGAAAATCCAAACTAAAATCTTAATTTTTTTGGCATTTTGGCTTGGAATTGAATATGAAAGGTTGGGGAGAAAACCCTAGAGTGGGCAGCAGAGAGGTGGCTGGAAAATGGCCATAAGGATGTGGTAAATTGCATTTAACAACTCAATTATGACTTAATTTTCGGGTATAGTAATTAACATAGTTTTAGACACCCTTTAAAAAGAAGGATTTGGCTTAAAGTTAGGGTTTTTGCAAAATTGAGAGTATACCTAAAAATTAAGCATGAAAATCAGAGAGATTGGTGAGGTGGAGTGAGGTTCTGAAGTCAAGTGAGAGCACACCAATAGAGGAGGGAACGTGGTGATCATTGGTGTTCTTCAAAGCAAACCAATTCTTAGCAAAAGGATCTAGGTAAGGGGAGCTGGACTCCGTGGTTTTATTTTAAAAGAATAATAAATGTGATGTATGATAATTGAATGCCTATCTGCTGTTGTATGGTTGAATTTCTGCGTTTCTGGGAAATTTCCAGAAACCGCCTGGCGGGTGATGAATCACAGCCAGGCGTGTAAGACCCGGGAAAATTAAATAGTTATTTAATTAATTATTTAATTAGGACGGGTAGCGAGAACATTTAAAGCAATAAATGTGAGGGACTATGACGTGGAAAGGTACTAGCTCAAATGGTTGAGAGTACTTTTATTGTGTGTGAGGACTTGGGTTTGAGTCCTATGTGTGTCACTTGGATGTTATTTAAATTATGCGTTTTGTGTGTTTATATATTGAAGGTGCGGTTTGATGATAAACTCTTAGAATTGTAGGACTTATCATGAAATAAGGATTGGTTGGATGGTTTGGTCTTAGTTGGATATGTGCATGAGTGTGGGTTCAAACCTTGGTGAGAACTAAATAATTCCTTTTTGCCAAATTTTTCTTGTGCATGAATGTGGAAGGGTTAGAAACCTAGCAGCCAAGGGAGAGGTAACCTAAGGGCTGGAAAACAGAGAGTTAATTAAACACTTGGTTAGCCTTAGTATCATTTTTTTATTTAAAATTCGTGTAAGTCACTAAAGGGACAATTAAGTGAGAGTGATAGTGAGAGAGAAGGTTAAAAGAGGGGGAAATAGCATTGAGGGTCGTGGTTATCATAAGCGAAGGTTTTTCCAGAGGATTGGGGCTAATAGAGTAAGGTAGTGAGGCTGAAATCGCAAAGGTTGGATGGAAAGCCAAGGCTAGGGAGGTTTTGGTGAAGGGATAAGCATACCAACTCGAATTTAGCAAGGAATCCAGGTTAGGGGAGTTGCTTATTATTTTTTTACTTCGTGTTCGATTGGTTATGTGATATTTGTATGAATGCATGAGTTTCCTTTTCACTATGACGCTGTTCCACGAAAATTCTGGGTCCTCGCCCAGAAATCGCCTGGCGGGCATGTATGTGCCGCCAGGCGGCACGTCAGTGTAACCCTATTTCTGGGTTTTGTTATGAGTTGCTTGGCGGTGGGTTGAATTCTGCCAGGCGGTGCATTCTGGTTGTCGCTATTTTGCCGTGATTTCGTGACTTTTACCTTGCGTTGAGGTCCCATTGGGACATTTATCCTATTTGAATGTATAATTGTACTTGAATGACTTCGTTGTGATGGTATAAATTAGATTGTGATTATAACCCTTAAGAGTTCAATTACGTAGGGGTGTGATTCGCCTCCTTGGAATTTGGAGGTTAGGGATGCCTTAATTAAATCAGTATACTGTTTGGAAATGGATTAGTATCAAGGAATCATGTTATTATTGAATTTATAATGAGTGCTGGTCATTGGAAGGAAGTAGAGTGGGTGGGGTTCACGGGAGAAGCAGGAACACGTACATTGTGGTCTGATTCTGGTGTAGCGCCTGGCGGCTCCTTGCTAGCCGCCAGGCGAGGACGTGAGCAGTCCCAGTTTAAGTGCAGTGTGTGGTTGGTCGTGAGGGAGTTGTGGTAGTTGAATTATACGTAACTATTGGTGAGTGAAAAGAGAAAGATTGATGGGCTAAGGGTACTTTTGGGAGAAGGATAAAATTTACGCAAAAGGGAATATGATACGGTATGTTGGTAGGTATGTTTATGGAATGAAGAGGGAAGAGTAATTGTATTTAGCAATTTGGGTTCTGGGAGTATATTGTTGCATATGTGGTTGGATAACTGTGATCAGGACTTATTGTTCTAGGTATTATTCGTGACTTAAGTGGGTGATGGATGAGGTTGGATTATGTAACATTGTATAGAAATACCAAATTTATGGTGTAGTGAAGGTGCTGGATGGAGCAATGGTGATGTTAAGTTAAAAAAATCTTTAGAGAGGGTGACATTATGGATGCTAAAGGTCAAGTTATGACTGGAGCCACTTAGGAAGTGAATTAAAGATCATGGATCATGTGCAGTGTGAAAAGAGTACACTAAGTTGAGGGTGAAGAATAAGAGATCATGAGTTTCTTGGTGTTATTAGTGGTATAAGTCCATGTACTCATACCCGTGTGAGAAAATTGACAGTATGCAGACCACTGGTGTAGCACCTGGCAGCACGAGAGAGTGTGCCAGGCGATTAGACTAACGTCAGATGTCCCTACACCGTGTGGCGCCTGGCGGCAAGGGTGTGCTCCGCCAGGCGGTGGTGGAAAAACAATGGCGCTGGAAGAGCGCTGGCGCCTGGCGGCGGGCATGTATCGCCAGGCGATCTGGGCCTGTTTCGCTAGGCGGTCTGGAACAGTTTCGCCTGGCGGTGTGTGGGCTGAGCCAGGCAGAAATGTTGTTGTTCTTTGATTTCTAGTGTGTGTTTTAACTAACAATGATGTTGTGCTTGGATCGGGAGATGTTGTGCCATGAGCGGGTAGGTTCATGGATGGTGTTTGACATGTGATGATATGAACGGGGAGGTTCATATCCAATTACTCTCACGTGGGGATACGAGCGAGGTAGGTTCGTATGTTCCGTGCTCACATTGAGAGATGCCACGTGCGGAGAGGTACAGGGGCTGGTGGATCAGATGTGTTGGACTACGGGCGGGCAGGTCCGTAGAGTAGGACTACAAGCGGGGAGGTTCGTAGAGCAGGACTATGAGCGGGGAGGTTCGTAGAGGCAGGACCACGAGCGGGCAGGTTCGTGTGAGCATCAGGTTCCCGAGTCCAAGGCTAACAAATTGTATGATTTGAAGACTGATAAGTCTTGGGGTTAAGGTCTTGGCCAAGAATTATATATAATGAATAAGATGGGTATATGATCTATCTGGTGTTTTATATGCTTGTTATTTTATTTTCTCAGATCACCCTTTCTGTTTGTGTGTGGCGATGATCGTGTAATTCGTTACACGGGAACAGATGTTGATACAGGTGGTGCTGAGGATGTTCAGTTGGCGGAGTGAGGGCTAGCATGGGATTAGAGCTAGAGTCTTTCTCATTTGTATTTCATGTTTTAAATACAAATTTTGGAAACTTGTAACATTTTATGGATTTAATTATGAGATTTGGCGCACTATTTTAATGAATTTAAGTTTTTCCCGCGTTGGGATTGTTATCGAGATGACTATTAATGAATTTATTTCTTTTATTATTTATTTATAAGTAATATTCCCTAGGGATGTTACAAGGCGGCTCATATGTTTTATGCGAGTTTTGGGGTTCTAGAAGGCGGAACCGCCTGGTGGCACACTCTCAACCGCTAGGCGACACGTGGGTTTTTATCAGTTTTTGGGTTTTGGATGAAAGGCCTGGCAGTGTTGATCCAGCCGTCAGGCGACGCGAGTGTTAAGTCTCGATTTTGATGATTTCGGGGTTTTGGGTGATTTCCAATCGGGGGAAACTTTGTGTCAAATCTTGGTGAATGATCAGATGTTCAAATTACTGTTAAATGTTGTGAAATTTGGGTTTAATCGAATGTAACAGTGCAACTAGGTATTAAGGTTGAAAGGTTGGAAAAATTTGATACTGTGAGACCCATTAGTGTGGCAAACTTGAGGGAAAATTTATGGAGTAGGTAATATTGGTATAGCGAATTTTATGGGTGTGAAACTTCATGAAAATTGGGGAGCGAATTGGATTCTTGCGAGTGCAGTGCGAAATTCTGGAATTTCCAGAACTGATGCACCGCCTGGCGTATTGGACTTGCCACCAGGCACCAGTGTAAAGAAAGTAGCTCTGTTTGGCTGTGAGAGAATTGAGGGCCTGAGGTAGTTCACTAGGAGGGTCGGTACATTATGAGGGAGCCTGAAGTCACTGGATTATGAGCCTGTAAAAAGGAAATCATATAACTTGTAGATAGTTAGATTAAGATAAGTATAGGGAATTATGAGGAAGGATTTAGGAAATGAGATTCTGGTATAATGCCTAAAACAGTGTAACTACAATTATGATATGTAGATATGCAGATAGTGTATCACGACAGTTATGATTAAAAGCAAAGGATACTTTAAGTCCAAGGAGTAAAGGTAATATCCCCTATATGTTGTGATATGAGTACTATTATAGAGATAAAGTAGTTAAGCAACTTTGTAGAGAGTTGGATTATGGTTCAGGTTACTAATGGTAAATGAGAGAGCGTGTAATTTGATTAACACAATGGGGTGGTGAGCTGTTTCTTATGATTTTGGGTTGGAAACTTAGAAAAGTATAAATGATTGAATGATCCTTAAGGAGGACTAAGGTGGTAAACTTGTATGATCATATGGGTTGAAGGATTGTATCTTGATGATAGTAACCATCGTTGGAGAAATATAGGTGAGTGAAGAATGAGGTCGTGAATATGGATGTCTGGGTTGATGAGTGGAGTCTTTGTAAAATAACCAATACAATCTGAGTACTGTTACTATCACAACGCCTCGCGGGACAGTGGGAACCGCCAGGCAGTAGAGGCCAATAGTGGGCCACTGGTGCGTGGGCGTCTGGCGGTGAGGGTCCTTCCGCCAGGCGGAACCTGCAGCGAGGACGAACTATAGGCGTTGTGCGCCTGGCGGTACGCGACACCCACCAGGCGGTCTGGGAGCTGGCAGCGCCTGGCAGCACGTGTCCCCCGCCAGGCGATTTATACTGCTGCAACTTTGAATTATGGGTGTGTAATTTGTGATTTATAAGACGTCTAGCTGTGCTTTAAAGGTGCGTTTGCTGGTGTTCCTTGAGTTGTGGCTCAAAACGTATCCCTTGAGTTATGGCTCGGGATAAGGGTTAAGCAAGTGGTATTCCTTGAGTTTTGGCTCGGAATAACATCTCTTGAGTTGTGGCTCGGGATGGCGGATGAACACGAGGAACCCTTGAGTTGTGGCTCGGGTTGGCGAGTGTTGCTGGTGTGAGTGTGCTGGTTGTGGCCAGTACGGATGGGTCCAGATAGATTGCCCTCCTCAGTTGTTGGCTGACGAGTTTGGTAGTCTTGGGACGATAGGACCATGTTCGTATATGGGAACTCTACCTGGCGTTACGGTTTATGATCCATAGCATTTTTTCCCGCACGTGCTCTATCGGTTGTGGCTGATAGGTATGGCAGCAAGTCACCTTGAAGTAATTCATTAGACGATGTAGAACATGAATAATCTGATTGGGGGTCAGATGGTAGGAATGAAAGAATGGAACAATGTGAGATGTTTAAGTTATGTATAGTGACATGTGGTTATATGCTTATATATCTGTAACTTTATATATATATATATATATATATGTTTTATCTGTTAAGCTTACCCTATCTGCGTGTATTTGGCGATGATCGTGTACGCGGTACACGGGAGCAGATGTTGTTGATGCAGGTGGCTTAGGTGAAGCTTAGCTATAGAGAGGGGATATCCGGGTTGTTTTATATACTTGTATTTTCTATCTTTGGAAACAAAATGTAAACTCATTTTAGATGTTTATTTTAGATTATGACATTTTGCAAATGTTAAATTTTGGTTTCTATTATATATCTATATGAAACTTTAAATTTTCCCGCGTTTGGGAAAATGAGGTATTATTAAATGCTCTGTTATTTATCTATTTTCTTTATTTTATTATAAACTCGTAATATCCTAACGGGATGTTACACAACCTCTGCAACCAGAGTCTTCGACCACCTCCAGCCACCTCCGAACACTACAACCACGCAAAGGCGAACGCGAACGCGAACCCTCTCTTTGTTGCACCTCCTGTCATCGTCGCGTCACTCTTTCGTCTCTCTCCCTGCCACCGTCACTGCCACCACCCTCCTCCGTCGCTGGCACCACGCTCCTTCGGCCACCGTCGCGGCGTCACTCCCTCTGGTGCTGCACCTCCATTTCGTGCACGGCTTTCTTGTGCACCTCCTTCTCAGTTTTTTCGACAATTGCCGCACTGCGGTTCCTCCTAGGTAAGTTTCTAACTCGTTTTTGTTTAATTTCCCTTTTTTATATATTAATTTTCCATTTCGATTATTGCAAGTATTGATTTTCATTGCAATTGAAATTGTTTGGATTATTTGTATATACTATGAGTTAGCCTTAGTTTCCCGTTTGAGATTCAATACAAAAATTATGTATTGTCCCCAAGTTTTCATTCTGAAGAAACTACATTTTTTTTAAATTAGATATAAGGGAATACAATACTAATAATTTAAATGTATTGAATCTTGAATTGTCCGAGTTTACATGTTTATTATATTCAAACTTAAATTATATTCCATTTTAACTAAAATTGCATCAATATAGGAAAATCCTCAACAAAAGAAGATTCTTCTCTCTTTGGACGATCCTCTTGGTGCATTGCTCCAACTTGCAGAAATGATAGTTGATAAGTCGATGTAGGTACCTTGGGATGCTAACATTTTTAGGAGAGACCTTGATATCCCACTTTACTTGCATTCCCAAGATGTCTTGGAGCTTGCATGGGACAAGAGGAACTGAATATTACCATTATTCAGTTATGGATGATGTAAGTCTTTCAGTCATTATATATATTTATCTATTTACTTATATCAAATCAATTTTATGTTTAGGTATTTGTTTGGTGTCACTGAAACTATGGGACTGAATGATGTATATGGGTTTGTAGACCCCTAACTCACTCATGAAGGCAGCAAGTTTGATGACATCCAATCATAGTGACCGGATGCTTTCAACGCGGAAAAGAAATTTGTTTTGTCCCTTATCTTGTTGGGTAAGTCATTTTTATTAACTTACGAATATAATCTGTCATTTTAATGCATAACAATGAATTTATTTTCTTCTCAGACATCATTGGCAATTACTTGTGGTTTCCCTAAGGGAGAACCTTGCTGTATGGTTTTGCTCTTTGCACTGCCCTCCCCTCAACCATCTTAGACAAGTGATAGATTGGTAAGAAACCTCAATCTCAACCTCATGAATATGACATGTTATATAAAAGTATCCTAACTTATTCCCTTTATCATAGTTCAATTATTGGACATAACATGTTGTTAGGGAGATCAACGGCTAAGGCAAAATTTCTTGCATGGTGCTCGCTCCAGGTTTGATATTTCTATCCATATATTTATAATTGTTTGATTTGATTTTCTACCTTAATTAATTTTAATGTTTTTGATATAATGCAGTGTAATAGACAAACTGGTTCATATGAGTGCGATTACTATATAATGCAATGGATGACAACCATTGTCCGTGCTCGTATTACAACTAATTGGGAAACGGTAATATATATTTGAATTAAAACAATTACTTTGCAATATACTAAAGTTTGGTAAACTAAAGTTGTCTTTCTATATACTAACTTAAGTTAATGTTATTGTCTTATATTGCAGACATTCAAGCGTCTCGTGCCAATTCCCGCGAAGTCCATAAACTTTGGTAGGATAGTATGTGCAAAGTTCATAATTCAAATGTACAATAGTATTGCTTAGGACATATGTATTTGGATTGTGAATATTCCAACTATCTTTTAAATGTTTTAGGATTGTGGATGTTTGAGAAAATATTATGTTCTAGTTTGGCTGTTTTGTGAAAAATATGCAGGTTTAAATGTGGGAATCACAATAAAATAGAAAATTTATTTAAAAAAAACAGCAAAATAGGCCTCAATTCTTACCAAAACTGAGGCCAAAAGTGGGTATATGGCCTCGGTTCATACCATAATTGAGGCCAAAAGTACTGCGAAATTTTTTATTTAAAAAAAAGATATTGAACACCTATGGCTTCGGTTCTCCCAGACCCGAGGCAGAAAAGAGCCTTTATGGCTTCGGTCCCTCTGCAACTGACACGGAAAAGAGACTTTATGACCTCAGGTGATAATCGAGGCCAAAAACGGGTGCCTTTTGGCCTCGCCCCAATATGCCTCGGTTCTAAAATCGAGGCAGAATCACGGAAGTAACCAGGGCCAAAAGCCCTCACTGCACTGTTGTTTTATACTCCTTGCCCTTTGGACAAATAATTTTCTTTGCACCATAGTTGCGAGTGGGTAGTGTATTTCCATCTAGAAGCATTTCACTCAACAACACCAACAATTCTATGAAACTCTTATCGGTTCACCAATTTGTCACCTTCAAATTCATGAGTCTTAACACTGTTGACAACCTTCTGAACTTAGTTGAACCAACATACAATAAAGTCTCCAAATCAGTAGACATTTTCTCATACACATGCGCTTAGGCAAAAGCTTCAATGCCAACATCACAGATCATGTCCTCTAATTTGTCTCTTCAAGTCGATCTTCGATAGTGGTATCCACAACATTTTTAGTTCGGGAGATAGTTTAGATGTCTATTAATTCACTGTGCCATGTCCATATTGTATAACTTGGAAGGAAACCATCACAAATAAGATGTTACCTAATTTCGATTGCATTCAACTTTCTCGTGTTCAAATAGTAGACACAAGGACATCTAAACTTCACTTCATCATCACTTCTACCCTTATTACGTTGCGCAAATTGTATAAATTCTTGGCTAAATTATGCCTTTGGTCCCTACTTTGTAACATTCTGGTCAGATATTGCAAATTTTAATAAAAAGGAAAAAAATATTCAAAATATAAACCACATTTATTATAATGTCTTTCCCAAAAACGCAAGAAAATTAAAACCGTACATCAACCATCAATTAAGATAATTGTAAAATTAAACTCCAAGTCTTACACACTAAAAAATGTTTTTAAAACCAAATTACAACATAACTAAAATAAGCGAAAATCATAAAATCCCATGTTGCCCCGCTCCTATCTATGCCTCACTAGCATTACCAGTAAGAACATTTGCTCCCGTGTAACGCATTACACGATCATCTATTTTTGTTGCTTTTATTCAATTTGGTCCCTATTTTCGTTTTGTGTTCAATTAGGTCCTCATTTTCGTCAAATTGTGGTCAATTTGGTCCTTTTCAGGACGATGTTTAAATATTCTAGTATTATTTTTTTTGTTCAATTTGGTTCCTATATTCATCATTTTTGTTCAATTTAGTCTCAATTTTTGTTAAAATAAATCAATTTTGTCCCTTTCAAATTGACACTAAAATTAATATCTTTTTTACAAATTATATTAATATTTTTTTAAAATTCACATTTGAATTTATTATTTTTTAAATTCAATTATAAATGATTAAATTTAATTATAAATTGAAAATATTCTTATATTTAATTGCTAAATAGAATATAAATATTTAAAATATTATAAGAATATAATTATTAATTTTTTTTCTAGGTTTAATTATGCCTTTGGTCCCCATTTTGGAGTCAAAATCTCAAAATGGTATCCAAAATTTTAAAAGTCTCAAATTGGTCCCTTTTTTTGTTAAAACGTCTCACGTTTGTCCTTTCCATTAAGTCAAGGTTGACGGCGTTAGAAGGAGTGCCACGTGTCAGCACCTCGATTTTTTGAATTTTTTTATTAATTTTTTTTCTATTTAACAATTGAATCTAAGAATTATATTCAATTTATCATTAAATATTACAATTTATAATTGAATTTAAAAAATAA
>Ga0209589_1009955_pt1 | contig 14075 bp, 13 predicted proteins | sample CowpeawhiteBW_FD_187525 | JGI IMG/M metagenome (GOLD analysis project Ga0209589, IMG submission 187525) | Root nodule microbial communities of legume samples collected from California USA - Cow pea white BW (SPAdes) (version 2) | ecosystem: Host-associated > Plants > Roots > Nodule | place: USA... | reverse complement strand
TCAATTCTGTGTTCGTTGGGAGACGACTTTGGGTTACTTTACCCTTACTATTTTGTTGACTACTTTCTTAACAATACTGAAGTTGTTATAGATAAGTAGTATTAATTTGAACGCGTCAACGACAGCATTATCAAGAGGAAAAGGCTAGGAACCTGGAAAGTCCATTGCTTGGATTCGAAGGGAAAACTTAACAAGAGGATAGAGGATTTAGAGGCGGACTATGACGAGTTGAAAGAGAAGCATGATGGTGCTGCGGTTGAACTTGATGACTTGAAGGGTTGTATCATCCAAGAGCATATTAATGGTTTTCAGAAGGGATTACGGCAAGCAAGCTTCTTTTATCAGGATGTGGACGCAGTCGATTCAAGATTTGATGTTAACAAGGATGTTGTTGATGGGTAGCTTATTAATGAAGATAAGAGCAGACCGGACGGGGAAGTAGAGAAAGAAGTGGTGGAGGAGGAGAAGGAGACGGAGGATGCCGTGGAGGGGGGCAACGATACAGTAAAATAGGAATTTTACTCTTTAATGATTTGAAACAATTATTGAGCCTATATCTGCAATAATCGGTACATTATGTTCGTGATACTTGGTACATTGCTTTGTGTTTATGTTTAATGTGATTAATGTTTTGTGTTTGTTGTCTTGTATGCCGGATGTTAATGATTTGTGATGTATGTTATGTTTGGCGAACTCGATTGTTTGTTAAGGGTGTTCGACCCAGGCCGCTTACTTGTGGTAAGGGTGGCGAACTTAAACGAATTAGCCAACGAATTAAGGGTGTTTGACCCAGGCCGCTTACTTGTGGTAAGGGTGGGGAAACTTAAACGAGTTAGCCAACGAATTAAGGGTGCTCGACCCAAGCCGCTTAGTTGTGGTAAGGGTGGGGAACTTAAACGAGTTAACCAACGAATTAAGGGTGTTCGACCCAGGCCGCTTACTTGTGGTAAGGGTGGGGAACTTGAACGAATTAACCAACGAATTAAGGGTGTTCGACCCAGGCCGCTTACTTGTGGTAAGGGTGGGGAACTTGAACGAGTTAACCAACGAATTAAGGGTGTTCGACCCAGGCCGCTTACTTGTGGTAAGGGTGGGGAACTTAAACGAGTTAACCAACGAATTAAGGGTGTTCGACCAAAGCCGCTTACTTGTGCTAAGGGTGGGGAACTTAAAACGAATTAACCAACGAATTAAGGGTGTTCGACCAAAGCCGCTTACTTGTGCTAAGGGTGGGGAACTTAAAACGAATTAACCAACGAATTAAGGGTGTTCGACCCAGGCCGTTTACTTGTGGTAAGGGTGGGGAACTTGAACGAATTAACCAACGAAAAGTGAAGTAAAGAATGGTCGCAAAGTTGGGAACCCTTTGTATTATTCATTGAATCTGGAGTGCCTCGTTAAAACCTCCCTGGCCAAAACCCTACTTAGGGAAAAAAAGACCAAGTTAGGAAAAAGAGTACACCCAGGGTTACAAGTGTTTCGATGTGATACAATATATGTTTAACTAAAGTAAAATTTGAGATGGGACACATTCCAAGTATTGGGTATTTCTTCACCAGATAAATGCTCCAGGCGATATGCTCCTCCTCCCGCGTCTTCACGTATACGGTATGGGTCGTCCTAGTTGGCGGAGAACTTGCCATCCTTCTTTCATGCACTGCTGGCCATTCTCAATACTAAGTCTCCTCTTATGAACGATCTTGGACATAGGTTTGCATTATACTTTCTAGCAGCTCTTTGTTTGGCGGCTAAGTTGCGTATTTGGGCTTTTTCTCTAAGTTCGGGTAGGAGGTCGAGGTGAGTGGCCATGTTTTGATGGTTATGGGTTGGGTCATATAGTTCTCGGCATAGGGATGGTTCGCCAATTTCGACAGGTATCATGGCATCTGCACCGTAAACTAGGCTGAGTGGGGACTCTTTTGTTGATGACTGAGGGGTGCACCTGTAAACCCATAGCACTTCTACCAGTTCTTCGGGCCATCGGCCTTTGGCGCTGTCTAACCTTTTGCGTAGTTCCACTAGGATAACTTTGTTGGCCGCCTCTGCCTGTCCATTGGTTTGTGGGTGTTCCACATAATTGGTTATGTGTTTGATGCCCAGACCAGTGTAGAACTTGGCTAGTTCCTTATCTATAAATTGTCGACCATTATCGGTGATGATAGTATGCGGAACACCATATCGGCATATAATATCTTTCTAGACAAACTGCTGTACCATCTGGGTTGTGGTAGTGGTCAGTGGTTTGGCTTCTATTCACTTGGTGAAATAATCAACGGCTACTATTAGGAATTTCACCTGGCCCTTGCCGGGGGAGAAAGGGCCGAGGATATCCATTCCCCATTTAGCGAAGGGCCATGGGGATAGTATGGAATGAAGTTGTTATTGTTTTTGGTGGATGAGGTTGCCATGTTTTTGGCATGGTTTTCATTTTCTGACGTAGTCCTGGCAATCTGCTACTATAGTCGGCCAGAAGTAACCGGCTCGAAGGATTCTAGTGGCCATAGTACATGCGCCGGAATGGTAGCCGGAAATGCCTTCATGTAACTCCTTAATGATATATTGTGCTTGTTCTGCAGTGACACATTTGAGAAGCGATTGGCCGTATCCGCGTTTGTAGAGGTCATCGCCTATCATGGTATATCTGGCTGCCTTAGTCAGCCAAGTTTTGTCAGTATCTTGTGGGGGGTTGCCGGTTTGAAGATATTGGATATAGGGGGTGGTCCGGTTGTGGGTTTGGGGAGGGGTGATATTGTCGGCTGGGGCGTGGGTTAGGTTATGGCAAGTATTTGTGATGGAAGGTGTGGATAATGTTTGTTGCAATAGGGATCGGTGACGACTTTTTAATTTGGTGCTGGCTAATTTGGATAGGATGTCGGCTTTGATGTTGTCGGTCCTGGGAATGTGTTCGATGCGGACTTGTTCAATAGCGGATTGAATGACTGTGCGGACCAGATGGTAATATTGTAAAATGATGGGGTCTTTAATCTGGAATTCGTCATTTAGGTGGCCTACAGTAAGCTTGGAGTCGGTTTTGCACGTTAAAGTTTTGACGCCAACTTCGCGGGCAAGGGAAAGGCTGGCGAGGATGGCTTCGTACTCGGCTTGATTGTTGGATGTTTTGAAGGCGAAGTGGAGGGATTTCTCAATGAGGATATCGTTGGGCCCTTCTAACACGATACCAACACCGATACCTTTCGGATTTGAAGAACCATCTACATGAAGCGTCCACTGGTCCTCCTTGGGTGTCTGTTGGAGGTCATTAACAAAGTCTAGAAGGCATTGGTCTTTCATGGGGCCATGAGGTTCATAAGGAATGTTAAACTCTGACAACTCAATGGCCCAGGATGACATCCGTCCTGCCAGGTCTGGTTTTTGCAATATCTTCTGGATTGGGTAGTCGGTTTTGACGGTGATGCTGTGGTTTTGGAAGTGTGGGCGCAAGCGGCGAGCTGCGTGGACCAAGCACAGGACCAACTTTTCCACCATTTGATATCTGGTTTCAGGATCTTGCAGCGTTCTGCTAACGAAGTAGACATGATGCTACATGCCGCCTACATCTTGGACAAGCGCGGTGCTGACGGTGTGGTCGGTGGCTATCATGTAAACTAGCAGGGCTTGACGAGTGTCCGGCTTGTGGAGGATAGGTGGTGAGGTAGGGGTGGTTTTCAGTTTTTGAAAAATTTGTTCACAATCGCCAGTCCATGTGAACCGGGCGGATTTTTTGAGGAGTTGTACTATGGGTTGGGTTTGTTCAGCTAGTTTAGGAAGGAAGCGAGAAATGGCTATAAGGCAACCTATGAGGCGTTGGACATCTTTGATGGTGGTGGGACTACGCATTTCGATAATCGCCTTGCACTTTTCAGGATTGGCCTCTATGTCGCGCTGGGTTAACATGAATCCAAGAAATTTACCGCGGTCGACACCGAATACACACTTGTCGGGGTTGAGGCGAAGGTTGTATTGGCGTAATGCGGAGAAGACTGCGGAGAAGTCCTGGGCGTGTTGGTGATGGCTTGGGGATTTGACAACCATGTCGTCGACGTATACTTCGACACATTGTCCCATTAGATGGTTGGAAACTTTGTCCATCAACTGTTGGTAGGTTGCTCCAGCGTTTTTTAGACCAAAAGGCATAACTCTGTAAAAATAATTGGCGTCGTCCATGATGAAGGCGGTCTTGTTCATGTTGGATGCGACCATAGGGATTTGATTGTAACCAGAATATGCATCCAAGAAACTGAGTACTTTATTCCCCGCCGCGCCATCAACAAGTCGGTCAATATTAGGTAAGGGGTAGGCATCTCGAGGACAGACCTTGTTTAAATCTGTGTAGTCTACACACATCCGCCATTTGCCATTGGCTTTCTTCACCAAGACTACGTTTGAAAGCCAAGTGGTGTATTGAGCTTCTTCAATGAATCCTACGCTCAGTAACTTATTGGCCTTCGCCTTAGCTGCTCGGCGTCGTTCTTCGCCGAGTTTGCATTTTTTCTGAGAGATGTAGCGGGCTTCTTTGTAGATGGATAGCTTGTGGGATGCTACTAGATGGTTGCGGTGGTATGCCCTGGTTGGGTGGAGGGGAAATGAATGGGATGGGTGGAGGGAATGGGTGTTTGTTGGGTGGTGGTGAAGGTGTGAGGGGTGGGGTTGTATTCGCTTTCTTCTTCTGTGGGCTGAAAGGTCGGGGACCTTGCAGCCTTAGATGCCTCCTTGGCTTTTCCCTTCTGAGTGGGGTCGGCCTCGATCTTTCGCCTGAGGCGAGAATTTTCTTGTCACAGTGCCTCCATCTCATCAGCGCTACGTTTCTTCAGGTCTGCCAGCTCCTATTGCATTTTGGCCTGGCCGTCTAGGATGACGGCCAGATCTGGGGTGATGTTAGCGGGTCCTGAGGGACCAACATCAGCTTGCTTGTTAACTCCAGCTCTACTACGGGTGGAAACCATCTTTGGAGAAAAACGGGTAGTAAGGTGTTGTCTCGTGCCCCACGGTGGGCGCCAATTGTTCTTGCAGAGAACAAATAAGATACATTAGGCACAAGTGTCACCTTACCCATATATTCCACTATCTCCTCAGTTGGCCTCTTCCCGGTTGGCATGTGTCTGCTTGGACCCGGGGGTTACCTGCAGAAGGGACTCCGAAGCTTAAGTCAGCCAAAGCTCTCAAAAAGTCAAATCAGGTGATTAATGGAGTAATGAATGCGTACCTTTAATTATTGGGGTCCATGTGTATTTATAGAGTATTAATTATGTCTGGCCATGTCATGGGCTAGGCCCTTGTTTGGGCTGTAGGTGGGCCTGGGCCCTAGCCCAGACCCTTAGTTCGATTATTGTGGACCCATTGGATATGAGGGGGCTTGGATTTCGTTAAGTGTCTTAAGGTTGTCGGCGTGAACCGACTACTCTCTTTAGCGGTCTGTATACGCTGTCTTAGGTGGGTTATTCCTCTCAGCGTCTTATGTTACCGGTTCAGGCCGGCTAGGCTTAGGTCAGCTCAGGCCAGTTACTTGAATGATTTTGCGTGTAGACGTGGTGATCGTTTATTATTATTTTACTAAGTTGGCCCGGTGTGGTACAAAAACTGTATAGAATATACGTAGGTGAAAACTCTCAAATACCAAAATACTATTATTGACAATTTAAGTACAATATATTTATAAGAACGTTATTCTTCTAACAAGTTGAAGGAGCCGGAAGGACATTTCCCACAAAATCTTCGGTCCATCACTTAAGGAAAATACATAACTCAATCTACAAGTCAATGTCAACGATCGAAATCTGTACAGTCAGAAACAAGCATCACTCTTGAAGATGCTACTATGATACTAATGTTACACCAAGTTCACTGCAACTCGTGAACTTGCATTTGAAGAAAATTTAGCTTTCTTTCACTCTTCACCAACTTAAATATGACACATGGTGTTTAAGTAAATCATCTTGGGCCAGAAAGTTCCATTGCTTGTGCAAGTAATGAAGAATCATCAGTGAGATCAGAGTACCGCTCTGAAGAGGAGAGTTCATTTCCTCTGCTTCTTGTGGATTCAGCTCTCTGTGAGGCTTCCCATTTCTCTGCAAGCCCATCTCCTTCAAGCATCCTAACCACTTCGGACATCTTGGGTCTGTGACTTGGAAGGTACTGAGTACATAAAAGAGCCACTTGCACAATTTCATCAAGCTCAATCCTATCATAGTTATTTTTCAGGTCCTTGTCAACCAACAAGTCAATTTTCTTCTCTTGATGGATTTTCTTCACCTGCAAGTATAGTGATGGCGAATACATTTAGGTCACATGACATTATAGCTCATTTATACTGAAATAATTACGAAAAAAATTATTTTGACTGGTTTATCTGTGAATATTTTTCATTAGGTAAGTAAATAAACAGACAACAGAAAGGCATGTAAACTTGACAAACTATATTGTTCGAAATTTTTTTGGTTAGTTTTAGTCCTCCTAAATATAACTAGTTTAAATGGTTACGATATAATGTGCCATGCATCTCCACATGTATATTTGAAAACCTTTATGGTTAGTTTTAGTCACCCTAAATATAACTATTTTAAAAGGTTGTTAAGATAGTAATTTAGAAATTTGTAAAAAATAAAGTGAATATTCACCCAGTCTAGCATGGCTCCTTTCTGGTTTACTGCTTTCCCAAACTCAAGCGCTCTTTGGCCAGATATTAGTTCAAGAAGAAGAATTCCAAACCCAAACACATCTGTCTTCTCAGAAGATTGACCTGTTGAGAGATACTCAGGGGCTATGTGCCCCACAGTGCCTCTCACTGCTGTTGTCACATGTGAATCCCTGTGATCTAACAGCTTTGCCAGCCCAAAATCTCCCACTACAGCTTCACAATAATCATCAAGCAAGATATTTGCTGCCTTTACATCCCTGTGAATAATTTTTGGATCACACTGTTCATGCAAATATAACAAGCCTCTTCCAGCTCCTAATGCTATTCTCTTCCTCGTAGGCCAGTCCAATGCTGGCTTGGCTGTTTCATATAAAGGTAATGAATACTTCTACATAAAATAAATTATATACTGTGACAGTAATCTGCCATACCTTTCAGACGAGAAGCGACACTTCCATTTGACATGTACGGATAAACCAAGAGCCTCTCTGTAGTTGTCATGCAGAAACCATATAGCCGAAGAAGATTCCGATGGACGGCTAAGCTGATCATCTCAACTTCAGTCTGGAATTGGATCTCACCTCCAATAGCGTTACCATCTTTCAGCCTTTTTACTGCTATAACTGTTCCATCCTGAAGATACCCTTTGTACACATTTCCGAAACCACCTTTGCCGATCATGTTCTTGCTGCTGAAGTTGTTTGTAGCAAGCTGAAGTTCTCTCAAGTGGAACTTCTTGAGGTTTCCAAGGAAAACCTCTTCACGGTGTTGTTCTGAAAGAGGAACAAGAGTTGAGTTAATCAAGAGTAAACCCATAATATACATACCAAGTTGGCCTGTGAATACTTCAGTTCAAGATCCACTAACCATTAACATCAAAGAATATTTGCTTGTTATGTCTTTGTCTCCACCATATGAGGAAGCCAAGTCCCAGAATTAGTAAGCATATGCAGCTTAAGCTTGAAGTAAACGCCAAGGCTGCTTTGTGACTCTTTGGTCTTTTGGTGGATTGTGAATCTTGAAAAGCATTTGAGAAAGTTGCGTTAGGGTATGAGAAAAAAGTAAATACGGGGGTGGAGTATGATGGAAGCAATGATTATAAACACGATAAGACAACTTAGAACTTGATAGTTTTTAACAGTTTTGTGAAATAATTATGCACCCTAAAAAGTACTTTTCGACTAAGTCCACATTAAGACCGATGAGAAGAAAAACTTTAGATTCAACATCATGAGGGTGAAAAAGCATACACAAATCTAAGACATCTGAGAACTATAATTACCTTGAGAATTATTTGGAGCCAAAGGAATTGACGTTGTCCTGAAGCAGTTCTGCTCGACTCCAGTGGCACATATCTGCGGATTGCCTACGATGCTGTTTCGAAAAAAGAAAAAACATACAATTAACTAATATCACTTAAACAGAATTTATATCAGTTTAACTCACGTGAGGAAAACAGAAAAATTTGAATGAGTAAAATTTAAAAGGAATTAAGACGAAACACCTTACTTGAATGTTTTTGCATTTATTCTTGGTACAGGTCCACTCAAGTTATTATAAGAGATATCCCTAAAACAAATTCGGCAGAAGACAAAAAACTCATCATAAATCAACTTAACTAACGAGGAGAAAAAGATCATGATAGAAGTCTAGAAGAGACTTACAGAAAGGCAAGTTGAGTCATGTTAGCCAAAGAGGAAGGAATTGGTCCAGTCAAACTGTTATTGTTAAGCCGCCTGATAAAAATTCAAATTCCTATCATCAAATTCTTGATAGGGAATTAACACACGTTTTGTCTGTAAAGCCTATAAAAGAATGCATAGCATTATGTTCTTGAACTAACAAGTAATGGAGACCCTTCATATGGGAAAGGGAATCTGGAAGTTGACCAGTGAAGAAATTGTCCGAAAGATCAAGAGTTTGAAGCTTTTGGAGCCTACCAATCTCTGAGGGGATTGGTCCTGTAATATTATTGTCCTGAAGAAGCCTGCAAAATGCATAGTAAGATAATATTCTTGACACAAACTTTCCCCCAATTTTTTCTTTTACTACTGTAAGTAGCATGTTACTCACACAGTGAGGAGGTTTGTTAAACTGCCTATGCTTGGTGAGAGGCGGCCAGATATATTTTGGCTTGGAATCCCACTGAAAAAGAAAAGGATGAAATATGTAGAATCTTAAGAAGAAGAAAAACAGTGAAACTGACTATATCTTGTTATGGTTTGGTTTTTTCAAGTTTGACATACAGGGCAGTGACAAAATGATCAGAGGAACATGTGACCATAGCCCAGTTGCAAGGATCTACAGCATCCGCATCCCAGTTACTCAAGACAGAATGAGGATCCATCAGAGAGTTCTTAATGCTCATCAGAGCTTGAACTGCATGTAAGACAAGAATTTATTAGGACATGAGATTGACCGTACACTTATGTGCTCTATGAAGTAAGGGAAATCACCTTCATAGTTGACACCTTTGGGAGAAAGCAAACCAGCCACTGAAGTCGACAGGAAGAACAAAGCTAAACAAAAGAGAGCTACATCCCCTATTCTTTCCATTGGGTTGAAGGATCAACACAAACTTATATTAGTTATTAGCACAACAAAACTGGATCAAGTTCTATCTTAAGGAGGGGGCAAGTAAAGGAGCAGGTTTTGAATGATTCAGCTAACACCACCAATTCCAACTTGGTTTGTTTTTGTTACATGTCATGTTTTACATCAGAAGAGGAACCTCAACCAAGTCCAACAGTACCATTCCCACCTGCTTTCAAGCTAGAATTGCACTCACTCCCACCCTTGTGTCAGACTTGAATCAGAGCCAATGGTAAAAGGACTTAAAAGAGAGCCAGCATGCCTGCTGATGGTTCAACAAAGAAAGGAAAGAATATATAATAAAAAGATATGAAGCACCCCTCCGTTAGCCTCTTTCTAGATAAATGTAAAAGATGATTGAAAAAGAAAATTCCATCAATCATGCATTGGTCTAAAGAGCAGGAGTGTAAAGTATTATTCTATTCCTTCAAATATAATACTAAAAGAAAAAAAAAAGTGAGAGCAAGTGAAGTATTATCTGTTAAGCACTCGGAAAGTTTGGCTCAAATGGACCTTAATCAGAAAAATTAACAAAGTGGGTCAATGAGTTTAGCTGCCATCAACTATGAGCGAGGAAAAGAGAACAGAAAGTGGATCACCTTGAACTTATAAGCTCTCCTAGGTGTCCTGTAGAAAAATTAGAATCCAAAAACATTCCCTGTCCCTGTGGTATGCCATTCATTATCTTTTAAGTACCGAACTCCACTTTCTTTCGTTTTATTCAATTATTATGAGAAAAAGTTAGAATCCCAAGGGATTGTGGTTGAGATTGGTGATGCAATGGCTCCTCCTTGTGAGATCTTTGTTGTGTCAATTATGTCTCCCATTTCTCTCACTGTTACTTTCTATTTTCTTTGGCCATGCTAATCTTAGTTGGCTACTCTTTATTGATTCTCAAGCACTCATTTTGTCTTCAAATAATCACATTCATCAGACAGTTCCTCTAATAAACAAGCCAAAAGAAACCTACTTTTAAAAGCAAAAGCTGTTCTCACACTGTTCTAAATTCTCCCTCTTGGAAAATCCCAAAATGCCCTCCTTAACAAACAAGCCAAGGTGAGGGCTTTTTAGTTTTTCCCATCACTGCTCTGTCGTGAAGTACAAGGGGTATGTAATGTCTATTTCACTCCCGTTTCTATAGGAACTTTTGATTTTAATTTTTCATAAAATTTGCTTTGTATAACAGAGCTGACATGCAGAAACCACCAAGCAAAAGAACTGACACCGAGATTATTCCAAACCTCAAATTAGAATCACAAAATCTTAATCGTCGAAATTGGAGTGTAATTCACAAAATGCAAGTTTTCTGTCAGCCCCATATGACAGAGCTCCGCTTAATCTGAACTGATTCTTTTTATGTTACTTTTAAAGCTTGGCTGAATTTCACGTTTAGGATTAACTTTTACAAGCGCGCGCGCACACATATATATATATATATATATATATATATATATATATATATATATATATATATATTCATGCGTAGAATATTAAGTTATTATAAGACTCAAACATTATCTTACCACAATCTTTGAATTTCTTGGACGGGTACTCCACGGTCTTGTTTGTTAAGTTCTCGTTACCCGGTATTTCGTTGGACATAGGGGAATGTACCTATAGAAAGGACTTTGACGATCAAGTTAGCAAAAGCTCTCAAAGTCAAAATGCATATTATAGTGCTTAATGAATTGTGTATACCTTTAATTACCTGGATCCACTTTTATTTATAAAGAATTAATTACTTGTGATATTTTTACTAGTTAATTATGGGCCAAGGCTTTTGGGTTTTGACTAGGTTTAATTGTTTTTGAACAAACATTGTTGGGCCTTATTAGACTTAATTAGGCCTTGCAAGCCCAATTTTCTTTGAATATGTTTCATTAGATTTTGCTCTATTTTTGCCTAAGTTAGAATAGGTTCGCTAACATACCGACATACTGGATTGACTAGTTTTGCAGCCATATAGGTGACCTTAGGTACATAAGATATAGTTAGCGAGTTGATCCTTTTGTCAATCTTGAAAGTATGTATTTGATCGTCTTGTTTTTAGTGCCTATCATTTGTTATGTCGCTATGTATCTGATTGTGTTATTTACAGTTCTGTGGGTTAGTGGCCTGTCTAACCCCTATGGTACATTAGCCCAGTCTTTAGCATGATCTTTATGCTAAAGGTTGTCATAATTACCTGTCTGGTTCGTATGGGGTACCAGCCTTCCTAGTCTTTCGCATGTGTCTGAGGCTGTTGTAAAGAAAAATTCCATTTCTTTCCTCTACTCCCTTAAAGTATGGTAGCCCCCCAGCCTCAAGGAGTAGAGGTGACGTAGAGGTTAAGATGAAAAGGTGTTAGAAAAGCAAGGGTCTTGTCTGGGAAGGTGTAGTCGTACCTCATTTATTGTGACAATTATGCTACTACAGAGTGTAATGATGGCAATTTTTGAGCGGGAAAAGTTGAAAGGTCGTGTTCCTAATGTTATAAATAGGGATGTTGGGGTCATTTGTGCTTACTTGCTTTCATTTGATAGATTTCATTTGTGCAAAGAGCAATGTTGTGTGTGAGCTTCACGAAGGTTTTCGTTTCCGTGTTGTTTTTAGTGTCGACAACTTCGTTCATTTCCGTAAGGTATGTAACGTAGTGATTCTAACGAGGGTTCTGCACATGGTTTGGGTAGTAAAGGTAGCTATCAATTGCGCCCACCCAATTGCATCCAGATTGTTATGTTGGTCATTGTATTTACATTTGTTCCCATAGTGTTTCCTGTATTTTTATGATACCCACCCTAAAGATCCCCTCACTTGGTTATCTTTAGTTAGTCGTCTTGGGATAAGTGTACCGTACCTAGCCAAACTCGACCAAGTAAACAGTGTACATATCGAGACCGCCAAGTACCCAGGCTAAGCCAAGTTAGCCTAACTTGTACCGGTTTTAACCTAACCTAAATGTCTAAGAGGACAACCTGCACCTCATATCACCAACAAAAGCCATCTAGGCAAGTAGTCGGTCTGGACCGACTACACGAGCATATCTGGTAAGGTTAAGGCCCAGGCCGACTACTCCAATAACTTAGCGAAAATCGAAGCCCCCTCGTTCAATAGGTCTCAAGGGCCTGGGTTAGGGCCCAGGCCCACTCATGGCCCAAACTAGAGCCCAAGTCAAGGCCCAACCTATGAAATGGTCAAACGTCATTAATGCTCTATAAATACACGTGGATCCCATCATTTAAAGGTACGCATTCATTAATCACTGATTTGACTCTCTGAGAGCTTTGACTTACTTGAACTTCGGAGACTCTTCTGCAGGTAACCCCTCCTGGGTTCAATCTGACATGTATCGACTGGGAAGAGGCCAACTGAAGAGATAGCGGACTACATGGTAAGGTGATACTCGTGCCTAACTTATCTTATTTGTTCTCTGCAGGAACAATAAGTATTTTGGACGCCTTCTCCCAGTCCTTTAAGCAGTTCAAGGACGGCTTCTTAAAGGTCTTTGTGAAGCCGGCAATGTAACATCCCTAATGAATATTACTAATATTTAATAAATAAATTCCAAAATAAAATAAATACCGCATTTAATATAAAACCATTTTCCAAAAATGCGGGAAATTTAAAACTTTAATATACATGTCATAAAACCAGGAGTCCATAATTATAAAATTGAATTAATATTCAAATGGCTCCCAAAAGGGTTACAAAGCTATCTCAAAACCAAAATAATAATTATATACAAAATCCCCTGCTATCCCTCGCTCCGAGTCTAAGCATCTTCTGGCCCACCTGTCACATCATCTGCTCCCGGATAACGAGTTATCCGATCATCGCCACACACAGAGAAAGGGTGAGTTATGCACAATATATAAAACAGAAACATGAATTAAATATGTCACCCATCCCAAAATAACATAACTAATATTTCATGCTTTTCAAATAACCCAACCATGACTCATAGCCCTTCATGAGTCATATACATGAACTAGGTCTTGGGACTTCACTATACTCCCACGAAACTAACTCATTCGTGGTCCAACCTGTTGGTATCGCGTAGCGGAATGTTTAAGTGTTGATGGAGTGAAAAGAGTGTTCTGGTGACAAAAATGGCTAATATTTATAGAGAGAAGACTCCAACGGCCATATACACGCGATTTGATGCAAATCTAGCCGTTGCAACGGCTAGTTTTTAAAATTATTTGGTCCAACGACGTGTAATAATCGATTATCCTAAGATGATAATCGATTATTGGTTCATGTTCTGGGCAAAATATGAATCCTGACGAGCTTATAATCGATTATCCTAAGTGATAATCGATTATTCCAGTGAGTTTTTGATTTTTGGCTCAGAATTAAGGATAATCGATTATGGCCCCAAATAATCGATTATTACAAAATGTTTTTGAATTTTAAGGTTAAGAATTTAAGGATAATCGATTATTACCCAAAATAATCGATTATTCCAATATGTTTTGGGATTTTTGAAAAGAGTTTGATAATCGATTATTGACACTTATAATCGATTATTAACGCTATTTTTCAGATTTCTTTTAAGGAATTTGAGTTTTTGGCAATTTAAGAGATTTCTAATATGCCTAAGTCTCTTCTTAGTTCATAAAATCTATCTTTAGCTAAAGGTTTGGTAAAGATATCAGCTAATTGGTGTTTTGTATCTACGTATTCTATCTCACAATTTCCTTTATTAATGTGATCTCTTAGGAAATAATGTCTTATTTCAATATGCTTTGTCCTAGAGTGCATTATGGGATTTTTGGTTAAATTAATAGCACTGGTATTATCACATTTCAGAGGTATGTGATTTAGAAAGATATTATAGTCTTCTAGTTGTTGTTTCATCCAAAGAATT
>Ga0209589_1009953_pt1 | contig 14075 bp, 8 predicted proteins | sample CowpeawhiteBW_FD_187525 | JGI IMG/M metagenome (GOLD analysis project Ga0209589, IMG submission 187525) | Root nodule microbial communities of legume samples collected from California USA - Cow pea white BW (SPAdes) (version 2) | ecosystem: Host-associated > Plants > Roots > Nodule | place: USA... | reverse complement strand
ACTTGAGACTGAGACTTTAAAATATGAGTAGTGGACAACAGTACCACTCTCTTCCTCTTCTATTTATAGTGAAGCAAGCACGTACATATGAAAAGATATGAAAAGACTACTCTAAGATACTAGGTATGATTACATGCAATAGTAGAGATGGCAGTAGGTAGTTTCCCACACTCAACACCCTACACATAGGGTTAATGATACAATAGTTATAGGTAATAATTCTAACAGTAGCCTACAAGAGGCTGATGCTTGTTCAAAAGTGGTTCCTCATTCGGTTTTGCATTGTTTTTTTGTTACCTTTTGGAGTTCATTGGTTTATTTCCTTTTTTCTTTATGGAGCACCCTTTACCCTTTACTCTCTTTGTAATTTTCTTCTCTACACATTATTGAATTTCTTCCTTTATAAAATTTATTGTTAAGAGTAGGACATGAAATCCATGTGGTTGGGCTTTGAAATGATTGTAGATGCGTTACAAAAATGATTGTAGTCTACAGTTGGCTGTCCCTGCTTGGAAATGGATTAAACAACTTTTGGTGCTTTTCTTCCAAAATATATATTGATAAATAGTTAAAACCATGGAATTTTCAGATTTTATTAATAGCAGTGACAAGGTCCTTTGGGTCTAAAAGTAGTAACATTATTCTCATCTTTTATTATTTGTGCTGGGTATATCCAGTTGGTGCTTTATCACACCTTGGGACTTCATGTTACTACATGTTTGATAATAACGTTAGTTCCTTGCAACTTGCAGCACTTAATATTAACTTTTGCTTCATTGACATTTTTTCTTTCAGACCATTCAGCAGACTCTGACTTAGGTAGAAAACCTGGGGTTTCTGCTCAAAACCAGGTGTTAAACTTCAAGAAGGAGAAAGGTCATTTTCATGAAAATAGTGTTGCAGAGTCAAATGTTAGCGAGGCCTCAACGGAGAGTAAGCAGACATCAGTTAATAGTACTGATACAGAGATCACGCAAGTAAAAGGGAGTCTGCCTGAAGGATTTTTTGACAATAAGGAAGCTGATTTGCGTGCCCGTGGCATAAAGCTTGTTAAGCCAGATGTCAAGTAGGTTCCCCCTTTATGTTGAAGGTTACTGCTACATTTGGTTTTCATTAACTTGTTTTTTTTTTTCATGGGAAGTAAATATAACCAAAATATTTTTTATTCGTGGGGCAGAAAAACATTGCCCATATTTAATAGAACAGAGAACAGTAAAATTTTCATTAGCTTTCATTCTTATTTTATCAACCAGAGTGATTTTTGGGAAACTGTTGAAGACATTGAACTGGAAACAAGTCTAGTTCATAATATCAGATGTTTGTATCAACCTTGTGTGATCCACATAGAGTCATATATAACCACTACTCTTTGATGATTTTCCTATTTTCTTAGCAAAATGATCATTTGACAACTATATTTTTGTAAACAACCATGTGACAACTTTTTGATAGTAAAATATTATACTCAGATGAGTCACTAAAGATAGTGTCGTAGTTAGGAATAAAATATTATTAGAAGACAGTTGTATACTGAATGAATGGGATAGAATGGGTGTCAAGGTATAGGGATTCATTTTCTTATTTAGCTTCTTTAAGACGAGGGTGCACTTGAGAGGGTATAATGCAACCTCTGATTGAGGTGCAGAAAACTTCCCTTAGTGCACTTTATGGATGCACCCCTTACTCTATAGGAGTCAGCCTAATGGGTGAAACCATTTTATTTCTTGGTGTTCATTAATGCGATACCATACCCTTGTACGTTGCTGGTTCTGTTCCGTGAGAACTGTTGTTCTTCTCTATTCTGTGGAAGATTTATATCGTTAAATAGAATGGAACTTAGAATGACATTGTATTCTTTAAAATGTTCTCTTTAGAGACGAGTACAAGGAATTTGAGAAGTTGATTCAAGTTGATTTGGAGGAGGTTGACAACCGGTTGGAGGAAGAAGAGGTGATGAACATATTTCTTTATGCTATATAATTGAGCTTTTTGACTTTCTAACCTTGATATGTATATGCACTATAAATTTGATATATGATGAAACATTTGTCGTTATGGGCAGATTGATGCGGCCGAAATGATAGAGGAAGCTGAATCTGTAGAGCAGAAGTATGTTTAGCTGTCTTAAAATACTTTCACCCCTTTCATTTGTTCTCTTTTTCCATCTGTATTTTTAACTAAGACACCCTTCCGCACCCCATCTATATTTTATCCTTCTACAGGATCTTCAGGGAGAAAGTGCAAATGTTGAAGAAGAGGAGATTGGATCTAAAAGCTGCTAATGCTGCAAAGCGTAATAAATCATCCGAGGCTGTAGCGAAGGATTCTACACACGAAGAGTCATCCAGTGATGATGAAAGTGAAGAAAATTTTGCCGTAGATTGGAGAGCACAACACTTGTGATATGTGAACACTGTGCTAAGTTTTTTTCTTCTATTTCTTGAATTCATGACTTTTATATATACCCCATATCACATTTTGGACATAAAATGTTATGTACCACCCTCTTGTCTGTTCATCAATGATTTATCTTCACTTTAACCGAATTTGCTTAGAGCTTCGGAGATAAGGTGGTCATAGAGATTTTACAATATAGTGAGTTTGGGCTGAGTTATGGTCAAATTTGAAAATGTTCATTGACAAGACGTCCTTCCTAACCTAAAATTCATCGGTAGGCGAGAGGTGGCAATTGATGTTCTGAAGATATAAAGATCAAATGGTCATAAAATAGGTGTTTTTACACTCAATTGACACTTTATCTCACTATTTATCACCTTTTTTTAAGACAAAAGTTAACTTGTGTTAGACCATTTTATTCTTGTAAAAATTGTCAAAATGGTAGTCAAATATTATTAAATATTAGTTTGTTGATACATTTTAAAGAAAATAAAAATGTTAGTGAAAAGAATATTACTAAAAAAAAAAAAAAAAATAGATGTTTTTAGAACATCGAAAAAAAAGCCCAAGAGCAATATGGAGACAGAACTTCAATTCTTAGTAAAAAATTTTTTGAATTTTCATTTAAACTGGAAAAATTTCTTAGGTCAAAACTATTTAACAATGTAAAAGTATATTGTCTCCTTATTAGATTGACAAATTTAAGAAAAATTAATATGGTAGTTGTAGCCTTTTATTTAAGAAATGATAATTTCATAGTTTAAAAATAAATTTACTTTTATTTTTCATGTATTTTTAGTTTATTAAACAATTAAATATTTAATGTTCAATTTTTTAACTTATTTTTTGCTAAAAATCAACCGTTTTGGTAATTGGGGTCAAAATGCATGAATATTTAATATTACTACTTGTTTTTGTAGTTCCATTAGTTATTTGGCCACACACTACGGTAATAGTTGCTATTTGATCTATCTTTATAGGTATATATTTTAACGCTTCGTTACCTTTTTTGTCCACCTCCAGTCCTATGGGAAAAATTCAAGTTATCTATAACTTGAAAACATTTTAAATTGTATAATTTGAAAATTCATATTGAATTGTGCAATCTAGAATTTAAAATATATTTTGAATGACATAATTTAAAAATATATTATGAATTGCATTTGAATTTTAAATTTTAAAGATATTTTTTACAAAATTCAAAATGTATTATGGAATCGTGAAATTTAGAAATATATTTTGAATTACGTAACATAATTTGAAAATCTGAAAATGTATTTTAGATTACATTTCTAGATTACGAAATTTGGAAATGTATTTCAGGTTCAAAATATATTCAAAATTAAACAATCTAGAAAATATTTTAGATTATTTGAAATACAATTAATGATTGTAGAATTTGAAAATTCATTTTAAATTACACAATATAAAAGTACATTTATAATTAAATAATTTGTAACATTTCAAGCAAAATAACTATTGTGACTCCACTTGGCTCACATCTATAATGATAGGGTTAATTCTTTATAGCATCGGCATAATGGTTTTCTTTCAAATAAAAATCTTGCTATGAGAATCTTTTTCAACTCTCACAACCTAAACCTCACTTTCTATTATATAAGTCAATGAGTTTAGTAGAGTTAGGAGACTTACTACCGGGATTCTAGCTTAATACATAAACTAACACATGCATAAATGAAACAACTCTCTTTAGAATTATTCTCATTCACAAAGAAACATATAGAGAAACATTCATAGATCATAAACCATCATTATTTCAAATTTTCAAAACCTAAAACATCCTGTGCCACTAAACTAGGCCACTAAACTAGCAACCAACGTTAAATTCACTAGAGCTCTTTGTTAAATGAGTGCCTAATGGTCCTTCTAGTGTTGATACCCCAATCCTCTAAAGCTCACTATGAAGTGAGCACCCAACGGTATCTGGGTGGCGCCTTCACTGGAACCCTTGATGGTCATTGGCTATAGTGCACTCATAGAACTTAAGTGGTGCATAACACTTGGAGCTCTAGAGTTCACTGCCAAAAGGGCACCTGACGGTGTTCATGCTATTAGCACCCTAATATATATTAGATTTTTTTTCTTTTGTGTATCAAATGAGTTTAATTATATATCTAAGCACTTTACTTCTTTTTAATTCCTTAAACGAGTATCCTTTGATTCAAAACGTCTCAGATAATACCATTCAACCAATTTGATCACATCACACTTCATAATTTCATATTCAAATCACACAATCCATCACAAAGCAGTCAATAAAATTTCATAATTTCAACAATTGCATCTAAATCAATTCATCAACTAGATCAAGTCATTGCATCACAATTCACAAACCAATTTAGAGAAATCATTCAATTCATTCACATGCATCAACCACACACATTTGTATTTGAACAAAATAAAAAGAATAAGCTTCCATTAACTGGAGTAAAAAACCATGACTTAAAGGTTGCTCCTAAAGCTCTAGTTCTCGCAAGATGCTTTAACTACATAAAAAAAATTATCAAAGATTCGAACACATCCTCATGATCACAAACAAATAGAGATTCACCTTCAATTATTTTGAGTCACAAGCATGGACCAGAGAGCCACATGCAACATCAAAACTTTCAATTAACTCAAAAGTAGCAAAAAGTGAATTTATTCTATCTTGAATTCTAATCGACCGGATGTGTTGAGCTCTTTGCTAGGATCTCTCTTATGATCTTTGATTTTCAAACATGAAAAATTATGTCAAAAATCTAAAGAGAAGACAAAGATAGGTTTTTAGAAAAAAATTTAGAGAGATGGTGATTTTTGATAAAATGAAGCTTGATTAATAGAAATTATTTTTAATATTTTTAATATGCCATTTTAAATAATAAAATAATCGAGTGCCAACAAATAGTACTACTCTTTACTATTTTATTAATCTTTACATAATTTGTAAATCTATTTTTAATGGTATAATCTAAAATTTATTTTCAAATTATACAATCTAAAAATAAAAATGTAGTCTAAACTATATTTTTTTTATTACATAATCTGGAATATATTACTAAATCTAGAAATATATTTTGAATTATGTATTTGAAATCATGTTTTCAAATTTCACAATCTAAACGATCTCAAAGTATAGGTATCTTACACCTTTTCATCTCTATGGAAATACATGATGAGGAAATAATTGGGACGCAAAAAAAGCAATGGCCTCAATCTTCTCTTTCAGCCCAATATGAAAGCAATGGCCTTTTCATCTCTCTTCGTAAACATTTCGTACCAATGGGTCCGTAGGACAACAAATATGCAAACTGATTCTCAATACAATAAATATGCTACATCACTGTTGCCTCCTGCACCCCCATTATTACTATAGACATACTTATATTAACAAGAAATGGACTAAAATATTATTTCTTACTGTATTATATTATCACTATCTCCTATTGCTGCCACTGGATCAGCAGAAGAGGAAGAGAGAGAATGCTAGCAAGAAATAATTTATTAGACTTGTAATATTGAGTTAGGAAATGAAAATAATTATATAAATAATTATTAAAATAGTATTTTACATGATAAAAATATTAAAAAGTAAAAATATCAAATGTATGTGTTAGAAATAATTTGATACACCATTTAATGAAATCACACAAACAAAAACAAATGTATAATTAACGATACGATAAGATGAAAAATGTAAGAACTTAGATATAAAAAAAATTAAAATTATATATTATTATCGGAATATTATGGTGTTCCTTGTTAATTTATATGTAATAAAAAGTTAGAGGATCAAGAGGTTTACTTCAAAAATAGTTTTTGAAACACCTTTCATTTTAAATTTTGAGAAGCAAGGTTCTCCCATCCTTCCTTCTCCCTGAACAAAATTTGACCTCCTTCCTTATCTTCTTGAAGATCAATAGTCATAGAAGTGGTTGTGAAGGGTTCTACCATATAATCCAATTTTATCTTTCAGGTAAGTTTAAGTTTTTGTCATTTTTGTATAACCAATCTGTTTTCCTTATACATGCCGCTTTTTCCTGGACTGCATATAATTTCTCTGTTTTCTAGATGAAACTCCATCTCACAGTGATTCTAAAATCATGCTATGATCATTTGATCGGACTTTTTATTGTGAATCTATAACAATCTTAAGTGGTGGAGTTGTGTAGAGGAAGAACAATGATAAGTGTATTCTATAAGGTAAGAAGGTAAGGGCAGCTAAATTCCTTTCAATTTTAAAGTCATATTATTGAATTTAAATATTGGGGTATGAATTGTAGTTACATGTTGACTTAAATACAAGAAAGTTAAGAAATTATTGTGAGAAGTATTCTGGTTCAAAATGTGAAATTGAGTGAGGCTTTTAGTGCTATGAAATTGTGGATTTTTTTAGTATCAGTGTGGTTTATAAAATTTTAAGTTAAAACATATAATTGGAAGCATGTTGGATTGATGAGCTGTTTGAAAATATGGCTAAAGTGTTAATTCTTGATATTTATAAGAATAAAGAAGGGAGAATCAAATTTAATGTCATAGTAATGAATGTGACATATAAGATTGTTTATTAGAATGTTGTATTTGTGTAAATGTTGTAAATTGAGAATAGGAATGAAAAAAAAAATAAGTGATGAGAAAGCCTAGATTTTTAGAAAAATTGTTTTGTCTATAGGGTTGTCGTTGGGTGCTAACTTTGTGACATTTTTTCATATTAGGAGTGGTTTATATTTTGCTAAATGGTTTTCTTTGCCTGTCAAATTATATTTATGATTGTATTGTGTTATGTGTTAAAAGAAAAATTATATGAATAAGTTTCGTACAATAATATTTCATTAATAAAAAGAGTTAAATTATAGATAAAGTATCTATTATAGAGTTAATCTTAACTATCTCTCTAAGATGTAAGATTACTTGTGAAAGTTTAGTGTGCTATGGTTGTCGCATTAGCTATTTTCGAGGAAAAATGCTAATCTATGATGAGGTCAAGTGTATTGAAGGAGACTTGTGATGTAAGATTATCCTAACTCTACTAGTATCAAACTATCTTAGAAGATGATAATGGTGGTGAGAGTTAGAGAGCAAATGATATGATATGAGAAACGATCATACTTAGGGAACTAGTGAAGTTAACCATGTTTAAGGATGTCAAAAAAACCCGCAACGAGTAGGGAATGAATATTGTAAATGGATATCCGCGGATAACGGGTACATGTCTTTTTTATACCCGCATGTTAACGGGACGAATATGGGTATCACAGTCTTCATGCCCGTGATACCTGTACCTGCTATACTCTAATTTAAATTGAAAAAAATTAAAAAATATATGATTAAAACATTAACACATGGATTTTAATTGGGTTATTTTTATCAATTGGTTTTAAAAAATCTCCAATTCTTTGTAAACTGTCATTCAACACTATTTAAATAGGTTATTTACACTTTGTTTGAAATTTATGAATGTCATACATTGTATTTTTATTTTAATTCATGGTTAAAATATGTTGTTGAATATTAAAGTTTTCTTTTGTAAATACCTGCAGATACCCGTGAATATCCGTGTATATTAAAAAAAATATGCAGGTACCCGCATAACGGATACCCGCATGGATATGGATACGGGGCGAATATTCATCTAACGGGTAAGGTACGGGGGAAGCTACTACCCGTACCCTATCCGATCCGTTGGCATCCCTAACCATGTTAGTTCTGGATGAGATATATGATGTTCCACTTAAATTATTATTGTATAGAAGGAGGAGAGGAGGGTTAGTATTACATCGCAAAGTCTTACAAGTCCATAGAAATTTCTCTGTAGTTTGATGCTTGAACTTTAGTTAAACTAACTTTAATTTAAGATTTTTGGTGAAAATTATGATATCTTTCAATTATAGATTATTTTTATATAATTAGCTAACCCTTGCATTTTTGTACCTTTTCTTTTTGTTATTGCGATGATCGTATATTGTGTATATACAGGAGCAAGGTAGGGAGTTAACGGAGATAGTAGCAATGGAGCTAGAGCTAGCCTTTGAAAGAGTAGTATAGGAATGAATTAGAGAATATATGTTACTCTTTTGAAAGATTGTATCAAGCTTTTAGCTTCTATTTAGAGTACTTATGAGTTATGTTAACCATATTTCGATATACACACTTATTGAGTTTAAGAACTAATTGTAACTCAATTTAATTATAATCATTGATGCTATTATTGAGTTTTAATCTTAATTATATTTACTATGAGAATGATTAGGAAAGGGTTGTTACAAAAAAAATATACCTAGGAGATCTAAGAAAAATTTTCATATATCAAATTAGTCGAATTAGGAAGAGATAATGAAAATTGTTCTTGCAAATAAAGGTTTTTCAAATGAAACAAAAATTAGGGATAAAAGAGAATAAAAGAATAAGTTTTTTATTTTACCTAGTAAATAAATGCTTATTAAGAGTCAAACATTCTCATAAGAAAAAAAAAAGCAATAAATTAAAATATTAAAAAGTATTACAAATATTCAAATGCAAGACCCAAAATTCAGTGTAATTAATAATAAGCTTAGATACGTTTTTAGTCTCTTAACTTTTAGTGAAAATTGTAATTAGTCATCTTCAAAACTTTGGTCAAATTTAGTCTCCTAACATTAAAAATGCATGAATTTAATCAATTTAACCAAAATTTGTTAAGTTTATTTGACATTTCAAATACGTTTCATAATAACATTTGAGTTGTTTACATCGTTTAACACATTTCTACTTCAATATTAGCCGAAAAACGTGTTCAAAGCCTCAAATAAACTTAATAAAATTTGGTTAAAATAACTAAATCTACGCATTCTTAAAGATAAGGACTAAATTGATCCAAAATTTTGGAGATTAATTTCAAATATGAGGACTAAATTGATTCAAAAATGATTATGGTAAAAAGGGAAAAGTAAGTTGGAAACGTGAGTGTATTTCATAAATATAGAACAAACAAAACAATTAAAAGAAAAAAAAATATATAACAGAAGAAAAAAATATTATAAAACCAAAAACTAAAAAAATAATATATATATATATATATATATATATAATATTATAACAGAGATGGAAATAAAAAAGAAAGTAAGTATGAGGATCAATATAAAGATAGGGATAAAGATAGGGACAAAGACCAAAGTCTACATACTTATTATTTTCGTTCCCATTTCTAATTGAAAAATTAAATATTGTTCATAACCAATCAATATGAACATCTCCCTTCAAAACCGGAATCGGTTCTAACAATAAATACAAAGTGAATTCATTTCCTATCTTCATATTGTAATTTATATAAATAATATTTTCGTAAAATTAGAAGCAAGAGCAGTCATTCACATATCATTTTAGCGAATTTCTTTCCAAAATAATATTTTTTTTAAGAAAAATATATTAAATAGACATATTTAAATATTATTTCTCTAAATGTACCGTTTAAAATTTTTCCGGTTTTTTTTTTAGTTTTTTCCATGAAAAAGTAAAAGAAAAATAAAATTAAAATTAAAATTATGAAAAGTAATTTAAAACAATGAACTAAATAATTGAATTTAAATTTTAATTATTTTAAGAAAAGGAATAAAATGAAAATAATTTATAATTTTTTAAAATTAAATTTTTTATTAATAATTTTTTAAAGAATAAAAATTCTATAATAGAAAATATTTATGATTAATAATAAGTGATAACAATGGTAATAATGTTATAAAACTTGAGACTTATATTTTATTTTTCATTAATTTTTTTGTACAAATCATTATAATAATAAAAAAAATAAAATTAAAACTAAAGACCAAATTCTAACATATTGTTTTACAAAAATAAGCAAAAATAAAGTTCATAATTAAATTGTCTTAAAATAAAATTCTAACAATAATCTCTAAATCATGTTATTTAGATAAATATGTTTTTTTTTTGGACAAATACATTGAATAACATTTATTAGGATACTTTTTTTTAATAATTTCATTTTAGTAAAAAAAATTAGGTAACCGTTTCAACAATTTCTTTGTTTTTATGCGTTTCTATAATTAGATTTCCATTTTTTTGTTGTGACAAATATTTTGCTTTGATTTATTACTTGTATACTTTGATCCCACATTTTAAGGTTAGTTTAATATTCATGTAGTTATTGAAAGTTTTATTATGGATTAGACCCACTGATTTTTCTGCATAAAACCACGGAACTGAAATCCATAATTGACCATGATTGATAATCAACTGAAAATTAAGCTCCCAGTTTTACTGATTTATAATTAATTAAAAATTAAGGTCCTAGTTTTTCTGATTAATAAGTAATTAAAAATTAAGCTCCTAATTTGTCTGTCTGTATTTTCACATATATATAATGGATGTTGATCGAAACAATTATCACAAAACCAAGGCATAATGATGCTATTTATATCTGTTATTATATTATTTTAAATAATTTAATATATTAGTAGTAAAAACAGTTGTGGATCTCCATTAAATTAACTAAAACTATGCTTAAAAACTTTTATACAGTTAGATATTTTTTCTTTAGAAGTGTTTAAATGTGTTTACAAGATAAATTCGGATCATGTTTTTCCTATATAATACTGTTCAGGAAATATTTTACTCCTCAAATGGACTGGTCTAGACTTTATTTTTCCAATTAGCACTTTTTATTATTTATGATCGAATTTGATTTTTGAAAGTCAATTTTCTAAATTCATTTTACTTATTCAGTTACAAAAAAGTTTTTAGAATACGATTTTTATAGACTGAATTTTAGTAAAAAAAAATAACGAAAATCATAAATTAAAAGTCGGAATTCGATTTTCTGATCCTCCAACATGGTGAAAAAACAAGTAAAAATTATAGGAAATTGGATTCCTTAAAAATCAAATTCTAACCTAAGTAATAAAGCGTGCTAGTTGGAGAATTAAATTTTAAACTATCAGAGACGAGGATTTTATTTTTGAAAGATTATGATTGGAAAAAAACAGAAAAACTTCTGAAGAATATATTTAAAAACCCTTATTCTTAATTACTAGTTTGTAAGACATCAATAAAAACCATTTCATTAATACTAAAATTTGTTTCCAGGTTCATTTGTTCTTTCATGCTTTCTGATTGTGAAATATTGTGAAATTAATGTCTTTCTCCTTGAAGACACGTAACATTTGTCTATTTTCAGCAGGTTCTTATTAGTGTGAAAATCTTTCCTTGTAAAATAAAAAAACAAACTTTAAATGGTTAATTCTTTCATTTATAAAAGACACATAACATTTAAAGTGAGATTATTTTAATAAACTAGAAAAACCTACAAAATTGTATCTACCAATATCAAACAAATAAATAATATAAACTAGCATTAAGAAAATGTTTCATTTATAGCTCTAGTAATCAAAAGTTTATTGTCCCTATAATATTATAATAACAAAATTTAGATACTAATTTAAAAAAAAAATTATTAATTATTAAAATAGTCATTTATTGTAAATAAAAAATTATAATCGATTTTTAAAATTTAGCTACCAAAGAAATTTGTCACTAAACATCAACTATAAGATTTTTACAACTAAAAAAATTAATTTCTAAATTAGTCTTTAACAATTAAATGTAATTTTTTATTTATAATAGTAATCAATAATTTTTTATTTTGTAAAGTAATATCTAAATTGAGTGAGTAACCATAATTGATCACTAAAATAAAGTGTTAATTGTTAATCAAACATTTTTCTTTTATTAATATTAATGTAAATGCATATCGGTATACTGATGTCTTGATGGAGATATTACTACAGAGAGCTAACTTTTTTATATTGAAAATAAATTATTATTATATAAATAATGCAAAGTCATTAAAAAAAAGTATACAAATTATTTGATGCATGCTTTATAAAGTAATGTAAATTATATTTAATGATTTCTTATCATATGCCTAGGCACAAGTGAGAGCCTATTTATAGATAGGCAAACGAATAACACATTTTAGGTAAAATGTGTTTTTAGTTCATCAAAATATCTGAAAATTCAGTTTTATTTCTTGGTAAAAAGTTAATATATTTTTATTTTTAAAAAAATACACGCTTTTATTTCCTAAAAAATAACATAAAATTGCATAATTAAAAATATAAACTGAATCAAGTATTTATGAAAATACAGTCGACTTTGAAGATATTTTGGTGGAGTAAAAGCGTTTTTGACTACAGAGTTTTCTATCTACGAGCACACATAACTCCTATATAATTATTCTCTTAAGACATAATAAAATATTTAGTTAATTTTATTATTCATAATGTAATTTTATTCTATATTAACATTTATTAATTAAAGTGTGAAACTATTGAAATAAAAAAAATATGACAACATATTTTTTTTAAAAAAAAATATTGAATTCAGGTAAAATATTTAAAATATTTAAAAGTTTAAAATAAATTATAAAAACCATTTTTATCAGCACCCTTGAAATCCTAGGCTTATACTTATATTATAACTCTTCAGATACAATAACTTTAAGTTGGTATGAACTAAAGTTGTTGGTTCACATCATTTTAGTAACTTTATCGGTTTTGAATATATATTATAAATAGAAAAGTTAAATATAATTGAAAATATTAAGTTAAAAAAAAATACAGTCATTTCTCCTCAAACATCAATTATAAATAAATATACAGTTTAAGGATATGTAAGAAAAAAAAGAACTTCACAAATAATACATATACAGAGGCTTAATCTGAATTGATATTTAATTTTACCCAATGATTGTCTTTATCATCAAAAGTGCTAAACAAACGTCTAATCTTCATAATTATCCTTATTATTCAATATGATTAAAGCTGAAACACCCTATTTATTCCATTATATACCTTTTATTGCTGATAAAAACATTTAATATGATTAAAACATGTCCTTGTTTGAATAAGATCGAACTAGCTCTTCTCAAAATAGATGCCCTAGAATATATCTTCATCCTTTGGTTAAAATCATTAGTGCAAAATGACTGTGAAATGAAATCATAACAATTAATTAATTTCAGTATATTTCACATGATGATCATTCTTCAGTTTTAGATATTTTCCAGGGTAAAGAAATGCATCTTAATTATTAGTGCTAAATATTTATTAATTAATTACGTTGTATGTTCCTAGCGGCACATAGATGTTTATTTAAAAACTGCCAAATATGTACTGAATAATATCAAGATTCCTAGATCACGCATACATTAAAAACTACCAATGTGTTTTTTTTATTGCTTATCTTTACTGCATGCTTAATCTTATTCCATATATTAGGTTGTTTTCAAGTATTTCGTATACACTAAAAATTCTCATACATGAGAATTTTCTTATAAATTTATTAAAAATTTTGTAAAAAAATATTTTTTCTTGTTATTTTTTCTAAGAGTTTTAATTAGCAGGTAATTCCTTCGTGAATAATTATTTTTACAAAATTATAAAATTCGCCTTACAAAATTTGTTGTAAAAAATATTTTATACAAAATATTTTAAAAAAAATTAACAGAAATTTCCTAAAAATATTTTTTATAACAAAATTTATAAGTATTTCTTACAAAATAAATTTAAAATAAAATTAATAGAAAATATGATTTTTTTAACAGTGATATATATATATATATATATATATATATATATATATATATATATATATATATATATATATATATATATATATATATATAT
>Ga0209589_1009942_pt1 | contig 14090 bp, 8 predicted proteins | sample CowpeawhiteBW_FD_187525 | JGI IMG/M metagenome (GOLD analysis project Ga0209589, IMG submission 187525) | Root nodule microbial communities of legume samples collected from California USA - Cow pea white BW (SPAdes) (version 2) | ecosystem: Host-associated > Plants > Roots > Nodule | place: USA... | reverse complement strand
CTCTTATTCCTTCCATGTATATCTTCTGTCCGGGCAGTTGCCCTTTTTTCTTCTATAGTCAAGTCGGCCTTTTCCTCTGCTCTGAGGGTGCGTCTACGCGAATGCATATCTGGACATGGTGTCTTTCTCCCGAAACCTACCTTTAAATAAAGGAATAGTTGGATTGCCCTTCCTTTTTTGAAGGGAGTGGATCCTTTCCACAAATATAACTCTCGGTCTTCTTTTTTGTTCAGCTACTTAGCTTGAGTAAGACTGAATTTCTGGGACAACAAAACATATTTCAATTACTAAAAGAAATTTGGACAAAATTGAATCAAAAAGACATACGTAGGGACTAAATTGAATCAAAGTGACATATATAGGAACTAGATTGAACTCACGACAATGATATTTGGTAGTGACACTAATACGTGGCATTGCCCTGGCATGTGGCATTGACAATTCCACGTGTCACACTAGGGACCTGAGATGTGGCAACAATTTTCTTTTTTGCAAAAAAAAGGATTAAATATATTTTTGGTCGCTTAACTTTCAATAATGTATAAATTTAGTCCCTCTTTAAAATTTTGGCTCAATTTAGTCCTTTGACTTTAGAAATACGTAGATTTAGTGCTTTTAACCATAATTTTGTTAAGTTTATTTGATGTTTCAAATTTGTTTCATGATAAGATTTGAGTTGTTTCCACCGTTGACACATTTTTACTTCAGTATTAAACGTGAAACACATTTGAAAGTGTTTGAAATGTCAATTAAACATCACAAAATTTGATTATAAGGACTAAATTCATAAATTTCTAAAGTTGAGGGACTAAATTGGATCAAAATTTCGAAGAGGGACTAATTCCAATTTTTATTAGAAGTTAAGGGACCAAAAACACATTTAACAAAAAAAATTAAAAAAAATAAAAAAAGTTAAAAGGAAAAATACATATTGATACATGGGACGCAATTAATAGCGTTAGTAATTTGTTTCTGAAAGTGACTTAATTGGTATAGTTTTTCAAAGGTTGTGACGCAATTGAAATGTTTTTAAAAAAAGGAACCAAATTGGCATACACTCTTATTAAAGTGGGGACCATCCAAGTAATTAAGCCATAATTTTACTATCAACAACATTTACAAACATATAAATAACATACACTTCCTCACTACATGAACTATTAATTGTATCTTCCACTACTAGTCGTCTTAAATTTGTACTTATGCATGTAGTCATGTTTATGTAGTTTTTAATTAATAAATATATAGTATTAAAAAAGATTTAAATATTAAGAAAATAAATAATTAATATTTTTAAGTATATAAAAGTTAGATGGTGTAGAAAAATATAAGTAATAGATGATCTAAAGATACATAAGTCAGACGACAAAAAAAAATGTAAAGTATAGACGATCCAAAAATACAAAGGTTAGACGATGTAGAAAAATGTAAATAGTATACTCTTTAACACACAAAGAATAAACCATTTAGAAAAAATGTAGAGTAAATTTTGTAAAACTAAAAAGGTTAGGTGATGGAGAAAAATGTGAAGAGTGGACGATTTAAAACTACAAAAGATAGACCATGCAAAAAATGTAAGAAGTAGACAACCTAAAACATATACAAAAGGTAGACTATGCATAAAATTGTGAATAGTTGACGATCTAAAACTATACAGGATAGACCTTGATGAACCTTCAAGCGCCAAAATGAAGAGGAGAAGGTCCATGGATGTAGCAGAGATGGAGCTGAAATGGAGGAGTGGAGTCAAGCTTTGAAGGCCCTTGAAGCAATGGAGATGAAGCAATGAAGATGAAGTGGGGAGGAATTCTAGAATAGAGGTCCATTCTAGGAAAAGAAGCTAGAGGAGTTTAGAGTAAAAAGTAGTCTAGCAAGTGACTTTTGAATGGTAATAGCATAATTGTTGAGATCACTCCACCCCTATTACCTCAAGAGTCACTTGTTGGACTAGTTTCTACTCTAAACTCCTCTAGCCTCCTTCCCTAGAATGGACCTCTATTCTAGACTTCCTCTCCACTTCATCTTCATTTCTTCAAGGGCCTTCAAAGCTTGACTCCACTCCTCCATTTCAGCTCCATCTCCGCTGCATCCATGTACCTTCTCCTCTTCATTTTGGCGCTTGAAGGTTCATCAGGCCTTGTAGAAATGTAAAAGAGTAGTCTCTACTTAAATACAAAGATTAGATGACGTAGAAAAATGTAAAGACTAGAAGATCTAAAAGTACAAAGGTTGGAGGATGCAAAAAAATGTAAAAAGTAGAGGATCTTAAAATACAAAGCATAAACCATGCAAAAGATGTAGAGTATACTATATATATAAAAAAAAAAGTAATTCACAATTTTGGAACTTAATGATATACATGTCTACAAAGAAAAGTATATGATTTAGTTAGAAACAATTATCCATTACAATAGTTAATTTAGAAAAAAAACTTATAAGATTGGAACTTACATGCTATGGCTTTACCTATTATGTGTTTTTTAGTCAAGTCTTACAACATTTCACCAAAGTAATTTAAAATAATATATGACAATAGTGTAGATTTAGTTTTTTTTTTCTTCGGGTAAAAGTTGTTTTTCAATTATTTGGTTCTTTCCTAGTTATATTCTTCTTTTCAATTGGGACATTCTTTCTTTTTAGCATAGCATTTGTAGATAATTCCTTGTTTGTGCTATTTCTTTCCTTCATAGTTAGTATTGTAAATGTCTTTTAAATTTTAATATATATAACTAATTCCATAATATTTCAATTATTAACAAATGGTTGAAAGACAATTCGAAATCAGATGGAATCAAGTGCTTTCTTGGTATGAATACTTTTCCACCAATATTTTTTCATGTAATGATAATAGTAGAAATAACATTTTTTTTAAAACCACTGACTTGCATTCTTGTACCATTTCAAAGACCATATGTCTAGTCAATGTTTTTTAGAACCATTACAGGTACACCAACTTTCAATTTAATTATGTGATTGGGAATTCCATATCATCTAATCTCATTCAAAAAGTCCTGCGTAAACCACTCACCATGAAATTTTTGGTCTTCATCTGATTGGCGAGGTATGTGATAAAGCCTTTTTGTTGCCTAAAAGACTTAGTCAAATCCAAGTTTCCCTTTAAAATGCAGTATAGGGAGAACCTTGGGAATCAATCTGTGGACATGGCTAACATCAAATGCAATATGTGTGCTTGAATTGTGGTGGGGAAATTTACTCAAAATCAACTCTTAAAAATATAAAACTTAAAATCATCAAATGCAAAAAATGCTAAGAACTATGCATGAATGCATGACATGTAAGACACAAAATGGTAAGGAATGATAAATTAATTAATCCTAAATGCTCAAAACATTTTTAATGATCAAAACTAGGCTAATGAAATGGTTAAATCAGTCCAATTTCATCAAACTCAAAATCTGCCTAAAATCAAGAACATGTTCATGAGCCAAGTGCATGGTAACCTCGGATTGGGATCTTTTGATGATGCAATTGAAAATTTAATGATGCAGAATGATTATAGTTGATGTCAATTGCATTTAAAAACTAAAATCATTCGATTTGGGGCATTACACACAAAGTTCCCAATTTCATGAATCCTAATTCCCAAATTTGAGCAGAAACGCGATTTCGATCGATTCGACCAACTTATGCAATGAAAATTCTATTAGAAGTGTAGAAAGCTTCGTCATGATGCTATGAATGAAACTCCCAAATCAATTTGCTCCAAAAATCACTGAAATCGCGCAATCATAGAATTATGTAGAAACGTGAATGGATGAGATGTAGAACTTCGAATTTGATTATTCATGGAAGGAAATGCAAAATTGATGATTCAAATCGCTTGGGAAACATCCAAGGATGATGAACAAAGCTCAAGAACAAATCAAAAATCTTAAATCACACAAAATTTAATGGAACAATGCATCTGTGTTGAACATGAACAGGAAAATTGTAGAGAAACGTGAATTGATGAAATGGTGATGGAGTTGGGTGTGTGATGGTTCGAAATGCTTAGGGAACATCCCACGAGTGTGAACGAATTTACAGAACTTAAAATGATTGAGAAATGAGTGAGAATTTCAATGGAATAGTAACTAAGGTGTGTGTGAATCGTGAAAAGGGTGTAAATGGAATAGTAACTTTGGTGATTTAATGATGGAAACTCAAAATTAAGCTTTTAAATAGTTAAAGAAACTTAAACTGATGTGTGTGAGGTGGTGGAATGAAAAGAAACTCGAAATTGTAGCAAGAGTGCAATGAAGTGGAGAAATATGAGTAAAATGAGCTTGACTACTAACATTGGTCTTAAATCCAACCCATTCATCTTGTTTACTTCGAAACAATGATGTATAGAGGTCTTTTGAACACACCAATTCATAGGCCTGGTTCCATAACCTAGATTTGGTAAGGTAGGGTGGATTTCAAGCTAAAAAAGTGGTAGCCAAGGTGATGGTTTAGTGGAAAATGATGATGAACATTATGAAATCATAGACCAAATGAACAATACTGAAATTTTCATACATTCAAGCTCAAATCCAGATTAAAATACAAAAAATGAGTACAAGGAGTTGCCCCCAACCTTCCTCTCACCAAGGCTTGAGCTATCCAAGCTTCCAAAGGCAAAAAATGGAGCGAAAAGGGGTGATTTTAGGGGGAAATTAGGGTCTACTGCATGAGGTGTTGTGTTGCTATCAAAAACTAGTATATGTGGTCCCAAGAATGTGTAGAAACTGTCCTGGAAGGTTCCTCCTCGTGTCCCTATGCCACCTCACAAATCTACCCCAAAACCTACCCTACACTAAGCCACTTCTCATCAATTGAGCCCCAACTTCAATGTGCAGCCCCCTCTCATATTTTTGGCAATCCTAAGGCCCAAACCAATCACATTTAGTGTCCTAAAGTGATCCAAATGGTTGGCTCTTGATTTGGGGTACAAATGGCAAAAGTCAACTCTAGGGTCAAACATGCAACTTTTGCACACTTCATGCTTTGTCGCTTGATCTTGCTTCTATATGAACTTCTAGGGCTTCAAACCTTCAATTAAACCTTACCTAAGTATATAGGACCTGCAATTTTATCAAAAGCTCAAGTGTAAGGATTAACTCTACCTATACACTACTTGAACAACTAAGCTAAAATTACCAAAAATAAGAAAATTAAGACTTTTGCTCAATTGAACCTAAACCTCAAATTTTGGTGTTTGACCACTTCCAAAAATGTGTAATTAGGCATTTATAATGATTCCAAAATGTCAAATCACACAATTTGGAATAATTTCAAAAATTCAACTCTAAAGTCAATTATGTCATGGTTTAAAGGCTAAATTTGTAAAATTTGGTTCTTAACACTAGGTTTGACTAACCTAAGATCCTAGGACTCAAAATATGATGCAACCACACTCAAATGATGTTTAAAAGCACTTTACAAACACTAATTCTATGAAAATCTAAAAAATGGTCCTAAGCGAGGAATCTCACCTAATATGCTCAAATTATCTATTCTAGAATGGTAAAATGAACATTTTGACAATGAAAACTGACAAAATTCAAGACACATCAGTACGTCTAGATTTAAATAAGTTTGTTTATCATCATAATTATTAGGATTGCTAAATGTGTCTTGTTACTTACTTTGATCATATTTTTTTAGAATAGGTAATCGTCATTGGTCTGTAAAGTAGAAAAAATATTTTATCACAAATTATACAAGTGAACCAATAAAATATATGTTTATTTCATATTAAGAGTTATGTTAGATTAATCTTGAATTTTTTGTATATTGAAAAATTATAATTATAATTATAATTAAACAAAGGAAATAAATATATATGTTATAAACTACATCTGCTTGAGTCATCTACTCTTCGTTCCCTATCGTCATTTATCCATGCTTCCCGAGGTCATATGCTAGAGTTGTCTACTCTTCATTTATTGGAGTCATCTAATCTTTACTCTTAGAGGTCACCTTTTATTGTTGCTTGATGTGTCCTTAAAGGTAGCATCAATTGTCCCATGGCAGAGGCCAAGTGGACCGAGTCACAATCGAATCATGACACTTGGGTGGTTACACTCTTAAGTAGAAAGAGTTGTGCCTTAACTAATAGTGAAAGCAATTGATCTAGTGGTAAGTGCTCAATATAACAATTGGTAACAAAGTCAAGGTCACGAGTTTGATTCCTAGTGGGCAATTATTTAAGGGGAGATTGTTATGGGTTGCACAATTATCATGTGGTGAAGGCCAAGTGGGCCAAGTCATAATCCAAGACTTGGGATTCCTAGTGGAACAAAATATGAACGTTAATTACATTAATTTTTAAGGGGTTGAATATGTTTTTTGTCCCAAACTATTATAAAATATCATGTTTCATTCCTAAACTAAATTATAATGTAATTAGTCTTTATACTTTATGGAAGTCAATATAAAACATTCGATGAGCTCAAAATGCATGGTTGATGGAAAGTTGAAGCTCTAATTGAGGTGTAATGGAAGCAAACTGGATTAAGAGATGCTCGATGGTGGAGAATTTTGGTGGTGATGGAAGAACTTTAAGAAGGTTGGGTCAATCATAAAGGAAGGGGGCAAGTGGAGATTCTTAAAAGGATGTTCTAGCTAGGGACTCTCAAGAAGAAAGGTATATGGAGTGATCTCAATGGTATAACTTTGCATAAACTCAAGAGTGACTATACATGTTGTGGAGCTCTCAATTTATAGAGGGAGAGCTCTAAAGTCTCGGCCAAAAAGAGAGGGAAAGTTCAAAGAACTTAACACGTGCTTCCTAACTATTAGTAATGAAATGGTGGTTTAAGCCAAGAAGGAGGAGTTGAATTGGTTATATAAAAATTTTCAAATGCAAAAGACCCCTTTAGTTTGAATAAAATAGACCACAAAATTTGAATGCAAAAGCTGCAGGACTGTACACTTTCAACCGGTCAAAAATAGAATAGGTTAATTTGTTCATACACTTATGAATCAATTGATTAAATTTTCAAAACAATCGACTAAAATACTGGGAAATTATTCAAAATGCAGATTTCAAGAATTTCACTCAAACAACATACATTCTCACACAAGATTCGTTCCAAGCAGTTTTCTAACAAGATTATGTAAGTAATGAAATGGTTGAAATGCCAAGAAAGGGGGGTTGAATTGGCTAGTTAAAAAAATATGATGACTTTTAAAGGCCTGAAATAGTTTTGAATTGTATCAAATCAACCACCAAGTATGGATGCAAACACTCCTAGACTGGACACTTTCAATCGATTAAAAATAGAGATAGCTGATTGATTTCATTAAACAAATAAAGTACTAATAGAATCAACAGATTAAATCACAAAAACAGTCGATTGAAAAACCGGAAAAAATGCAGAAATGCGAATTTGTGATTTAAGTCAGGAGCAGTATGAAAGATCAATCAAGATAGGTTCAAATGAGAAATGCTACAGATAATCCCATATCACACAAGAATGTCAAAAAGGTTATTCAAATCAAAATTCTTTAAACTTTGAAGTGTAATACAAGAGAGAAGGATTAGAGAAAAGAGCAATGCACAAGATTTTTTATACTAGTTCACTCAAACCTGAACTACATCCAGTTGGTTAAGGTAACCCAAGGCTGACCTTTGCACTATTTCAAAAGATTTGTAAAGTTTACAACACTACACTTTCAAAATATGCAAAAACACCACACAATGACTCTTGAATCACACAAGAATCACACCAGCACAACAAGACACTTCTTGTAGACCTGTAAAATCACCAAGCACAACCTAAAAGCTTGAGAAAGACCAAATCTCACTGGTATCACAACCTTGCCTACCAAAACCACCTTCTCCAAGCTTCAAACACCAAGCAAAATGCTCTAAGAATAATCCAAGATCAATCTTCAACAATTACACACTGTATGATCACGAAAGAGAGAGGGTTCCATAGATTCCATAAAGTTTTTGCGCTAAAAAATGGTCTCTACTACTCTCTCTCGAAAAATACAGCTTGATTTCACTTAACTTAAGTGAAATTAGTCAATTACAAAATAAATCAACTGATTGAATATGTACTAGTTAAGACTATGCAGCAAACCTTTTAATTTATTAAAAACCCATTCAATAGATTAAAAAACACCATTTAACCTGTTGAAAAACATTCCAACAAATTAAAAGACACATATACATCTAATTAATGCAAAATGGTCTACAACATGAATGACAATCTTCAACCTTGTTTTCCCCATGATTAATCCAGAGAGAGCACACACACAAGGCTTGATCAACATGTGAAACATCAAATCTCCATATCTTCATCAATATAAGCATGGTTCCAATTTCCAAGGCAATGGCTTCAAGTACCTTCATCAAATCTTCAAGCACCAAATAATCCAAGCTATTTGTGCCAACAGATTATACTATCATATTACACAGAAACGCATGCCAACACAATAAAGATTGAATTTCTTGATTTCCTTGAGAATTTAAAGTAAGCAAGATGAAGGAAAAAGAATTGGACAATTGTTTTTATTTCGGTTCACACAATCACAAAGCTACATCTAGTTTATTAGGACAACTTGGGTATGGTTTCCACTATTACCAAAACTTTTACAAATCACAAACCAAGATTAAACTTTTGAACAATATAAACACCAAGATTTTTTACTCACACAAAAATATCAACTACAATCCTCTAAGGAAAACACCTACAGACTTGGAATTGTTGGCACAAGCAAGCTTGAAGCTAAGAATTGATAAAGCCATGTGCATGAAGGTCTTATGTGTTTGATGAAGATTGATGAAGATCCACTTGAAGATTTAGTTTTAGTGTGTTAAATTTGTATATAACATGTTAAATGTAATGTGTTAGTGTTATACATTGTTGATAGGCTATATGACATAGGTTAGATGTCTTGTGTGCCTTAGTATGTCTCTTTTAATCTGTTAAAATGGGTTTTAACAGGTTAAAAGGCTTGTTGTATATAGTTTTTGGTATGAATGCATTCAGTCAGTTGAATTATTTTTCAATCGACTGATTTCACTTAAGTCAGGTGAAATCAGCTGACTGTACAGAAAATTCAATCGACTATTTTCACTTAAACCAGACTATATAAGTTATGTTTTCACGAGCAGAGGCGCGAATCTGAGTTTTTTTGAACGAAATTATGTCATTCATCTCTAGGAAGCGTTCTCTATCTGCAATACACAGCTGCAACTCGTGTTTGAAGATCTTGGTTGATCTTGGAGGCATTTTGGCTTGTGAGTAGCTTGAAGAACACATGTATGGTGTGCTAGGGACAACCACCATCAAGTTTGGATGTTCTTGTGCCTCTGGATGGTTTGTTTGATGTGATTTCAGGTTTGCAAGTGTGATTCTTGTAGGTTGAGGTTCTAGATTTTTGTGTGAGTCAAAAGTCTTGTGTGCTTTGCGTTCAAAAGTGTAATCTTGGTGTTTGATTTGTAAAACTTTTAAATATAGTGGAAACCATGCTCAGGTTGTCCTGGAAAACTAGATGTAGCTCTGTGATTGAGTGAACCAGTATAAAAACAGCTGTGCATTCTTCTTTCCCTCATTTCCCTCTCTTTAAAACTCTTTAAAAATTCAAGAAAACCAAGCAATTTGATCTTTGGTGTGATTCAATGCGTTCTTGTGTAATCTGAGGTTTTGTATTTGTTATAAATACTTATTGGAACGTGTCTTGTATGTAAAAGATTGTTGTTTGAGTTGAATTCGCGAATTTTGCATTTTGCATAATTCTCCAGTATTTTAGCCAATTGATTTGTATTTGTAATCGACTGTTTCATAGCATCAAGAACAATTTAGTCTGCTATTTTATATTTTAATCGACTGAAAGTGTATTGGTCTGTTGCATTTACATCCAATCAGTACTGCTGTCGCTCCACTTCTGCCTGGCGGAACCCACCCTGCCGCTAGGCGCCGTTCTCGTCCAGTGGCCACTGCCACTGAGTTGGCACATCAAATGGGTTCTAATGGACCCCAAACAATCCAAGTACAGATTACAGCACCAGTACGATTTTCCAGTCATAAATCTATAACTATATTACATCACATCCATTCAAACATGCCATCAAATTAATCATCATCATGCACACATACTCTCAGTATTTTGATCATACAATCTAATGTTTATATAACTCATGCCACTGCAGTTTTACCAAACATAGCACCAATATTTTATAACAAAACCACCTTCACAATAACAATTGTTTAGGAAAAAAAAGTACCATCCATGCAATATCACTTATATCAATCCTACCTTTATTGACAAATTAACATATAGTCATGATCTTCCAATAGTTTTCAGTGCATATCATCATTCAATCTTTATTTAACTTAACACTTATATCTCAATTAACACCTTCTCATACCTTCCTATTCCATACCCGTGATTGAGTTTCCTTCCACTCCCACTGCCCTACCAATCCCAACTTGCCCTCAACTTATCCCGCATGATACCCATTACATAAAATCACCACTAGAACTCAAAATAATCCATAATGGTACCCATTGCATACAATTCCACATGCTCGTACATGAAAACATATATGTGCTTTGCATATAATAACACCAATTTCATCAAACAGTGTACTAATCATGTACTTATATCATGCATAATTGTTTTCAACCCCCAACATAAACCCTAGCCCCAATTTCATATAAGAATTCATGCATTCAACATAACCATAATATACACAGTCAACTATACTCATCAAAGTTCGCATTCAAGCATATTGACATCACTGCGACATCACATGTAACCTAAAAATATCCAAAACAACCCAAAACTGCACAACCTAGTTTGCGTCGCCTGGCAGATCATTCTCTGCCACCAGGCGGTTCATGGAGAAAACCCAGAAAACTAGGTCTAGAGCTTGTGTCGCCTGGCGGGTCGAGCATGACCGTCAGGCAGTTTCTGGAAATTTCCAGAAACCTGAGCAACGCAGATGAATTTGAAACTTGGCATTCCCACATACTCAAGCATATCACGAATTCATGCAATTAAGATTAAAACATCCAATAAGAACTCCCCTAACCTGGATATCCTTGCTCCAAAGACAACTAGTTGCACTTCCTTATGATCTCCAATGACCTCTCCCTTGACTTTCCACACCAACTCTAAATCTTCTATGCAATTCCACCCTCAAGCCCTGTAATCTCGCAGTTCACTCACCTCACAACAACTCAGTGTTGTTTTCTTCTGTAATTCCTTTCTCTCACACCATTACACCCTAATAATTACCCTATTTACTAAATAAAACGAAAATTGATTAATATAAGGTTTAATGACCATTCAAGAGTCATTATTAGATTGTTTCCAGCCTTACCTTGTTTGCCCCTTTAGTTAGGGTTTCCTCCATCCCTTCACATTCATGCCAAAAAAAATAATGTTTAGCAAAAAGAACTTAATTTGGCTCTACCAAGGTTTAAACCCAAGACCATCCAAATGTCTAATTCAATGCATAACCATTCAACCATGTCATTTTTTCATGATGACTAATATAATTTTATGATTATATTACCGTTCCACATTACCAAGGATATTATAAATAATAATAATAATCATTTTACACAAAATTGGCATACATAAGACTCAAACTCAAGTCCTATCACATAATTAAAGTACTCTCAACCAATTGAGCTAGTACTTTTCCACATCATGAATGTTAGCTTTTAATGCCATAAAGGCTTCTCCTACCCACATTTATTAAATAATTATTTATTTATTTATTTAATTATTTAAATTTAGTGGGTCTTACAGTAATCTTACAACTGCGTTGTCTATTCTTTTATGGTTTTTGTTCGAATGCCCTATCGAATCCAACATAACCAACTTTTTCTCTTGACAATTTACAACATAACACCACCAATGATCCTCATACAAAATTGGGGCAAACAACTGCAACAAAAAATGACTATAATCAATAACTTTACAACTATTCAGTACAAAAAATACAACATAATAAATAAATAATCTCACAAAATCAGCAGTCAAAATGTCCTCTAACAATATCAGTCCTCAACGAAAGTAGGCCAGGTAGTCTTTCAATGTCCATTGTCGTCCCTTAACCTTCATCCTGAGTGAGTCGTGCAACACATGGGTTTACATTCATAATGGACATCAGTTATTTATAACTAAGGTAAAACTAAATAATTCATAACCAAACATTCTTTTTACCGTATATAGAGGATTAAAATGTATTCTCTTCACATGACCATATCTACATCGTTCAAAGTACATCATTGTGCTCCCACCAAATAGAACAGCCTACAAAATATTATGTACAATTCATGGTAAAAAAATACTTGAGCAATTCAAATCTTCTAAACACGCTTCTTACCATATTGTTCACCTTTTTTCGAGGACCAAAACCCAACACTCAGAGGTACCCAATATCTGCCCATTGATGTTGACCACCACTGTAACATCCCGTTAGGATATTACTGGTTTAAATAAATAAAAGAATTAAATATATAAAGTCAACGCTTTTGTGAATAACCTCATTTCCCAAAAACGTGGGAAATTTAAAATTTATTAAATGTTCGCATAAAGTTTATAAGCATTTATTCCATAAACCAAAACATCAATGTTATAGTTTCACCCATCAGGGTTTAAAACAGTTTCCAAAAACAAAATAAAGTAAATATAAGAAGTTCCCCCAGAAGGACCCCCACTCGCGACTATGCATCACCGGCTCCACCTACATCAACATCCTCTGCTCACATGTACCGCTTACACGATCATCGCCAAACACAAGCAGATAGGGTGAGCTTATGAAAACAACATACATCATAATAGATAACATATAATCAATTAACAGATATAAGCCCCAAAAATATCAAAGTACCATCACTTAACCAATTCTCTACCGTCTGGCCACAACCAAACTATTCGGGTTTTACCTCTTCTAGTGATTACCCCAAGGTAATTTGCTGCCAAACCTATCGGCCACAACCGATAGAGCACGTGCGGGAACCAATGCCACGGATCACACACCGTAACGCCAGGTGGAGTTCCCAATTACGAACATAGTCCGTAATGTCTCAAGACTACCAAACTCGTCAATCAACAACTGAGGAGGGCACTCTAACTGGACCCATCCGTACTGGCCACAACCAGCACACTCACACCAGCAACACTCGCCAACCCGAGCTCAACTCAAGGGTTCCTCGTGTTCATCCGCCATCCCGAGCTCAACTCGAGGGATGCCATTCCGAGCTTAACTCGAGGAATGTACGTGTTTAACCCCTATCCCGAGCTCAACTCAAGGGATATGTTCCGAGCTCAACTAAAGGAACCCAGCAATCTTACCTCTAAAGCACCACCAAAAGCCTTGTAGAACACCCTACAAAGTCTAATAACAAGGACTCACTACAGCCAAATCGCCTAGCGGGGGACACATACCGCTAGGCGCTATCGCTTCCAGACCGCCTGGCGGGAGACACGTACCACCAGGCGTCAAGCGCCTCAAAATTCACAAAGTTTGCAACCACCGCCTAGAGGGACCATTCATATCGCCAGGCGAACGCTGCTCCAGGAGCCACTGTTCTTGTCGCTATCGCCTGGTGGGACTTTTCCCCTCCGCCAGGCGCCACTAACTTGCAACCCCCTCTATTTAACACTATCGCCTGGCGGTTCTCACATTACTGCCAGGCGCCATGACAGTATTTTCAAAACGACCATTCTGTTCTGGTTCAGGGACCATTTACAATGTCTATACTCCATTTCCCCCTATTCAGAGTCTCTCTAATTGGTAATCTTTGCTACCTGTAATGTCTCCAGTCCAAGTAATTTCGCAATTGTATTTCACGTTATAATTGTAACGATGAAGATAGTTCCAACACTCACAATCATCCTGTCACATTCGTGGCAACACTACCACCATATTTCACAACCTTATTACTCACTTGCTCTACATTCCTTAGATTTCCAATGGGCGAAGTTAACTTATCCAACCATTTACGCTATTATTTGGACTTAAAGCTAACCCAACTCAACATCATACCCTTCTGTTTTAACTCAGTCATACCACTCTTAAAATCATCAGATTCTACTTCATCCTAGAATCCTCAACTTATTTTATGTATCAA
>Ga0209589_1009941_pt1 | contig 14090 bp, 8 predicted proteins | sample CowpeawhiteBW_FD_187525 | JGI IMG/M metagenome (GOLD analysis project Ga0209589, IMG submission 187525) | Root nodule microbial communities of legume samples collected from California USA - Cow pea white BW (SPAdes) (version 2) | ecosystem: Host-associated > Plants > Roots > Nodule | place: USA... | reverse complement strand
AGTGAGCTAGGGTTTTGGTAGGGAATGTTTGGGCAGTTGGTGAGTTTTGGCAATCTTGTTCCTCCATTCCCAATTGGTATTGCTGCAATCTTCTTCTTCCTGCAATCCCATCCCATTATATAGGTATGTTACGGTCCCAATCTTCTTCCTTTACCTCTGGTTGTAATCGTTGGAGGCAACCGTGTTGTATCACTTCTTCGTGCACTATTAGTGGTTCAACGAGAAATGAATTAACCCCGATTTGTAGTTGCAGAGAGATGGTTGCTTTGAGGATGGCAAGAACTCCAAAGAATATTGGTAGAAAATTTTGGGTACAATCTATTTTTATTTTTGTGTTAATAATAAATTGGTTTTAATTTTTGGTTGATTGATTTACAGAGTGTGTGCTTGTAATAATGTGGGTTTTGTAATAATGTGGGCTGCAACTTTTTCAAATGGTGGTGTTGATGAAAAGGATGTCATCATCATGACACAAATGAGGCAGATTAATGATTTGGAAAAGGATGTCCACTTCAATTTCACCTTCCACTTCAACATCACTATTCAGACCAATACAAACCCTAATACAAACCGTGCCACCTGTACAATGTTCCGTTAATGATTTAAACGGCGTTACAGAAAATAACCAAATAAAACACGAATTGCGAAAATGAGGACCATTCTAAACATTCGGTAAAAATGATGACCATTTTAAACATTTTGTTAAAATGAGGACCATCCGCAACAAACACTACGAAAATAAGGACCAAAAAATATTTAAGCCTAAAAAAAAAAAATTGGCAAGTGTCCTGTTATCTTACCTTTTTCAGTACCGTACAAGTGAGCAATTTCTTTACCTTATTTTTCAGGTTGTCCCCTTAAAGCACCAGTAGTAATAACTTTAACGATGAAAATACGATGCATTTTTTGTTTGGTTAAAGAAATGAGCAAGGAAAAATAAATTTTATATTCATTTTCCTTTTAATTTCAATTTCATTTTCATTTTTTTTTCATTTTAAACGGACAAAAACCAAAACATGAGATGAATGGAATTTAGACGCGTAGAGGCTTTTTAATGACGAATTAATGTTTACGTACATTCTGACATTGATTCCTCCGTGTGAAGATTTATAGTAGTACTTTTTTGTTTTTTCATTTAGTGAGAAAACTTGACTTTTGTTTCTATTTTTCACATTTATTCACCTATGTACGATTTGCTCATATGCTATTGACTATTCAACAATTTTTGATTTGAAAAGAGAATGCATAACCACCACGGTGCACACACTCTGCTCAGTATAATCAATGAACATTGGGTAGAAACAAGTTTATAGGACTAATTAATTGATTATCTTTATACCATGTTCTATGTTTGCAATTAGTTTTGTTCTAATGCAGTATTTACGTAACTTTTTTTCTCAGCACACGTCAAGTAATTAAGAGAAGTGTAAATGAAGAGGCTATGCATCTATAGTTTTAAAGTCAATTGTTATCTGAATTTTCAATTCAGAGAAATATAATTTCATATCATAGTAGTGAAAAGAATGACTTAAAGTACATTAATTCATGCATACGGTTGAGTTTAGCTTATGTAATCAGAATGACATCTTTTATATCATATATTAATTACTATTCTCAAAGATTCTACAATAATTTAGTTGGTTTTTGTGGAAATTCTTCACATAAGTGTTTTATTGTTTTTAAGTTGTAATAGTTAAGCTTAAAATGCTTGTATTTTAATCCAAGTGAAATGTAAGATTTCATTCAAATAAAACAATGTTCTACGCTGAACTGCTAAACATCATAACAGCATTAACATTACGAGGTTTTCATGTGGGTCACATGGAGGAAAAGTAATAGCAGACGCATGCATATGAGCAGAAAAAACTGTGGAAAATAAAAAATCAAATATTAGAAGATATTGGGGTAAGTCAAATAAATGTTGGTATGCTCTTTTGTTAATTTTTCCAAGTTATATAGTTTCTCTTTCTTTTTTGGTTAAAGGGAGGGGGTGGTTTTTATTTATTAATTGCTAAATGGAAGTGCGTGAAACTTTATAATTGACTAAATAGAGTGTCTCTCTGAGTGATTACTTATTTGTAGCAGCAAATGACTCCAATTTAGACGCATAGATGATTCCATGTTAAAGATTTTGCACCACCAAAAAGAAGATACAGACAATCATAATCAACCTAGTCAAAACCTCGAAAAGCAATGTTGGTCTTTGGGCAGACAATAGAAGAGGAAAGAGTGATGATTCAGTTGGAGAAGAAAAATATCCAAAATACAAGGCACGATCCTTTTCAGATCCGTAGCTACAATAAACCCAACCTCACCGACACAACACATCCTTTTCAATTTTCCTCTCGCACTGGCAACCACTGTTGAAGTTGGTTAACGAGTCTCATGATTGTTTCTCACTCCCATTTCACACACGTAATACATAACACCAATTTCGTAAACAGCCACTAACAACAAAAAATTGCAATCTCACATGTAGGGGTAAAAAAGGGCACAGAAGTAGTGAAGAAAAAGAAGAAGAAACTGCATTAAAATAAAAACTCTGGCATTGGGGTGATTTCGGTGTTAGTAGTTACAAGACGTAACGGTAAAAGTAGTATTTGAGTGGCTGAAAAGAAAAAAAGTGGAGGGTATATGTACCTGGCTGTACATGTACAGTGTAAGATCAACACGGCCGTGGCATGGGGCCGCACACGGCGAGGAAGGAGCGACTCCGGCGCCAGCTCCCGGGGACAACCAATATACGACACCACCGCTAAATCAAAACTACTTCCGCAAAGCAAAAAAAAATAAAAATGTACTATTGTACTACTGCGCTGCTAATAATGATAATAAAAATGGTTGTGGCGGGCTAGGCTTCGAGAGCGAAAGGAGTTTGGAGAAGATCGTAGGGAGCCCATAGGGCATCCAAGGGGCAAGGGCGGTTGGCGTCGAGGCGGGCCCAGGGTTTTCCCTTCCCACTCCAATGCAGGAGGCTCACCGGGCCTGGATGCAAGTCTCTGCAGAGGCCGCGGAAGTTATCCCCGCCAAGCCCATGCTGGTTCCACCTGTGATCCACCGGGCCTATGTTGCCCGCGAAAACGAGTAGAAACGGCGGAAGGGAGCCCAGCTCGTAGATCCGCATTCTCTTCTGGAGCTCCATCCACTCCTCGATCTTCCTAGTGTAGTCGCCGGCCCGCCAGCGTTGCAAATCAATCACCATGACGCCGGTGTTGAAGTAGCAGGGCCTTCGGCCCGCGAAGGTGAGGGAGAGAGAGGGGTTGGACCAGAAGGAGGGGGTGAAGTAGGCGCTGAAGTTGGCTTTGCAGTATTCGGGCGCGGCGAGGACGGTGCTGTTGCTGTTGTCGTTTCCGAGTGGGGTGGCGGCGAGTTTGGCGATGTCGTCGACGAGGACGAGGTCGGAGTCGAGGTAGACGATTTTGCGGACGGAGGAGGGGAGGAGGTTGGCGAGGTAGTTACGGGCGTAGTTGAGGGGGCAATCGAGAGCGGAGCGGATGGAGGTGGAGATGAGGCCGGCAACTTGGCGATCGTTGAAGGGGTAGATTTGGAAATTGAGATATGGGAAGGAATTGGAGAGGGTGCGGTTGAGGAGGGCGGAGGAGGAAACTCTGGAGGCGGCGGTGACGAAGTGGAAGATGACGTTTTCTGGACAGGAGGAGTGCTGGAGGACGGAGAGGATCGCCGCCATGGACCCCCGGAGGTAGGTGATGTCCAGTGTCATGGCCACGTGAACTGCCGCGTCCCAACACGTGTGGGTGTGTTCCGGCTCGGCGGTGGCACAGGTGGGGGAGTTGTAGAATTTGGGTGCTTGTTTGAAGTGTTGCTGTCGATGTTGGGTGATGGCAGCGGCATGAGTGGAAATGATAAGGATGAAGCAGAAACCTATTAATGCAGATGAATTGAGTGCATTAGTAGAAGCCATGATCTCTCTTAATGAAACTCTGATGATTGATCCAAGGTTTTATCCACAACTACCATCACAGAGAAAAAGTACTCTGTGTGTGTGTGTGAGACAGAGAGAGAATATGAATATGATATAACAAATCCTCTTCTACTCTACTACAATACTACAACTACCATTTTCTCTCTCTATGCCTTTCTTGCCTTGCCTCCTTCTCCACCCAAATTTGAAGTTCCTTCAGAAATACCTGTCTTTTATGCATACTCATTCATCTTCTCTGTTACTCTCCTTCGCCATACCATAGTTTTACACCCACTTAATTTTACTCTCCATCTTTCAAGTGTACCCAAAAATGTTACTTTCTGTTCGACATAACTTTTCTATTTAAATTAACCATGGAATTAATAAACTTACTCCTTCTTTGGTCAAACTTGTGATTATTTATGAAATATTGATTCGAAATCAGTATTTTTCTTACTTTTTTATTTATTTCCCATTAAAAAGCAGCTGAAATTATACATACTTTAAAATGAAATATTCACTGTGCGCACTTTGTGAATACAGAAGATGGAAAAGGTTTATTTTCTTTTTTCTAGCAAGTGTAAAACAAGAACAAAACATAAACCTGTATCATATACTTATATATGACGATGATTATATAATAATAGCAATATGAAGTATAGTGGAGAAGTCTCAATGCACTTGAGATATTCTCTTGGTCTCGAAGTTTTGAACCTTGGGATAAATTATTTTCCATCGATGTATGTAGGCTTAAATACTTTTGTTGTCCTCATTTTCGTAGTATTTGTTGCAGATTATACTCATTTTGACAGAATATTTAAAATGGTCCTCATTTTTACCGAATGTTTAAAATGGTTCTCATTTTTGTAATTTGTATTTTATTTGGTCCTTTTCTATGACGCCGTTTAAATCATTAACCGAACATTGTATAGGTAACACAGTTTGTATTAGTAATGATTTAAACGGCACCATAGAAAAAGACCAAATAAAACACGAATTGCGAAAATGAAGACATTTTAAACATTCGGTAAAAATGAGGACCATTTTAAACATTCTGTCAAAATGAGGACCATCCGCAATAAATATTATGAAAATGAGGACCGAAAATATTTAAGCCATACATATAAAAACCATGATATATTTGAATACTTAAAGTGTCTTGTTCAATTTTAAAGTAATATTTCCGTACTTTATATATTATGAAATCGTCCTATAATATAAAATTTTTAACAATACACCTAGACGAAGAAAATTTACATATTTTATTCATCATTCTAAACAAATAAAACTTACATATTTTATTCATCATTCAATAGGAAGGGTATTTCTAAAACGGAGATTATCCGTTTAACCCTTCTGTAATAAACCTTAGTTATGTGTTTTTATTTATTTATTTTTATTTTTAACTATTTTAATGTATGCTCTTTCATTTCAAATACTTGCATAATTATTAGGAAACTTATTAAACATTCTTGTGTTAATAAAATATAAAGCTATTTGGTTATACTGCATTTTATATCAGTATGTTACTTTATTTGTAAGAAATATTAAAACATAAACATAAAACTAAAACTAATCAATACTTTGAAACAATAAACAACTTATAGCATGTAGAAGTGAAAAAGAAAAGAAAAAGAAACCCTGTGATTGAGGAATTGGGATGCACAAAAAAGTAGTCACTTCCTCTGAGGGGGCATTTGGTAACATTACTAAAAAGTTTAGCCACCACCTTTTTGTTCAATGGGCCTATTGCAAATGGCTTCACAGACTAGCCACGTTACGTGAAAAAAACCCCAACATTGTGCCACATGAACATCAAATGTCAAGTAAAATACAAGGAATTTTTTCTAAGAAAAAAAGAGCCAAAGAAAAGTTGTTTTGGTGTTGTTTAATTTCAAAGGGAAAGGGACATGGAAGCTAGAGATATCGTAGGGCAAGGACTACACAGTAACCACTTATCTTTTTTCTCTATATTCTGACCTATTTCTGCACCTTTCCTTCATTACTTCCATCACCAAGTACAGGTTTTTTCGCATATCTTTTACAAATTTGCCTACATTTTTAATGGATAAGTCGAAAAAATATTATTGTTTATGTAATAAGTCGTCTATAGTTACGACGACTTCAACTTTAAATGTACATATAAATTATCAGTATAGAATATTTTTTCAAAACATTTAAGTCGTCATGATTCCATACAATTTAACATTTTTATATTTTTACATAAATTGAAATTATTATTACTCCTAACGAATCTCGTACAAACCGATACATTTAAGTCAAAATTGTTATGATTCTTGACAACTTATTTCATAATCAATAATATATTTTTGACGTGTTCATTCTCGTAATATTTTGATTCTAGATAGGTTAAAAAAAAAACAAATCTATGAAAGCCTACTATTTATATTTTCTTCGAGACTTTATAAAAGTGGCACCTAGAAAATCTTTCACAAAATTAAAACTGTCTGGTGTTCATGTCTGATCCAAATAAACATATAGTGGATTTTTAATTAACATTATAATTTTTACTTTCAAAAAGACAAAACACATATTATTAAAATCTGCAAAAGGGGAAAATATAAGTTATAGTAATCACTGATGTCAAGATACAAAGATAGAAATTAAAAATCCTTTTTTTTTTTCAAATTTTGATATTTGTATGAACTTCACCTGTAGTTATTGCAGTGGAGTGATGATGTTAGTATGTTGTCTTTATCTGAACACTTGTTGCACTAAACCTGGCCAAGTTACCAATTCAATTTGTTCTACAATATTCTTCTATACATGTGTCAACTTTTAGTAACTAAAGAAAAGTCACAAATTAACCCTTTAGATGAAGTGAGTGAAAAAAAATTGACATGTCTGTCTTAAAAAACTTCTTTGTCGGCGTGTTTAAAAAATACGATAAGAACAATTAATGTGGTCCAAAACTTGGGATGAACTCGTAAACCGTGACATGTTTTCTATATACAACTGTATAAACCGAATTCCCGTTTACGTGCACAAATTCAAACTCAGGTTTAAAAGCAATGCGTAAATTGTTGAGGTGCCAAATTGTGTGTACGTGATACACCACACGTGTGCATAGAGTTTCCCAATTCAGGTAAAATGGTGTTTGGGAGCAGAGATTCAATCTATAGATTTAGATGAAGTCTTTGTTTAAAGATTAAGAATTTTGCATTTTGCCATATCCTAATGGTCAACCCTATAAGATAGGTTCCTGTATATGGAACTGGATTTGAATTAAGAAGGTCCTAAATAAAGCATAATTTTATTTATCTATGGTTACGAAACAGTTAATGAATAAATTGACAAGTTAGGTATTATCTATTAGTTATTTTTTTCATTTTTTTCTTTAATCAATTCATTGGTTTACTTGATGGTAGTACGTAATTAAAAGTTGGGTTAAATACGTGATGTTTTAACTTTCGCTAAAAATTAAAATTAATTCATTTTTGAAATTTTGATCAAATTTAGTCTTTCAACTTTACAATTACGTGAATTTAATTTTTTTAACCAAATTGGTTAAATTCAGTTTAAGTTTAGTTGACGTTTTAAACGTGTTTTATTATAGTATTTAAGTTGTTTCATAGTATTTGATATTTTGATACAATTTAGTCTTTCAACTCTAGAACTGTGTAAATCTAATCTTTTTAACCAAACTGGTTAAGTTTGGTTTAATTAATGTTTTAAATTTGCTTCATTGTAGTATTTAAATTGTTTACACAGTTTAACACATTTTTATTTCAATATTAATTAAGAAATTATCATGAAATATATTTGAAATATTAAATAAATTTAATAATATTTGGTTAAAAAGAAATTAAATTCACACGGTGTGAAAATCTAAGAGATTAAATTTGACTAAAATTTCAAAAAAAAAATTATTCTAATTTTCATTAAAAGATAAAGAACAAAAACATATTTAACCCTTAAAAATTTAATTTCGTAGTCGTTAGTCTAATTTAATGATTTATAAATTTATTATGCGGTGATTAATGATTTGGTTACTATATAAACTCACGTTACATGGTCATCGTGCAGTTTTTTTTTTCTTATAGTTTGATACCTTTCTTTGATTTTAAGTTTGTTAACATAAATTTATATTCTTTTGGTAAAATTCAAATTTCCACCAAAAGCTATTCTTAAATTTTAACATACCTTAAAAAGTAAAATACATATGGAGATCTTACACCATTTTTATCCATCCAATGTAGTTGTCGGTGATAATGAAGTTTCAGAAATGTAATATATTACGATTCAAATAACTTATTTACTTGACTACTATTTAAATTTAGAATTCTTATTCTTATCTGATCATTTTTCTTTTCTTCAATAAATAAAAATATTTATTAATGTTGATGGAGAACATTTTATTGGACTTTTCTTTTATGACCGGTAATCGTACATTTGACAAAAAGACCACATATCATACTTTTTCTTTAGAATTTTATTTTTATTTGAAATTAAAAAGGCCGTAAATATAAAAGTGCTGATTATTTGAATTTGAAACTGCTACTGGTTACTAAAAACAATAAAATTTAAACTTGGGAACTAAATTTTATAATACCATTTATTTAAAAAATAAAGAGTTTGTGTGGTACGCACGCACACTTAAATTGACCATGTGGAAGATTGGGGAAGAGGCATGGTAATACCATTATGTTTGGTAGCCCAAAGAATAAATTGGCCCCACTTCTTAATAAATGAGGATTGACTTTTAGTTCAAAAAAATAAAAACCTTGATTTTCATTTTCTGTGTCTTGTTTGTTTCTGCCAACCTTGGCCCAAATCCATCTTCAGCCTCAATTATTTTAAATGTGAATCACGCCAAGGACTTCCTTTTACAATTCAACATCTATAAATTTGCTTCACATACTGTGGAGATATTTTTTTCTTCAATAACAACCATTTTATGTCAAAGCAACGTTGAGTATATTATGAAATATTGATTTATGAAACTTTCCAACTATAAAGCTAAATCAAGTTTTTGATACAATAATTTGTCTGAGTCACTCTTTAAAATTAACATTTGGTTCCTAATTTAAGTTATTCAACTTTCTCATTTTTTTTCTTAACATGAAATTTAGATTTCAACATGTAATTACTGAATAAGATCATGCAATTAATAAAATAAGTTATCATCTACAAAAGATATTTTATTAATAAGATATAATAGAGTTTTTTTATTTTTTTGTTCGGATTAATTAAAATATTAATAAAATATATTTTCATGAATATATAAAAAAGAAAAGAGCATATGATACAAAAGCTTCAAATATCCTAGTTTGAGGTCTCAATACTCATTAATTATAACAGATAGACTTTTTAGTCAGAATTTAATTTTATTCCAAGTCATAATATATAAATTTAGTATTACAAATTACATAAATAAAAATCGAATTGATGAAATTTAGCATATGTTATCAATTAGAAGTATCGCACGCGTATCTTTTGTGCTTCAAAAGTATGTTGGAAAATTTTCCATAGTTAACTCAGACGTACCATCAGAAAATTTGTTCACGAAATAATAAATGTAAAAAATCACAAACAAACTTCAGATACATCAAACAAAATACAAAACAAAAAACATACGTGATTATTTACCCTTGTTTGTGTTAAAATTACTGCTTAATCCAAGCAATATTTTTTTATATGGGCCAACCTAGATTTAATTTCCTTAAACTTCTTTAACAGCGAATCTTGCGTATAAAAAAAATCACTAAAAGAGCTCGTTAGATTTTTATTGAAATTAATTAACAAAATTAATAAATAAGTCATAACAATAGCATGATTATAAAAATGAACTCTTTAATCAGATTAAATAATCTGAAAATGAAAGTTTGATGCTGAAAATTAATTTGATTGATACTGATAATAAGAACAAGAAACAAGAAAAGTCATCAGATTAAATACTGTAATTATCAATCATAACATGTGAAGAAAAAAACTTAGTTATCTACTTCTGAACTAATGAAAATTGAAATGTAAGGATTTGCTTTAACAGTCTGTCTTCATTATAGTTCCATCTTTAACCCAAGTAATTAATTGGGATTAGGAACTTTGAACTACACAAAAATAAACCCGTCTTTTAGCCTCTCTAGCATCTTATTAACAGTTTTTCATTTTTTTCATATTAAATAAACCTTCAACCATTATCTGTAAACCAATATTCACCCTTACTACCACACCATTGTATCAGTAACCTTATGTCTGTCGAAGCTTCTTAGAACAAAAGCTTTGCCCTATGATTCCATGAATAAAAAGGTGAAATTTTAAAATTTGAAATAAAAAATAAAAATGCAGAAGAGAAAAGAAAACATTGCCCTCCTGTTTTGAAAAGTATGCTTTTCTTTCCACTTTCTCTTTAATCTATTTTCCCACCCAGTTACGTTCTCTTCTCCAAACATTCCAATAAAAACCATAGAACCTCCAAAGTTCGTTGGCCAAAATCCAAAACAAAATAATTATACGTAAAAACAATGATATCTGATGGAATTATTTACAAGCAAGTTAACTAAATGCTCAGATCACATAAAAGAGTATACCCCTAACAATTTTTGTAAGTCAATTATACAACATTTTTGTAATATTAGAAGTCGTGTACAACTTTCACAAAATGTCGTGTGGGTTATACGACTTCCAATTGGAAGTCGTTAGGGACGTACGACTTCGGTTTGTAATGGTTTACATGGTATAGTTTTCCTTGCGTAGCCATTACAGATGAAAGTTTCCTTACAGAAAAGCATGAATGTAGACCTAGTGATTTGTATAAACAATGTCCTTTAACCAAATAATCCTCTGCAAAAGTCATAGCGTACTTTTTATTATTAATTAAAAAGAGAGATAAATGGCTTGACATGAGCCATTCCTGCATGATAATAACTTTTTGTGTGGTCGATGCCTTTTATGGCCTAATTGCAGTAGTATGGTAGTGACCATTTTGATTATAAAATTATAATATATGCATAGCTTCTTTATATCTTCGCTTGAATTTCCATGACAATTCCTGGTAAAGTTTATATGATAGCCACTAAAATATCTTACCATGTTTTTCCTCCTTTTTTTCCACACAGTATAGACACACGGAGTACTATCGAGAAAAGTCTATGCTTTGCATACTAATAGCGAGCTGATGGGGACGGGTTTTAGATGACAGCCACTAAAAATTTTGCTATCCTTTTCAGTGACTATCGAGTAAATATTATGTATATTCATGTATTCCGTGGACTTGTTCCAGCAAGGTAATCGACTTCCAACATGCATTCAAACTGAAGTCGCAAAGTCAACCCAAGGTTAATACATCAAGTCCTTGCTTGAACTAGTGGTACATTCTAGTTCAAAGAAGTAAGTCGCTTAAATGACTAATCAATATTCAAACCACACCTTGTTAGAGAAGCAAGAATCTCTACCAAGTGGCCACTATCTATCTGCTCATGCAAGGAGCAGTTGTCAGAAACACAACAATTAGAATATCACTTTTTTCTGTTGGCAGTAAAATGTCTAGTAAAATTATTGTTAAGCATTTCTACTGAAAGGATATTAAAGAAAGAAATAGACAACTAGAGAAATAACTTTTTTGTTACTTTAGTGATTTTTATCTGTATATAACTTATCATGTCTTAATTTTGGGATTGAATTATCATCTTTTCTTGATTATTAATGACTAAAATTTAATATCTTTTATTTTTGATGTTGGTAATTTTACTTACTATGGAAGTTGTATACCCACACGACTTCTAATATGACAAGAATGTTGATGAATTGACTTACAAAAATCATTAGGAGTATACATCTTCTATGTTTAAAATCGTGATCCCCGCTGCATGAATAGATTCGTAATATAATTTGAAAACCTGCTTGTGGTGAAAAATTACCCAGATTTGTAAAAAAATTCAGAATCTTTAAAACATCCAACAGTTTCCATTTTTTTGAAACCAGACACCCTCAATTTGACGGTAGGAAGGAGGCAAATAGCATGGAAAATTGCAGCTATCAATCACAGATTCACAATAACTCTCAAATAATGAGATGTGGTACAAAAAGCAAAAGTCTTGCTGCTAAAGACCATGCTACAGTAGTGAAGCTACCAACTATTCTTGTTCCTTCCTAGTAAGGGGCATGTTATGATAAACTTTTTTACTAACATTTCTAGAAGACGAAAAGAACAGGAAAATGGAATTAGGTTTTCCATATACTAAAAATTAGTTTCTGGGAAAGTTAAAAATTAACTATTGGAGAAGCAAATATGTGAAAACGGCTATAATATTAACTTATACACAGTAATTTTAACACTAGAAAAATTAATTTCATTTTTTCTTCTAAAAATACTCAAGGAGGAGATTATTTAAACTTCACGGCTATGTGAACCTACTACCAAAGAACATGGTATGACTTGAGAGAAGCTACTAAAAGACAGTAAAACTGCAGGCAGGTCATAAAGATCAAACAGGTACAATTCAAGTTCACCGGATGCTTATGATACAGTTAATACGAGTCAAACAGGTAGCAGCATTCCCAAACATAGAATTCCCTCTTCAATCGGCTAAAATATTTACACATAACTCCTCAAGAGGTATTGTAACGTCGACACAAATGCATTACCACACAAAAATAACAGTAAGGAGGACAAGAAACCCAATCAACATAAGCAGATTCTTCAAAACATTGTCTTCCTGCCGCTGCACTTGGCCACCAGTTGCCTGATGATACCCCCGTGCGCCCCCTCCGTGAAAGCTATTAAAACCAAAGGGATAACCAGAAGTTGTCCCATAGACAGTGGCATCCTGAAAGCCATGGAAATGAATGTTGAGCAGTGATGGGATAAACCCAGCAAAAGCGGTGGAAAGTGTGAAGTTCCCAAATCTGGCAGTTGCCATGGGAATGAACCCTCCCATGAGTCCAAACCCATAACTCCCGAAAGGGTTAGCCTCGGGAGGAGGTGGGGGCGGCGCAGTTTGCGGCCTCTGCCCCGAAGGACGGTGGGGGATCTCCATTCCAGGATATGATTTGGTCCTGGGATCAGTCTGTGTTTTGCCCCTTCCATAAAGAGGCACCAATTTCTCCTCCTGCACAAGGGCCTTGCAAACAGGGCACTCCTGAGAATGGGAATGATGATGGAGCCACCTATAAAGGCATGGCCAACAGAATAGGTGACCACAGAGAGTGATCACGGGCTCTTGCGCCAAATCGAAGCATATGTTGCATTCGAAATCACCAGCATCGTTTGAACTGTTACCCGAGCATGACGGGCTCGGAGCAGACGCTCTCGTTGATTCCCCAAAACCACTCGTCATTTGCCTAATCCCTCACTCAGATCTTCACAAATAAAATCAATTACAATGCCAACCAAACCCTACAATGTCACCCAGAAAATCATCATAACGCTATATCACATCATCGTCACCGACAAGACCGTACTAAAATACAAATCAGCGAATTGTACTAAGATCTAAAATTAATCAATAGAAGAATCGACGGATAAATCTAGAGATTGAACGTGGAAATTAGCGGAACGAGAAAACGAAAAAAAAAAAAAAAAAAAAAAAAAAAAAATAAAAAAAAAAAAAAAGAGAAAAAAAAAAAAAAAAAAAAAAAAAAAAAAAAACATGAAACAGGATTCAAAAAGAGAAGAGATGCAGATCTGGTCTCAGAATATGAAAATAGAAAATTATAAACATGAATTGACACTGAAATAAGATCTCAAAAGATGAACTTACAATTTGGTCGAGGGAATGACAAATGGCTGGGAAAGGCACAAGAATTGTGATAGAAAAGTAAATCCTGCGTCTCAAAGCCCCAAATTTGGTTCTTACCGAAAACCTCGTGGAAGGTTCCAGGTTCTCTACGTGCTTTCTTCTATTTGCTCGTTTATTAATTAATTAATTAATTTATTAATTTATTTATTTATTTATTCTAGTCTATTCTATCCATTATTCTATCGTATAAATGAGGGGCCTTCTCCCTGCACCTCCAACAGTTCTTCTGTACCCCAAAAAATACCTTTATACCCTTATTTATCATTTGTGCGAGTGGATAAAATTCGTTGGGACGCAGTAAATTTCATTTACTGCGTCACCAACCTCCTGCACCCCCAAAACTTCACTCTTAGTATTTTTCTCGTGTTTCGTTGTTCTCCATCCCAGTGCTTTTGCTCTCATTCTCT
>Ga0209589_1009940_pt1 | contig 14091 bp, 7 predicted proteins | sample CowpeawhiteBW_FD_187525 | JGI IMG/M metagenome (GOLD analysis project Ga0209589, IMG submission 187525) | Root nodule microbial communities of legume samples collected from California USA - Cow pea white BW (SPAdes) (version 2) | ecosystem: Host-associated > Plants > Roots > Nodule | place: USA... | reverse complement strand
ATATATATATATATATATATATATATATATATATATATATATATATATATATATATATTCTTTTTTCTGTTTAATACAATAAATTGTACTGTAATTACTTAAAAAATAATTATAAGGAGTAAAAGTATAATAAAAAATAATAAGAAATGTGCTATTGAAATTAAAAAAAAAAAAGGAATCATATTTTTCAGAATTGAGATAAATGAAAAAGAATGGACCAAGTATTTAAAAAAAAAAAAAAAAACGCCTTTAAAGGGTCCAATGTTGTAATTGGCAGGTAATACCTGTACATTGCCACCTTGCTGGTGAATATATTGTTAATAAAAAAGTCAGAGTATTAAATATATAATTAATGACAAATAAATATAAAGAAAATCAATTATTACATTTCTTTTGAAAATATATTTTTTGTTTTTCTAAAAATTTGGAGATTTAATTTCAGTCTCAAAAAAATTGTGCTTCTTTACTCCCTGAAACATCAAAATGTGTTGTTTTAGCACGCATTTGGACGGAAAAAAAAAAGAAAATAAAAGGAGATGTGAAAGAAAATAAATAAAAAAAGAGAGAGAAAATTGTTGTTTAGATAAGTAAAAATATAGTCAAAATGAATGGCCAATTTTTAAATGAAATCGTGTTGATTAAAATATTTAAAATATAAACTACATAATTACTTTTTTCTTTATAAATTTAAATTAATTTTTCTATTATATTTTTTCAACTTAATTAAATTCCTCTACTTTTTGTCTCTTATTCAAATATCCAAGCTTTTATTTCAATTTTATCACAGCTTAATTGAATTCTCGTCTGTTTATACAAATATATGTGAAAGGTTAATTGAATTATTTTTATTCTTTATTTGAATATTCAAAACTCTTTGTATTGATTTTCTTTCGCCAAAATAAACCTAATTCAATAAAAAAAATCTTGAAATATATTTTTGTACACTTTATTTTCTAAATTAGACTTGTTTAGTATCTTAAGTTCAGATTTTGACTCCAATGCCGAATTGTCAGTCATGCACACTGTTTTTTCTTTTTTTTTATACCCAAAAACAGGTTAAAATTTAGTTTTCCAGACCAAATTTTGATTTTTTTTCCCAATCTTTTAAAAGCCGAAGAAAAAATTTAAAAATTAATTTTAAATAATTAATTAAAAATGTTGAAATTATTTTTAATTTGACTTTGGAGAAGCAACAAAATAAAAGAAATAATTTAAATGTCAATAACTTTTAGAAAGACTAGAGTATACATGTGAGACCCCTTTTACTACTCCCTTTTCTCTCTTCTACCACACATAGCTATATAATAATTATGTGCAATTTTGTTTTCTAAATAAAATAAAATTGTATCAATAATTATTATGGTCATATTGCATTTAATATCATACATAATTATGAATTTTTACAGAATTCAATGTTTATTAAATATATCTTGAATAGTGTTCAACCCTGGTTAACAGGATTCTTAAAATAGAGGATATTGCTAACCATCCGGTTAAGGATAATTAACATACACTGAATCCTACAAAAGTACATAAATAGGTGTAATGTTAAATAAAATCTGACATAATAATCATTAATGTAATTTTATTTTAACTGAAGGACAAAAGTACTCATAAGTGTTGTACATATATATTTAATATTTTATTTAATACTCACCAATAAAAATTAAAAAATAATTAAATAATAAAATTAATATATTTTAGTATTGTTAAAAATTAAATATAATTAAACATAAGAAAGTTTAAATTGACAAAAGAGTAAAAAAATAAAATAATGTTAAACATCTAAAATTATAAAAAAATAAACAACTAAAATATCAATTTGAGTAAAAATTTTAAAATTTTCAAAGTCCTTTGTTTTTGTATTAAAAATTTATTGTCTAAGAATTAAAAGAATATTTTTGTTCTTGAAAAAATCTATTATATGCATTTATATTATTTTAATTAATGTACTTAATTATTTCAACTCTCAATATCAATATATACTAATTATTCTTTAACTAGTGTCCACTAGTTAATATTCTCTTAAAATAAAATATACTTTTAACTTGGTTATAAATGCAAATTCAAATTAATGTATATTATATAATAAATGTGTTATTCGGAAAAAAATTAATGCACAACCTTTATAAATTATTATTTTTTAGTCGTTTTAGAAATGTAGTGTTGAAGGAACATTGAACGGACCAACTAATTTAGTTTAAAAATATAAGTGGTCAAAGTAAAATAAAATAGGAATATTTTATTGACTAAATCAAAACATTTATAAATAGGAAAATTTATTTCTACAAATTTCAACTTATAAAAATAATTTTTTTTAAATTAGATTATTTTTTCCACCTTCTCTTATAAGGTAATAGAGTAATTTGAATTTATTAACATGGTTGGAGTGTTGGTATAATAAAAACTCATGCAAATGAATACAAAGTCGAGATTAATCTTAAAATGAGTATTTTCTATTTTCTACTAAATCTTTTTAAATGTTATTAAGGAGATTACTTTTTAAAAATGGTCTTGCTGACCGTGACCCGTGAACACCGGTCAATAATAATTAATATGTATTTAATTTTACAAAAAGTACATGTAATATTAAATTAAATTAAATTAAATAACTATTAATGTAATTTTATTTTATTTAAAGAATAAAAATATTTACAAATATTATATATGTGTGTTTAATATTTTATTTAATGTTCACCATTAAAAATTAAAAACCAATTAAATAATAAAATAATTATATTTTAATGTTACTAATAAATAAATATAATTAAACCTTAGAAAGTTTAAATTAATAGAAAAATCAACAAAAAAAATAATGTTAAACATCTAAAAAATTTACAGAAAGAGAAATTAATGTATTAATTTAATTGTTTTTTTGTATTTGAGGGTTTTTTTTAACTCAAATTTGTAAAATTGCCCAGTTGAAATTGTTTTGTAAAATAAGAACAAGTCGTCAGGGTAGAGAACGACATTACAGGTGAAGTCGTCCTCCACCTTGTCGATTTTTTTTTTTTTTCGAGAAATAAAGTCTTCATTTATCTTTATAAAATCTGTTATATGTATTTATACTATTTTAATGAATGTATTTAATTATTTCAATTTTTAATATAAAAATGATAGAAACAATATAGATTAATTATTCATGGATAAGTGATATTTCCCTTTTAAAAAAATTGTATTTTTGGTCAAATAAAAGTTACGAAAATCAAGACACACATTAATATAATTTTGATGACTTCCGTTAAGCATTAAAAATACCGGTTCTTTAATTCTTTTAATATATTTTATATTCATATATATTTTGCTTCTACAATTAGTTTTTTGCCATTTTTTATTAAATAATTATATTTTTTCAACATAAAAAAATGTATTATTTAATAAATCATGTAACTGCATAAATTCTTTACTCCAAACTAATTAAATAGTTTCTATATTTAAAGAGTAGAATACATTGAAGTATTGCTATCATTATTGATGCACAAGGGGTGCACACAATCTCTCCTTTCAATGCTCTTTTAAATCCCTAACACACCTTTAAACTTCAGTTTCAAACTTCTCTTCCTTTTTGCATACTTTAGTTCATTTGAACAAACGTAGTATCCTGTCATTTATAGATGAATCAAAATTAAAGTATTCAGAAAAGAACATGTGTGTAGCTAAACGTTCAACAGACAACCTAAGAAGAATAATAATGTGAAATCTTATATACACTCACCGCAGGGAACACTGTTCCTACGTAGAAGTGTCTGTTTTTCGTTGGAGATATGATCAAAGTCTGAGATGGGAGATTAACTTTCGCACACTGCAAAGAGATACCATCATTATATCAATGGGAAAAAACCATGCACAAAATATGGTTCAAAAGTAAATTCAATGCAAACGTTTTCTAAGTATCGATGACTAACCAGGCTTTTCTTCATCAAATGTTCATACAAGTCCAGATTGTTGAAATGCAACATGTAGAAGAAAACATAATCAATGGGTCCACGAAAAATCCTACATTTCAATGTTTTCACAAGATATAGGTAAGATTCCTCACAGAAAGAAGTGTTCGTTTAAGAACTAGCAATGGAATTGTTAAAAAATTCACGTTATCGTATAGTTCACAGCTCTCTGTGGTAAATAGAAGGCTACTTCTAGCCTACTGGACCACTCATTCGTAAGCCTGCAATGAACAAAAACAATTACATGACAGTGACTTTATACTGATATCATTCATTATACGATTAAGGAAATGTAACAATTAGGTTATGGAAGGTACACTTACGTGGAGGGTGATGTTACTCTTCTGTGAGCCTGTTGATAGCATATATAATTGTTAGAATGTTGATCTTCTGTAGCAAACTAGTTCTAGGTTTTATAGGTAATTGATTCTATCATACCTTTCCTCTCTGAAGGTTTTTGCGACTCCTGTGTGTTTTTGCAATCAAAGTTCCCTGAAACCAAAGATAGAAAGTATGAAATATCTTATAGTATGTTTGCATGATGCAAACATTCCAATATTTATACCAGATATCAGTATAAACCAGGTAGTTTCTTCAACAGTAAATACTGTAGAATCAAATATGGATATAACTGGTGTAAGAAAAAGATTAAAAAGCTACATAGAACACATATAGAACACATTTACCTGCCATGCTTGCACGAGATTCAGAGAGATTGAAGATGGTTGTGGAGGCCAAAAATCAAAGGGATTAAACTGGGGTGTTACGGGTGGTGGAGGAACCCCATTTGGTTCATAAGTAGGTCTACCGTATCGATCAAACCCAGCTGCTAAGTATGGAATACGTGACAAACCATTGCTGCTACTACCAGTGGTAGTAATATTAGCAAGATTAGGAAGCGTTTGTGGTGATAAGTAGGTTAGAATATTGAATGAGTTTTCACTGGAACCAGAGGGTGTGGAGTTGTGCGTTGGTGGAAAACCCATTGGATCAGCCATACCTGAAACTCCTTCAACTAATCCTTCTGAACACCCTTCTCCAGTAATGGAGGTTGCTGCATTGGAAACAGCCATTGCTGGAGTTGCACTGGTTGAGACATTTGAGACAGCGGACACTGGGTTTGTAGTATTTCTCCCTCCACTCATCATCATCTTAGCTATTGTGAATAGGTCTTCTGAAAATACCAAAGGGTGTTTCAAATCATATATAATATATTGTTCTTAGATACTGAATGAGAGAAGGATGAAAATTGATGAACACAGAGAGAGCAAGACCACCTTGATTGTCGCTAGCATAATGTATAGGAACCATAACATCATTTGTGGGTGGATCCATTGTTTCTTTCCCACGAAGGGCAACATGTGCCTCCTTAAAATTCCTGGACAATATAACATTAAACTCACCGATTCTAAAATTAGAAATAGGAGCGGTTTCCAGTGGAGAACCATTGTTCCCCTACAGAAGAAGGAAAACAAAGTTAAGTACATGAAACATGTCTCTTACTTAACAAAATGTTACTTATATATATTAAAGTTTTACCATATTGAATATCACTTCAAAACATGGATGTTGAACTGGGGATATGATTGAAAGAGATGCTGCGAACTGCATGCAGTAACGTGAACATAACTATCAGTATATATAAATCCAAGGCTATGAATTAGGTGAAAAAAAAAATGTAAAAAGAGAGTTTGATGACATTACTGGGCCAAACAATTCTGCAACATCGTAGAAATCAGCATTTACGGTATATATTTGTGTGCCAACAGTTTTTCCATGATTAAGCTCTGGCACAGAGACCAGCATTTTCTGAGGAATGGGATCTCTTGCTGCTACAACAATACAATGTCTTGTCTCATTGTAGTATTCTTCTGTTGTCATGAAATTAGAAGGCCTTGGAAACATCTGTTATTAGGGCATGATTCAAATCACAAACTTTTATTATCATTGCTTGCAAATCCCATATGCAAGAAAGTTACATCAATAGTGGATATTAATAAGGAGTAAAAAATTAACATATATATATACCAGTAGAGCTTCTGCAAGACCTTTCACCATGGTGTGTTGGTTTTCATTGTTTCCATTGAAAAGCAATGATGATAACACACCTAAAAAATTATCCACCTCTTTTGTCCAAGGGATATATTGAATGTCCAACCCTGAATAAGGGACACACAAATTTAGGATTTCTGCTTCAACATGACAGTTTTACAGTGGAATGAAAATGACCCTATATGTGTGTGCTTATTGAAGGAATGGATCATATATTAACATTACATGTCATAAGGTTAAGGGCAAAAATAATTAGTTATTAACTCAACAATGCATATCTTATATATATACATGGAAAATAAAAGGTAAATGAAATAATATATACCTGGATTGTTATTGGCATTATACATTACCAGACCTACCTGTGCATTAGCTCCCTGTAAAAAAAATTGAGTTATGGTAAGCCAAGATGATTTTTCTTGTGGATTTGAAAAGTTAATTAGACTATAACATATTAATGTATGAGTAATTAATATATGATTGTGACGTTTGTTTATTTCAGTAAAGTATTCATTAGCAGCAGTAGGGGTAACAAAACGGGTAGGTAAAACGGACGAGTCTGTCAACTCGTATTAAAAGGAACTTGTTAGGTTGAAGATTTTAACTCGTCAGTTTGTTCTGGTCCGTCTCGTCCGATCCGTCAAATTTAGTTTAACCCAACTAAAATATAAATTGAAAATTTGGATTGAATTATCTATATTTAAAAATCTTTATTTAGAGAATGGATATTCAATCCATAAAATATATAAAATGTAGATTAGATTGAAATCTAAATTCATTCAAATGGATTAAATTTTTAATAAAATAAATTTTAAATGGATCGAATCAAAACAAAAGTGAATCAGATGAAATGAAAATTAGATTTTTTACCTATTCTTAATTTGTATCGCTTCACACACCAAAAACACATCTATGACAGACAGGAAATATTTTTATTCTTGATGAAGTTTTGGCTGAATGATATGTGTAGCATAAATTATGCAAGAAACCTTGAGTTTTAGTTTTGAAATCGATCAATTGTTGTAACTTATTTCTGTGCATAATTTACAAAAGATAAACGCGTAACAGATAAAACTATAATGTTTTAAATTACCTCGTTTCTCGAGTCTTCAAAGAAGGTCCTGCATATATAGGGAAAGAAGTTATATTAATACATATTATGACAGCAAACCAGTTCAAAGAGAGTAACAAGTTTAAATTTAGATAAATAAATTAAATCACCCAAAATTTCATTCATTAAACAAGGTTAGCCAGTTCACTTTTTATGTATAAACTAATAGCGGACTATATAAAATATAACGCAGTAAAAATAAAATAGTTTAATCTTTTATATAATAAAGAAATGAAAGTTTGATATATTTTTTCTTGTATAAATTAGGGGCACTTTAGACAAAGTCGTTTAATTTTTATTTTTTCAATAGACTGTATTAATTAGTATCATATTTATTAGTCATTGGGTTTAATGCATACGTTATAAACGATTTTATTATAATCCTAATCTGTTTAAATTTATGTAGTTTAATTAGTCGGATGATACTTATTTTTTTCTTTGCATGTATCATTTTAGTATCCGTTTTTTATAAAATTGAGTCTTAACTCTTTGAAAAATGTCTTAATTAGGTCCATTTGTAAAAGACGGGTACTAAACTGACATATTTGAAAGAAAGTGGGTATCATCAGACTAATTAAATCAATTTTTATTATAAAATATAGGGTTAAGTATGATTTTATTCCCTATTCACAAAATTTGAATTAATCCCTTCCGCAAACTTTGATACATTTTAATATTTAAACGTTAGTTATAATATATAAAAATGGTGTAAACAACTCAAACGTCATTCTTACGTTTGACATACATTAATTTTTTTTTTTTTAACATAGTTAAGTTAAAAGAATTACATTTATTCATTTTTAAAATTTGGAATTAAAATGTATCAAAATTTTGGGACAATAACGAATTCCAATTACGCGTCTAAATTTAGGAATTAAAAATATATTTAACCTTTAAAATATAATATTTAAAATTTTATTGAAACTCTTTATGCTTATAAGTCATACAAAAAAACTTCCTTCATAAAAGAATTGGTCTTTTGCTAAAAATATTATCAATTTTCAATGTGCTTCTTAAATCCAAGAAAATGTTTGGAATAGTTTATAGATATCTACATTCTTAAAGAAGAAGAAAAAAAGGTAAGAAATAACTCCATGAAGCACACAAAAGTAATTCTTTTTTTATCACTTTAAACATTTCTTCATTTAATTTTATAGTTTTTTTCTCCTATATCCTCTGGTTAAAAAAAAAAATCATACAGCATTTATGAAACAAAATCTATATTAATTGGGCATGTTATGAATGATGGTTAATATCAAACATATATATGATAAAAAAAAATACAACATGCATATACAGAAGATGAAGCAAATTAAATTATGAGAATGAAGAATTTTGAAACCTGACTATCTTTTGAAGACAGTCTGAGAAAATGTTGGGCCAGTAAGGAGCCAAGGCTGAGTTTCCATCAACTACTATGTTTAACCATTTGTTATTTGCCATGGAATCAAGAACTCAAATGCAGAAGTTGAAGAAGATGCAGAAAATGCAGAAGATGGAATGAAGAAGATGGAGCAGTGTTTGATTGTTTATATAACAGTGGTGTTCATTACAAAGCTCAACTTTCATTAATATAGAATTTACGTTTGTTACTTTATTTCAGGCATTCATCTATATACTGACAAACATTTCTTATATAACTACTTCTAAAGAACCTTAAATTATTTATTGCGTTATAAATGCAAACTGCATGTGGTTCTTGGTTAATAAAGTTGAAGTAAAATTCATTAAATGGGAAATAAATAGTATTAATGATGTGATTTTTTTAATACAAAAACTGAAAATAAATAAATAAATAAATAGAGGAATGAATTTCTAGATGATATATATTTTCAGGGAAAGGCAGAGGAATCAGAAATAATCGGTGGAAACTAAATTAATTTAGATTGAATTTAGATACTATTTTAGACTCTAATTAATAATTTAAAATTATAATTTTCTATTAACAATAAAAATTATTTTAGAAATTAATAATATTTAATTTATAAAATCATTTTTAGAAATTTATTATAATAACAATTAATTTTGTATCTAAATTTAGTTTTTTTTTATGATTATCTTGTTGTGATAAACAAAATACATTTTTAGTTTCAAAACACAATTTAAGAAATTAAACTAGTTTTTCAAAACTGTCACTTATAAATAATAAATTTAAGAGAATAAAACTATATTTTTAATTGAAAAATTAAAATTATTTTATAAGTTTAAAGAATGTTAATAAAATTTATTTAAAATTTTCAATTGAAAACATAAAAATACATTTCTTTTAATATATAACGAAAAATAATTTTTATTATTTTCATTGAATTTTGAGTTAGATAACAGGACTTCATAATCACATTTCCTCATATTTCTTAAATAATAATGAGACAAAATAATAACCATATTACATAATTAACACAAAATTAAATACTTAAACTTAATTAAAAAATATTAAATTTTAAATATATAACACAATTTACTAAAAATAATCAGTTGAAACTTAATTAAATTTGTAATAGTAACTTTCTCTTGTTTTCAATATAACAATATTTAAAGATTATAAAGTATGGTTTTCTTTGCAAAAGTATTAAATATTACATCCGTTCTTTTTTTTTATTATTATCTTTTAAATTTATTTTTCTAAAAAATAGATATAATACATTTTTTATTCTAATAAATAATTGTATAATTTCGTATTTTATCTATTTCTCTTTTTATCTAATATAATAAATATATTTTGTGAATTACCATAAGAAATAAGGGTGTAATAAAAAATAAAAATGTAACGTCTTTTTTTCTAAATTAATAAATTAATTTATAAATTAGAGTAATATGTTTTTTTTTTAAATTAACCATTTAAACTAACTTCTCTCTCAAATATTTTTTTTCTTATCACTTTTGTTATTATATAATACCTTCATATGTTTATTATACAAAAAATTTCACACATAATTATATATATATATATATATATATATATATATATATATATATAGTTTTACATAAGTTTCAAAAGAAAATATAATTATAATATTAGTAAAACAAGGTATCAGTTTCTGAACAGAGGAATTTACTTAACAAACTGAAACAATAAAAGATAAAACTCATGTACAGTCCCTTAACTGTTAAAAACTGCTATATCTTTGATAAAAAAAAAGGAGCATCATCTATCTCTCCTTTTAATTCTCTTTTAAATCCACAACAGCTCCTACAAATTGCAGTTCATCTTCTCTTCAAAGTCATTTGCAAACTCAGATCTTCTGAATAAATGTAGTATCCTGCCATTTATTGATTAGTCAAAATTAAAGTATTGAAAACAGAACAAAAGCTCACACCATGTGTACCTAAATGTTCATAAGACAACCTAAATTGAACAAAAATAGTGCAATTTGATTCAAAATTAATGCAATTTGATTCAAAAATAGTACGATTTGATTCAAAAATAGTATAGTTTATTCAAAATCAGTGCAATTATGTTTAAAAACAGTGTAGTTAAGTTCAACAACAGTGCATTTAAGTTAAAAAATAGTTCAGTTAAAAAATAATACAGTTCAGTTCTGACGTAGTGCAGTTCATAAAACATTTCAGTTCATATTATAATACAATGCAGTTCAGTCCAGTTTATTTTTAAGAAAAACAGTTCAGTTCAATTCGTCTGAACTGTTTTTCGGTTCAATACAGTACAGACGAACTGTTTTTTAATTCAGTGCAGTTTTTGATAGTGCAGTGCAATTTGGTATATTTTACCCAACCCTAAGGAGAATAATGATGTCAAATCTCACTCACCGCAGGGAAGATTGTTCCTATGTAGTAGTGTCTGTTGCTGGTTGGGGATATGATCAAAATCTGAGAAGGGAGATTAATTTTCGCACACTGCACACAGATATCTAACATCAGTGGTGAAAAAGCCAAGCAGAAAATGAACTAAATTATAGTTAAAAGGCAATGCAATAGAGAAATAACATGTTTTTGGACAGTGTTGTTATAAGCATAGATGACAGACCAGGTTTTTGTTTGTCAGATGTTCATACAAGTCCAGATTGTTGAAATGCAATATGTCGAAGAAAACATAATCTATGGGTCCAAGATGAATCCTGCATTTAAAATTTATTGGAAGATGTGTAAGATTCCATACAAAAAGGAAGTGATTGTTTCAGAAGTAGCAATAACGTTGTTCCATAAAATTACGTTATCATATAGTCGATACTTTTCTGAGGTAAATAGAAGGATATCTCTAGCCTACTCGACCACTCGTAAGTAAGTCTGCAATGAACAACAAAAGTAGATTACAGTGATCATTTATAGCACTATATTTAATTGGGAAAATGTAACTACAAGGATTTCTAAGAAAACTTAAGATTGGGAATACAACACACTTACGTTGGAAGTGATGTTGCTCTTCTGAGGGCCTGTTTCATGGGTAGAAAGAGGACATAAATTCAGCTATTATAATAGAATTTTGATTGTTAAAAGTTCAGAACATAAAACTAGTTCTAGGCCAAGAAAAATGATTTTAGAGATTAATGGATTCTAACACACCTTTCCTCTCTGAGTGTTTGTGCGATTCCTGTGCATTTGTCCAAACAAAGTTCCCTAGAGAAGCACGAGAAAATGTCAATGTAAAACCAAAGATTAAATTTTAAGCTAGAAAGTATGAAAATATCTTAAAGAGAAACTAGTATAAGAAAAACTTAACGAGTTACATAAAACTATGCTAACAATGCATTAGTATATATATCTTTTCATCACCAAAAAACATAAAGACATGATTTTTCCATTAAATTGTACGTTTTCCTGAAGTAACACCAAACAGGTCTTCCAGTTAAAGAACTAGCAATCCATTTTGGACATAAATGTTTTCAATGATCATGTTAAAAAGTGAACTTTAAATTTATCTTAACTCTTCAAAATCTGCTTGTAAGGTAGGGTTTGTACTATTTTATACATTCTAAATTGACCTTATATTTAGTGGATGTGAGACTTCCAACACCTCTCACTCATGATTCAGATACCATGTTAAGAAATAGACTTTAAGTCTAACTCAACCTTACAAAACCGGCTTGTAAAGCGAGATTTGCACCCACTTGTATACTATAGATCGACCTTATCTTTAATCGGTGTGAGACTTTCAATGAATCATGCAATTACGAAGGCATAGTATGTTAGTTTTCTGCATAAAATGAAGCTAATTAATGAGTTTACCTCCCATGCTTGCACCAGGTTTTGAGAATATGTAGAAGATGGTGGTGGAGGCCAAAAATCATGGGGATTAAATTGAGGTGTTTTGGGTGGAGGTGGAACCCCAGTGCTTGGTCCAAACACAGGTCTACCATATGGATCAAACCCTGCAGCCAGGAATGGAAGATGTGCACGCCTACTGCTGCTAGCTCCCCTTGGATCAACCATGTTAGCAACTTCTTCTGAAAATACCACATTGCAGATAAAAAAACGATGTTATCCATCCAAAGTTTTCATATTTTGTGCACGAATTGGAAAAAATGTCTATAGACGAAAAAATAGCAGTAAGCTACACAGTGGTTGGAAGATTTATTACAATGATTAGTACTAAAATTGAGATAACAGTTTGAAGTTTTGATCAGCTAGAAAAACTGAGATATGTGGACAAGTCTTTTGTTGATAAAATGGAAGCAAGAGCTAAATTTTCCTAACAAGGATAACAAGGATATAACATGCAATGCTTCATTTCACAAGAATGCCATTACTTCAATAACATTAGTTCAAAACATTTTAAAGTTGAAATAGTGATTAGGTGACATGACTTTAATTCAAAATATTTTAAACTCAAGTTGTATCTTTCGTAACATGTTTTCTATCAAAATTAAACTAAAGTCCTGTTATCTTTACACGACTTTAGTTCAACACGACTTCAGTTTAAAATGCACTGAACTAAAGTCGTATCATTTTAATATGACTTTAACTTAAAAATACTCTCCACTAAAATTGTGTCACCCTGGTATAACTTCTTAATAAAGTCTTGTCAACGTGACATGATATACTCAAATCCATAATTTTTTTCAAATTGGTAAATTTTAATAAAAATTGCACCAGAATGGTGCTTTTGCCTCCATTGTCAGTAGAAAAATCTATGGGAAGTCTAATACCGTTTGTCATCATCATTGATTTTACACTCTCTTTTGTGGCTGGAGTCACTCTTCTTTTCCCACGAAGGGCATCACGTGCCTCCTTAAAATTTCTTGCCAATAAAATATTCAACTCGCCAATTCTAATGTTAGAGTTTCGAGTGTTTGCAAGTGGAGAACCATTATTTCCCTACAAAAGAAGGAAAACAAAGTTATGTACTAACCAAAACATATATGAATACCATGTTGTCCTAAACATGCAACACTACTTGTGATGATTCACTGTAACAAACTAAAGTGCAAAAAACCTTGGCTTAGACTAATGAGAGGGATCACTTCCCTTTGCTACCAGTATTAACAATACTCTAGATTGGAACATGCCATTACATATCTTAAACCAGCTTAAGAAATAAGATATTAGTGAAATGATGTTAACTTATACCATATTGAATATGACTCCAAAAATTGGATGTTGCAGTGCAGATATTATTGAAAGGGATACTGCTAGCTGCATGTAGTAACATGAACACAGTTAGTGTACATAATAGAAGGCTACCATTGGGTAAAAGAAGTAAGAACAGAGTTCCAAAATATTACCGGGCCAAACATTTCTGCCACCTCACAAAAATCAACATATAAAGTATTCAAGTGTGTGCCCAAAATTCTTCCTTTATCAATCTCTGGCACAGAGACTAACATTCTCCTAGGAACAGGGTCCCCAGATGCTATAACAATACAATGTCTGCTCCCATTGTAGTATTCTTCTTTTGTCATCACATTAGACGGCTTTGGAAACAACTGCTTATACCATGATTCACATTACACATTGTTATATATATATATATATATATATATATATATATATATATATATATATATATATATATATATATATATATAT
>Ga0209589_1009938_pt1 | contig 14094 bp, 6 predicted proteins | sample CowpeawhiteBW_FD_187525 | JGI IMG/M metagenome (GOLD analysis project Ga0209589, IMG submission 187525) | Root nodule microbial communities of legume samples collected from California USA - Cow pea white BW (SPAdes) (version 2) | ecosystem: Host-associated > Plants > Roots > Nodule | place: USA... | reverse complement strand
CTTCATTTCATTTTTTTCTTAAATAATAAAAAGTAAAAAAGGAAAATAAAGAAAATAAAATAAAAATAAATGAAATAAGATTAAAACGAAAAAATAAATAAAAAAATAAAAAAATAAAAAAATAAAAAATAAAACAAAATAAAACAAAATAAAAATAAATAAAAAATAAAAATAAAAATAAAAATACAATAATAATAGAATAATAAGAAAAATAAAATAAAAAAAAAGATGAAAAGAAAAAACAAAATACATTATAACCCGAACAAAATTAGGTGTTGACAATCATAACAATGTTTGAATTATTCATTCTTTCCTTTATTAAATTTTTTCAATTTGGATTTCTTCGCTCTTTAATTCATATTACCATTATGGCTTTGAATGTAGTCTTCAAGATATTCTTCATGCTAATTTGAAATCTTCTGCATATTTCCTTGCTCATGATTGATTTAAATTATACAAGATATTCGTCAATATTCACAATCTTAAACTAGCATAGATAGTCTTCACATATTCTTCTTCTTAAATTAAATCTTCAATCAATTAGATATCTTTTAATTCTTGATAATAAATCTTAATATGATATTCATTGATTTAATCTTCCTTTTCAATATTTGGATTATCTTTGATCAAATGATATATCAAGCTCAATTATTTGTCTTGTTTGATGGGTCGTCTAGTACCCTTTATAGACTTAGTTTACTCAACTTTGATTTTCTTGTGTTGTCTAGTCAACTCACATTTAACTCATCTGCTTAGTATACTCGTCTAACTCATTTGATTTAACTTTCATCTTGTATAGACATACTTTGACTTTTACTCATTGATAATCTTAGTCGGATCTTATCTTGACTCATCCAATCACTTGGTTTTACTTTCAATTCATTTGGTAAATGTAGTCATCTGAAAGTAGAACTTGTCTATTGACTTCACTCTACTGATTACTTCATTGACCTGATTCATCTTGTTCTTTTAACTTTAGTCGTCCGATCAACACAAGTTACCTTATCAATTTTGAATCGTCTAGTGAAGTTCTTTATTTTATCGTCGGGTCAATTACTTTTTCTTGATTTATATACTCTTCACCTACAAACTTGTTTCATCTAATATTTGTTAATATACTTTCTATAAATCTTACTTCAATTCATGAGCAAACATAAAATATATTCAAATAGATTCCAGATAAACTCACAATGTTTAATCACAATGTATAGTTAATGTGTTTTAGATGTCAGATAACCAATATGTAACAGCCTGATAAACTTTGTTACATAACCCCTGTTAACACACCTAGCATGTCATTTAATAAGGCATGAATAGTACAATTATCAACTGGTGTCATGACTTCTCAAACGAGTCTAATGGAGTGAAGCTAGATGTACCATAAATAAGTTATACTTTACGCAAAACAAAGAATTAAGCATATATTGGAAACATTTAATTCCTCCATTTGAGCATCTTCGTTCACCTTTGTTTGTGTCATTGCTCTACCATTTAAGGTCATCGTTGCTCCTTCATTCGAAGTCGACGTGGGTCATCACTTTTGTCCATTTGAAGCTGCAATTTTCATTGCGTAACTCCTTCCTCCGCACCACCACACAATCATTCAGTCACATCGTCTCAAAGACCCAATCATGGGACCAAAGAATCTAGGGTCTTAGTCATTTGTGCAATGGGGCTATCGCAAAAACCTTCCACCTCGTTGTCGCTGCTTTGTCATCCATCTCATTTATTGTTGTTGTAGTTTTCGCCCTCCCTTGGGTTGTTTAGGGCTCCACTAAGGGTTGCTCTACTTGCATTGTTGGTCTCTAAGTGGTTTTGCAAACACCCTCTATCTGTCAACTAACTACCACTACTTGCTCCTCCATCCCATCTATTGTTGTCACCCTCCCCTAGGTTGTTAGGGGCTCCATTAAGGGTTTCTTTACTTGCATTGGTGGTCTCCAAGTTGTAACCACATTACTGAAAGCTTTTTTTCTCCTCATAATAGTTAGTTTTTTAAATTTTATTTAATTTGAATATATTGGATTATTTAGAATTAAATTTAACTTTCATTTGAATACTAATTAAGATTATATTTGTTGTTGTGCATTGATTATTATATGTTGAACGTGATGTGACCCCAACAAGCCCAAGCTCAAGTGCATCAACAAGCCAAAGCCCACATCAAGGCCCAATCACTAGAAGCATGATGAGAAAGATTCACATGGGCCTCTCACAAGATGATCAAGTCAATCATGGGATTTTTACATTATTCACATGGACTAAAGAAATCTCTAAAATATGAGATGATGCATGAAGGAAGTAGTCTAGATTTAAATTGGGCCATTGTTTCGGCCTTGTTTGCCAGAATAATAAGTCAAACAATGTGTTGTTGAATTGATAAAATTGGGCTTGGCTAAGCCCAATAGGAGATTTGGTCATGAGCTACCAAAGGTCCAAGGTGGACTAACTGGAAGTCAACATTCCTTCCTACACCTCATGGATCCAATGCATCCACGGGCTAGGAATGCTTCCTTCTTTTCCAAGGCCTCATCCAATGGCCATGAGCCTTGCTCCTTCTCCAAGCCATCTTCCACGGCTAAGATTGAATGCCTTTCTCATCCAAGGGCTAAGAGTGCTTATGTGTATTTGCTTTCATATAAAAGCCTAAATTTTAGGCTATTGTAATCACTCCTGAAATTTCTAATAGAATGTTTGTGTTGAGATCACTCCACTCTTCTATTATTTTGATAGCATACATGGCTAACCTTCTCCTTCATTTTCTCTAGCCATCTTCCATACCATAGCTCCACTTTTACTCTTCATCTTCACCAAAAACCTCCATTGTCGAGAGCTCTTCTTGCTCTTATCTTCATTTCTGCTGCATTTCATCTACTTCTTAGTGTCTTCCATGGATCTCCTTCCTCTCCTACACCAAGGACGTCCATCAGAACGTGTTGGTTAAGTATGAGGGTGTTTGACCCTTGGTAATGTTTTTAGAAGTTATTATTTCACGTGTCAATGTTATAATTGTATTGTGTCTTAATTTCATGCTAAACTTCAACTATCCATTTGGACTATTTAAAAAGATCGAATGCATGCATAAATGAAGAAGAAAATTACAAAAAAAAAAATTCAAAGTAGGAGTCACTATAGTGGAGACTCTATTAGTGGGGATACAACCTTTGAAAGGGAAGAAAGATTAAGACTAGGGAATTCTTATCAGTAGCCTTCTACAATTAGAAGGCAAAGAAAGGAACATACCCCTAGAAAATCTAAGGTTGACCTACCCTACTTTTATGGAAAAGATAATGTAGAGGCATATTTGGACTAGGAAATGAAGGTGGAGCAACTTTTTGCATGGCCCTAAGTTAGTGAAGAAAGGAAAGTGCCTCTAGCAACCCTTAGCTTTCAAGGGTATGCTACGTATTAGTGGACCTCTTTAGTCCAAGAGAGGCTCCGCGACAATGGTCCTCCAGTCCAGTATTGTAATGACCTCAAGAGTGCCCTTACAATGAGGCATATTCCCCCTACTACAATAGGGAGCTCATGGACAAACTCCAAAGGCTCTAACAAAAATCAATGTTTGCAGAAGAGTATAGTAAAAAAATGGAGTTGTACATGATGAGGGCAGGGATTGTAGAGCGGGATGACATTACTCTACCTAGGTTCTTAAGTGGTTTAAACCTTGAAATAAAAGACAGAGTTGAGCTTCTACCTTATAGAGATTTGAATTATTTAGTTCAAATGTGTATAACGATAAAACAATAGTGCTTGAGAAAATCTTCTCCTAAAAGAGATCAAGCTCACTCCAATTATTATTGTAAGAAGGATTTTAAAAGAGAAAAGGAATCACCACTTAAAAATCCAACCATAGATAAGGAAAAAGAAAAGGGCAAGCGTGAATCATCCACACACACACACTAGTAATATTAAGTGTTTTAAGTGTTTAAGAAGAGGCCATATAGCTACTCAATATTCCACCAACAGAGCCACAATCTTAAGGGGCATTGATTACTATAGTAGACAAGAAGAGTCTTCATCTAGTGAGAGTGAGAGCAAAAATTTGCAAGAGTCTCATGGATAAGATGCATAACCTTATGGAGGAGATCTTCTCATGGTAAGAAGACTTCTCAACAATCAACCTAGTGCGCTCATCACATAATGAGAGAACATCTTTCATATCATACAATATCTAAAAGTTTAGATAATAGATGTTCTCTCATAAGTCAAAATAAAGTCAGCTTTAAGGGTTGCATTAATAAGTTTGTACTTAGTTCTCTATCACCCTCACAAGTGGTAAAGGATCAAGAACAAACCCATTTAAAAAGAGAAAGTAGAATGACAAAAGCATGAAGAAAAGCGAGGATTGACTTGTCTGAGACAAAAACCACTATACAAATAATTTTTCTAGCGTCAATAAACATTGTGTTGAAAGTCCTTTCAAGATCATATTGAAACAACATAAAGAAAACATTGCAACCAATAAAAATGCTTCGACCTACAAATATTTGTATCATTCAATTGATATGAGGTGTATGGACATTAGGAGCCACATATTGTTTTCTCTTCTAAGTTTATTTGTAAAAATAATACTTTGTTGTTTAGTATTTATTATAAGATGATCTCTGATCTTGGAGGAAGAAGTAAACAACATGAACTATAATAAAGGGTGTATGTCATTAAGAATCATGTAGATTTTGAAGACAAATAATTCTAAAGAGAAAGGGGATGATGACATACGCCCATTCATGCCATCTATTAAATAAGAGTTATACAATAGTTAGAGCTTAGATCAAGAGCTTAGAGGAGGTTTGGGGTTCATTGGGCCTTCAACAAACTTTTTGGGCCCAATATCATCTTTGAATAGGTTCAACTCTATTAGATAATAAAATGTATAAGGTATATTTCTTTGGGCCTTGTACTTGGATCAAGTAGATTAGATTTATTTTAGGCCTAGTATATTAGGATTTCATTTGGGTCATTTATTTCGGCCTTGCTTTGTAGGATTTGGTCTTCGGTTGAGTATGGATCATGAGAGATCACCTAAGGTTTCAACTGGGCTTTAATTGGCCTAATCAAAATCCTCACATTTACCTCATTTTGCACATGTTTCAAATGCATGGAAAGTGTGATATCCACATGGCACTTGATCCATACTTTGTGCCACTTTTCTAGGAGCACATGAGGGAATTCACTTGAATTCTCCTTCACTTTTTCATCATGAATTTGGAGACCTCCACTCCTATAAATTGAGGTCTCCACCCCATTGTAATTTACTTTTGAATGCTTAATGAACCTTTGTTGAGATTACTCTAAACACTTTTCTTTAAGAGTCACATAGCTACATCTTCTCTTGGAGCTTCCTTTAGCCCATTTCCTCTAGAATTAGCCTAATCTTTCTAGTGAGCCTTCACCATACAACATCTCAATCACCAAAGACTGAACCATTCTTTGCTGCTTTCGCCAATCTCTGCCCAACTGAGACTCCATTTTCCTTCCACATATGGATCTTGGAGCCATCAAGTATGATATTTCTTTAGTGTTTTCAGAATTTTTCTAGTCTAATTTTGAGTTTGATTTTGTTGTTTTTATAATTATGGGAATGTCAACATATTTATTAGTTAGGTTGAGTTTGTCTTTTTTAATTATAGGTTAGGAATTGCTTTATTTTGTTGTTTTAGATTTGATAGATAACTCTAGTATGCTTTAGTAGTTTCTATTTATCTAACCAAATCTCTGATGCAATTTTTAATTTATTTTTTTGTTTTGAATTTTTCAATTTTGTTGTTTTGAATAATTTGTAGAGGTTTTAAGATTCTTTTGTTGTTTTTAACTATTTTCAAGTAAACACGTTGTTTTATGTTCTAGATAAAAGCAGTGTGCTTTGTTAACCAGATTTACTTGCTTTTGATGTTTTAAGTGTGTTAAAACTTTTCTTTTGCATTTTTAAGTTGTCTTAAAGAGTCTTTACTATTTTCATAGTTGTTTAGCTTTTATAGTTGTTGTTTAATTTGGTTTTCTATCTTTTTAACTTAATGTCAAATTTTTAAAGATTTTCACAATTTCATTGGAGTATTGTTTCATTGTTGTTGTTGTTGTTTTCTAATATGCATATAACTAAATAGCCCATTTTCAGTTTGATAGAGTCTTAGTTGTGATAATTCAATCATTCATAGATAGTTTGAATAATTAGTCATGAAAAGCTTAGTCTAGATTAGTTTTTACATCTTACCTGATTTCTAGTTTAACTAGAACTTGTAATGACTCTAACTTGCATAAATGGTTTTAGTCATAATTCTTGTTGGGATATTTGGCAATTCTTGTTCTTTAGCTACTTGGCCATATATAGCCTACTTTGACCACTAAACCTAGTTTTGAGTTTTTTTGACCTCTTTTTGTTGATTAATAACCTTAATAGCTATAAAACCATGTTGCACCTTGCTAATGAATTGTGAAAATGTTTTGGAACTGTCTTAGGATGTTTTTGGTGAAATTCAAGTGTACAAATTGTGCCTCAACAGTGAAAAATTTAGAAAAAAATGCTAAAAAGAGAAAAAAGAAAGTGGCTTGAGAAAGAAAAGAAAAGAAATAAAGAATGTGGTTTGCACTGAGAAAGAAAAATACTAAACAGAAAAAAAAAAGAATGAGAAGGAAATTGTGAAAGAGAGTGAAAATGTGAAATGAGATTACTCATGATCCTATGCTTGAATTTCTCATATTTCTCCCCATTTATTTTTCACTTATCTTTAGTACCTCAGCCTTGTAATTATTTTATGTTCCCTAGCCTTTTACCTTTGCCACATTACAAGCCTAAAATAAAGTCCTAATCGATCTTGAGTAGTGATTAAGCACGAGTAGTGGACGTTATAGGCTTTCCAAGCCTATACCGAAACTAGAAACATGATTTGATGTGTTGAGTGATACCCTAACCATATACACAAGAGAGAATGATAGTGAAACATTATCTTGCGAGGATTTGAAAAGTTGATCTAAGCAAAGTTTTTATTGAATGTTGTTTAACTTGAGATGTTTGACTTGTCTTTTACAGTTAGGCGTCTTAAAGTTATTTTTGGTGCTTGGTTTATGCAGAGCAGGATCAATTGAGCGGTACAACGGTGCTTCGATGTTGTTGAGTTATTTGTGGTTGTTGTTTTCTTCGTCCTTTGTCCAAGTGTGAAAACCTCGAAGTGTGGGGGTGTGTTAAATGTCAAATTAGGCACATTTTGAGTATTTTAGGGCACTTATGTTGGGACTTTTCTTGTTCTTATTTTTTTTTTCTTTTTAGTTCATTTTCATTCTTTCTTCTAAAAATCTTTAGTTTTAGTAAAACATGTTAAAAAGGGTGTTTTTAGAGTGAATTTTAGTTTAGTGTTATTTAAGTTCTTAGGACTAGTTTAGTATAGTATTATTTTGACTCTATCTTTGAAATAACCTTATTGAATTAACTAACTTGAGCTTTAATTGTGTTTTCCAGTAGGTTTAAGATGAGAAATAAAGACATGATGAAGCCTAGAAAGTTGGCCAAGTAAAGAATAAAAGTTGTCAAAACAAAGTTCAAGTGACAACATCATCAATGTTAGGTGGAAGCAAACATAGCCAAAGCATCAAGACAATTGGATTCAAGGAATTAACATAAAAAACTTAGAGAAGTTAAAGAGGTTAAAGAGGAGTTGAGTTAGTCATTTTTTCTTTTCAACATATTTTGATCAATTCTCAGTTTTAGAAGTTCATTGTAACATCCCGACCGGATATTACGGATTTAAATAATAAAATAAAGAAAACAATAAATACGCGCCATTTATTATAACATCATTTCCCAAATAAAGCGGGAAATTTAAAACTTTATTAGATCAATAGATAATCCAAAATCCATAATCATAAATAATATTATAATTATCCAAAAGTCAAGTAATAAAAGTAATTACAATTTATTTGAAATCATAAAAATATAAAAACTTTGAGAAAAGCCTGTATCCTAGTCTAGCCCCGCTCCAGCTCTAAGTCTCACCAGATCCACCTGCAACGTCATCTGCTCTCGTGTATCGCGTACACGATCATCACCAAACACAAGCAGATAGGGTGAGCTAACAGAATAAAATATATACAATACATTTATATAGATAACACAATCACAACAAGGAATCCCATCCTTTGATTTCATATCACATGGCCATAACCATGTTAACTGTGTTCTACGTCTTCTAGTGAGTACCTCAAGATGTCTTGTTGCCATACCTATCGGCCACAACCAATAGAGCACGTGCAGGAAACCATGCTACGGATCACACACCGTAACACTAGGTGAAGTTCCCAATACGAACCTAGTTTGTAATGTCCCAAGACTACCAAACTCATCAGCTAATTACTGAGGAGGGCAATCTATCTGGACCCATCTGTACTGGCCACAACCAACACACTCACACCGGTAACAGTCGCCAACCCGAGCCACAACTCAAGAGTTCCTCGTTTTCATCCGCCATCTCAAGCCACAACTCAAGAGATGTTATTCTGAGCCACAACTCAAGGAATACCAACAAGTCGACCTTTAAGGTATCCTAGAAGCCTTGTAGATCATGCAAACAATGCCAACAAACCCAAGTCCTACTGCAGCAAAATCGCCTGGCGCTACTCAAAAGGCGCCAGGCGCTGCTCGCTTCCAAACTGCCTGGCGGGGGACGCATACTGCCAGGCGCCACACGCCTAAGGACTCACTGACCTGCAAATTCCGCTTGGCAGAACCATCCCCACCGCCAGGCGCTACTTTGACCCAGAGCCCACTGTTTGTCTGTTGTCGCGTGGTGGTTCAATCACCACCCCCAGGCGCCACACCAGTACTTGCGCAGTACTAGTTTTTTGTCAGGTTCACGCACACTTTGCACAAATTTAGATCCTCAATCCAAGCACCAAAACTTACGATGTTTTTCACCAATTTAGTTGAATCACTTTTCCAATGACTAACTTATTATCAAGTTTCCTACTTCCATTTAAATTCAACCATCCAAGTCTACAAAATTCGCTTTCTTAAAGTTAACCTTATTCATCCCTGCCATACCACAATGCAATCATATTGCTTATTCCTTAACCTTGGTTCTAGTCATTTCAGCCATTCCCAACTCATTCCAAGTATACTCCTCCTAGATAGATCACAACTCACTCTCATTCCAAATATTAGCTTTGGGTTTAATTTCCATTCCCTACGAGCTAGATGTTTACCATCACTTCACTCATAAATCTAACCCAATCACAAAATAGGTTAAGTTTTTGGACCCCCTTTGCACAACTTGTCCAAATTCATAATTCATACTATGTCACAATTTATATACGAAAGTCTTAGAATAGCTAATACCATCACATTCTAAGTTAAGTCGCCCACTTTAATTTATGTCTTAGGACTCTATCATCAATTACCCCAAGACATCACCAAATCCATTCTTCCAGTTCCAAGTAAGACTACAATCGAAGCCAACTTAGTGTCTGCCATCCCAGCCACGCAGTATCACTCCTCCTGCGCTGGCGCCTAGCGACAAGCCCCATGCCACCAGGCGGTACATATATTTCTGGGCAATTTTCCAGAATTTCAATACCTGCACCTCTGACAATTCCCACCTACTTTCCTCTGCTTATCTTAGCAATTCCGCACATGAACATGGTAATAGCATCACAATTATTACATTATAAAAAATCTCCAACAACAATTTTCAGTGTAACTACGCCTATTACCCCCAATTCGTCAAAATCCCTAATTCTTTCAACCCTCATAGTCAAATATAGCTATTTTTCACTTAACTCTCATGCGCCACCATGCAATTTCACTATTTATGATCCCCTTTCCATTAATTGATAATTGTAACTTCATTTCCACTTATCACAAAGACCCAGAACCCAAAAAAATGCCAAAATCATGCCAACATGGCTCGCTTCGCCTGCCATGTCAATTACCACCGCCATGTCGTTCATAGAAAACCAGAAAACTGGGTGGCATGGTCTGCGTCGCCTGGAAGCCAGGGATATGCCGCCAGGTGGTTTCTGGAAAATTTCTAGAAACCCAGAATTTGTCAGAGGAAAGCATGTAAATTTACATTATACATCATGTTATTAACAAAACGCTTAAAGTTTCGGGTTCAGCTCCCCTAACCTGGAAATCCTTGCTTAACTTGATTAATCTTTGATCCTTCCTTGTCCCCAATGGTTTGCCTTAGTTCTCCCTCTGAATTAGCTTTTATGCTCTCCCTCATTTTAATCATTCATTCTACAAAATTAGGCATATAGAAACTTGTTATTTGCATCGCATAAATCATAGTGTAGTTCATTCAAACATTTTATCATACACTAGGTGAAAACTGGGTTTTCATTTAGTCATTCTATCATACACTTTTATTTTTGCATTTAGGTGTTGTTTTAAGTAGAGTTAAGCCTTGGAACACATTCCATTCATGTTTCTTTACAATTTTACATATTCATTAATCATATTACAACATTTCCTCATCATTTGCTTAGAAGTTTGATCAATATTTTTCTCTAAAATTTGCCATTCGAACTAGTACAATAGTGTATTTTTGTTTTCAATAGTTTTTCTATAATTTCTTAGCATCATTACATTGTTTTAAAGTAGGTTTTTCAATCTTTTTATCCAACACACAACCTTTGAAGTCTTTGATATTTGAAAGCACTTGAAAAATTGTGTTATAGCCTAAAAAAAGTAGCATAATCTCTATATGATTGCAAAGTTATCTAAAATATTTAGAGTGAATCTCTATCTATAGATTTTTGAAACCACTAATTTGAAACATTTTATTGATGCTTTTAATCAATTAAATCAAGCTCTTAATCAACTATTCTAATTATATTTTTAAAATCTTTGCAACATCTGATTGAGGTCATACGTGAACAAATAAACACATTGAATATAGTACTCAAGAGTTATCTCAAGGTCATCTCCTAGTGACCAATGTTCTCAATAAAGATTCCAATTACAACACAAAGGGTGAAAGGGCGGTTGGCGGATTAGTGAACTCATAACAAAATTAAAACGCTAACTCATATTTTATAAAATAGTGGTGAAAATAGTATTGACTCCTTGATTCAAATGAAAATCCATCAATCACCAATCATGGAATTAATTAGCTTTAATTGCCTCTCATGATACTCGTAATTAAGCAACTAAACATTCTCGAATTTGTGACAATGTCATTAAGAATGAACACAACCCAAAACACAAATACCCACTTTGCGAATTAAGAATAAACATAATGGTTCATTCATTACACAAAATAGAACAACAACCTCAAGGTTTCATTTCATTCTCTTCAAGAATCAATACATACAATTAGTTCTCCATGGATTTCAAATTACAGCAAAAAGAAAAATGAAAATGCATCATTCAAATGAAGAGAAGATGAGAGAAAACCTCCATTGACTCTCAGAATAAATAAAAATCTTTATACAAGTCCAATAAATTGTTATATATATATATATACACATATATATATATATATATATATATATATATATATATATATATATATATATATATAGCAATGTATTGCAAAAGCAGTTGCACCAAGAGCGTGATTTTCTCCCCTCGTTTCGGATGCAAATATGGTGCACTGTTGCAACCATATATTTTAAACATTGGGATTGTTATGGATGTTTTTCTCTCACATGCCATGGATTTTGGCCAATTTATGCCCTCATCCACCATTTATAAATAGAGCATTATACCCCTCCCTCAAACATACACTTCCATACTCTCATTCATTCTCTCTAGTTCTCTCCTCCTTTCTCTTTTATATTTCTTCTCTCATTCTGGGTTTATTTATTTACTCTTTTTTTAAGAGTTATTTTGCTAGTTTTGAGATCCTTGGAAATTCTGAGAAGTTCCTGTTGTATCCTAGGGGACTTATGCAATACACCGCAGATAAGTCCTTAAGGGCAGTGAATCTACACCCCTCGGGAAGTCTTTTTGGTTCATGATTTTTTCAACTACTACAACATAAACATGGTATTGGGATAATCCCTTTATATGCATCCCTAAATTAAACATATTAACCATTATACAAACATGTTGTTACCTCCTTAGTAAAAACCATATTCATATCTTATCATTAATCTTAAATCGCATTTCTTTACATTTCATAACTCATCATTCACAATTATGTTTTCTATACAACATAATTCATGTAACATAATCAAACAATTCAATTAAACTTATAATTCAATATTTTCTATACCAAATGTGTGTGTATGTGTATGAAAACCATATTCCTTTAATTAAAGAAACACCCTTTTAAAATCTATATTTTTTTAGGATTTCAACGAGAGTGACAAAACCCTCACTTGAGCTAAAACTGACTAATAGTAATCATCTTTACACTTGGAGTCTTTTTTTTTTTTGGCAAAAATCACCTATAATTAAGTCCTTCCTATCGGATGCATTTTCACATGAGTGAGCAAAGTGTTGTTAGAGTGAAAAATGGAGAAACTAGAGACCAATATAATGTGTAAGACTTATTGCCAAAGTGATTCAATCAAAACTAATATGTTATAAGCCTTAACAAAAATAAAACCCAATAGTTTCCAACTCAATAAGGATCAAATTGCTTCAAGCTTACAACATTCTACATCCAAATCTACACATACATATCATGCAACAAACTTAAATTCAAAAATATGAAAATCATAAGGTTTTTCATTTCTAAGTTTCGATTTCCATTCTAAAACTTCTAACCATTTTGATCAAGCAAAACATGTCAAAATAGATTTAAGTATAAAAATACAATAAATAACAAATTCAAATCAACCTAAAATGTTCAAACAAAAATTAAAATACACTTAATGAAATACTAAATCAGAACCAAATCTCGATATAGTACAGGTAAAATTTTAAATCACTTTATTAAATTTCCAAACACTTCCACATTTTCAAAGCTTTCCCATCCAATAATTTCACATCAATATACAATCCTTGCATAAAAATATTATTATGACCAAATTACATCCACATCATATAGTTATTGTACTCTATAGTACTATAAAATTTTTAACTAATTTGTCTAACCTAAAAATCTAACTATTCCAAGTAAAGTTTAAGTCCTAGTTGGAAATTAGAAATTTCTTATAAAAAATCTTAGTTATTATGGTATTAGGCCTAATTCCAATTGGGTCATTAGGTCTTAACTCGAAATACCAATTAAAGTCCAAGCTTCGAAGATGAGCTTTTAAGTGTAATGTTAAATATTTTTTTAGCCTTAAGCTTCATAAAATCTAAGGCTAGGGTGTTATGTAGTAATAGGCCCAAGGTCGATTAGGTCATAGGTCGATCATTTATTAAGCCCAAGGTCGATCTAGTCTTTAACCTAATGTTAGTGGGATCGTTATGACGAAAGTATGAGGTAGTAAATGAGGAGTTTTAAGCTAATAACTCAGGTAATTGTTCAAAGACTTGGCAAGAGACGTGAATTAAATGGGGGAAATTGATGAGCATTGAAGGAGAGGCGAATCCAAGGTATTAGAAAGATGGGAATAAAGGAGAACCTTGGGGAAGGAGAAGGACAATAACACTTTGAATGCTCTGGCTAATCGAACTCTAGTCTTTTTTTACTAGAACATTTTGGCACTTCCCGTGGGGGTCGATGAAACACTTCCCAACGTCCAATTTTGTATTTTCCTAATGCATAATATCATGAACATTTGGATGGTAGTGTGGAGCATTCATGCTCTATGTTGTCACATGCCACCAACTCACGTTATTTGGCTCATTGTAATGGCTTTCGTAGCATCATGTCCCATAGACACACCTCGTCGAGACCATGCAAGATTTTATGGAGGAGAAGTGTGGCCTCACACTCTGCCTCACTTCAATCCTTTACATGCGTCAATACTCCTTCCAACTTTTCCACGTGGCATCCATGTAAGGAATTGATGGTCGTCCTTGGAGTAGGAGAGGGAGGAAATCCATGGAGAATGTTGAGGAGAAGATGAAGTGCGGCGGAATTTGGAGAATTAGAGAAAGGTTGCTCTCGGAAATGGAGAATTTGGTGAAGATGAAGAGTAGAAGTGGAGCTATGGTATGGAAGGTGGCTAGAGGAGATGAAGGAGAAGGTTAGCCATGTG
>Ga0209589_1009936_pt1 | contig 14095 bp, 7 predicted proteins | sample CowpeawhiteBW_FD_187525 | JGI IMG/M metagenome (GOLD analysis project Ga0209589, IMG submission 187525) | Root nodule microbial communities of legume samples collected from California USA - Cow pea white BW (SPAdes) (version 2) | ecosystem: Host-associated > Plants > Roots > Nodule | place: USA... | reverse complement strand
AGAATTGTTAGTATTATGGTGCTTGATTTAGTCCCACATCGCTTAGAATAGTGAGATGTGGTTCTCTATTTTACTATATAAGAGACTCTATGTAAAGCTTTAAGATACACCAGAAATACAAATACTTCCTAGTGTAGTCGTGGACGTAGGCATACACATTGTACGCCGAACCACATTAAATTCTCTGTGTCTATTTTTCTCTCCTTTATTCTTTCCTTTATTGCCTTCTTCCTAATATTGACCGATGAGATTTGTCATATTACTTTCATAAATGAAATTACCCTACCTTTCCTAGTTTGAATATTAAAAATTTTCAACACCAAAAAATCAGAAACAGGATCACGCATAAGCTTCTTAGATTTATTTTCAGCCATATGCACTCCTTAATTTAAGAAATACTAGAAGAAATTACAATTGGATCCTAAAACCTACTATGATTTCTCATCCTCCAAATCATACAAATAACTATAGTAATGGTAGACACTTTAAAGCAAAGGACTACAAAGAGACTTCATAAATTGAACAACCAAATTCAAAGAAGAAATTGAAGAAAAGCTTCTTTCAACCAATGTCACAATCGTATAACAATATAACAATGAAAAAAAAATGAGAGAAAGATTCAACATTATTGTTTGTGTTCCTTGTTATTCTTCGCTTTAAAAAACTTAGAACTTTAAAAATATTTTTAATCTCATTTTACATGTTAAAAAAAATTCACTCTATCATAAATAATCTCATTGGTTTGGAAAAATGCTCGACAAAGAAGAGCTAAAATCCTTTTAAGTGTTCTAATAAAATTTGACAACCAAAAGTCACAACATTTTCTAAATCAAAGGATTTATTTGACATTAGTATCGCATTGTTCTTTGGTAAGCTTTGAAAGCATGAATTGAAAAGGATTGGACTTGTTCAATAAGAAGTGAATGACAAGAAAAAATAAAACGGTATAAATATAGATAAAAAATAGAATAAATAAAGTGATAGTCTTTGTTAAAACATAATATGATTCTTTTATATTATGTTTTGTATCCATTTGAAGTTCACGAGCAAACTTGTAAACTTATAATGCTTATGAGATGTTTTTTTTTATTATTTGTAAACTAATAATGTTTGGAATGAATCATATGTAATTAGAAGATGAAGTAATTTTGTTAGATTGTATTTATAACTTTTGTGTGAAGATGAATGATAAATTATATCTAGAGATATTGGTGTTATAAATATTCATGTGTATTTGAATTGTAATTAATTAGTAGCTTACTTATATTTGTATTTGTCTTGTCTTATCATGACTATTTTTATTGTATTTAGTATGGTAGAAGAAAATGTTGTACATCTTAATTGTTCTAGACAATCCTAGAAAATTTTATAATTAATTTATTTTTCTCGTGAACACTTTTGTATATAGTTTTATAAGTTTAACTAATTTATATATTAATTTATAAACTAAAAATAATTGGTAATTAAAATAGTTTCTAAATTGGTTATTATAATGAATTGATCTCTAAATTGATCGTTAATATTAACTACTGAAGTTTTAGCTATCCAAAAAATTGATCTTTAAATTTGTGGTATTTGTGATCAATTTAAATATAAATTTAGAACTCACTCTTGAGTACTTAAATTTTAAACTCTGACACCTAGTGAACTAGTTTTTGTTTTTATTTTATTTTTGTTAGATTCTCCTATTGTATTTAAGTCTTAACATTAAATTATTTAAATCTATAAAAATAAATAAAATAATATAAATTTTACATGGAGAAAAATATGAAATAAAAAAAAATAAAGGTTCAAGGAGAAAAAATAATAGTAGAATTAGCAATGAAGGAAATACACTGGGTCATAGATTAAACTTCACAGACTGAGCCTAGTATGGCCGAAGCCCAGTCCATTTATACTTGATATAGGGCCTTTTTCTCCTTAGGTTTAGTCTTCTTCCTCCACATTTTCTTCAACGTGGTATTTTCTTTTAATTATAGAATGTCAAATAAAAAATACTCTCTAAATTATACAGTTCAAAATGCATTCTTTTAATTTTTATAATTTGAAATATATAATTGTGAATATATTTTAAAATGTATAATTTAAAATATATTTTTTTTATATTTTAAATTATATATTTCAAAATATAAAATTAAAAAAATTATAAAATTTAAGTATAAAGAGATTCATGAATAAATTATGGAAGTGCAGGAAGATAGTGCCCTTTCAACAACTTCATCAACCTCTTATAAAAACTTGCCTAAGAGTGATAAAAACAAAAGGTTTGTTTAAGAGTTTGCCTCATATTTATGGCTACCTAAAAAGATTACATACGTCTAAATATGCTAATGAACTTGTGTTTATATATAAATTATTGTACCAAAAGTATAGACTAACAAAAGTATAGTTTCAAAATATTATAAATTTGAATTCAAGAAGTGAATGAATTTCAAAAGATAATAATTATGATATACAATATAATAAAAAAATACCGTATTATTTTACATTTTTTTTTCTTTCAAAATTGTCTTATAAACTATATTAATATTATTTTCATTTTACTGTTTCTACATATACAGTAGATATGATGAAAAAAAAAGGTAATGATATTGAAATTATTTATTAGATATTTATAAAATTACAGGGGAACTCCATACTTAAAATACATAAGAGTTCACACCTAAAATATAAATGAATAATACATGACAATATATATTGTTTAAATTATTATATAATTATAAATTGTTATGCATGGTAAATTTATTAATATTTATAATAATTCCTAGTATTTCTAAGTTACTTCAAAGATTATGATTAATCGACCATATAATCAAGAAACAGACCTATTATACTCATAAAAATACATGGTTTGTAATATTTTATTTTATTTTAACAAAAATAGAGTCGTGCCGTAACGTAAATAAATAGCATTAAGTCAAAAAGTGTCGGTAGCTGGTAACAACCTCTTAGGTTTCTTTTTTTCCATCCAATGCTTTATTGCTGGTATTCAATTGATGGGGTCTTATTTTATAAATAAGTTAGTTATATCAATAATAACTAATTTAATGCCATAATTAATAATATATAAATAAAGCTCTACTTTACCCTATTTTAGTGATGGACAAAGAGAGATGAAATTTTTATTCATTTTGCAATTAAGGTTTTTTGAATAGATTTTTTTATACATAATATTTTTTAAGGTTTAATTATATTCTTAGCTACAGATTTTTGTTCTTCAAATTAAAAAAGAATAATGTATCCCTAAAAATTAATTTTATATATATATATATATATATATATATATATATATAAAAATTAATTTTATATATATATATATATATATATATATATATATATAATTTTAATTTCTAAAGACGAAAATACTACTTTTTAATATTTTGATTTAACATTTATTTATTTTAATTTTTTTATTTAATATTAAATAGATAATTTTTAAGATTTGAAATTTATTTATTTTATTGTCAAGGTTGTGCTTATTGGCACTAAATCACGTTCAGTGAACAATTTGTTGAATAATTCAGTAAACCTTTATTGATTTTTATAATTAAGTTTCTTAATGATTTTCTATTATTCCATTAAACTATGATCTATATATAATATATAGAGACTGTTACGTGAATAGATATTAATACACCATATCTTATAAGATTGTATGTGTATAAAATCTTCTAATATTAATAAAAATATTTTTTTTATCTTATTATTGTGATGGTTGCGAACTAAGAATGACAATGTGGATCAGTCATGTTCGTTTAGGTCTGTCCTGTACTTGGTTCACAAAATACGGGTTGGACTGGTCCATCCCGTATTGAAAATGCAAGTTGAAAAATCTGGTTCATCTTGATAAGTTCTGATCTGCGGACCAACCCGCTTTTTTTATTTAAATTTCTGGTGATAAAGTTTTTAATGTTCAACAAATTGAAAATTTTTAACAAAATCACAAAATTAAGCTAAGACTTTAGAAAGTTTAATGATAAATTGATAATTTACTATTTTCATCATATTCATAATCATATTTTGATGTATTCTTCAAATTTTATTACATTCAAAAATACATAACACTTGTGTTATCCAGTCATAATGCGGAACGGTCATGTAGGAGTCAAAAATGAAAGTAATTAATATACACAAATACAAGATTTTTTTTATGGAAATCACAAATTATAGATTATTTGGGTCAGACTTTTGTGAATTAGCTGACTTAATATCTTTAACCGTCCCATATTTTTTGGCGATCTGCGGGCTAGTTTACCGAGCCAAGTCCAAATTGTCACCGCGATTACGAATCTAACATTATATTTCTAAACTAGTTTAAAAGACTGGTATCAAATATTATAATATAATAATTAATTTAACATCTTTATCAACCTCTAGGTAATCTTCTGCTAATTTTTCAGTTATTTTTGTATAGTGTTTGAATTGTTTAAGTCCTTTTCCTATTTGAAGTAGAATCAATCACACTTGCACTAAACCAAACTCTGTGTTGGCAAAATGTGCTCATATTGCGTGGTGTTTATGTTGCTATCCCAAAATAAAGTGCCTTTCTTTTTATCTTATCATCATCTGGATATGGTGAGACAACCATTACTAAAATGACAAAAAACTAATCAAGTTATGATTATATTTATGTTTGTTTCAACAATAAAAATTTATGTTTTGTCTTTTTCAGATCTGGGTATATTTGTATATACGCGTTTATATTTTTCTAAATACTTTTTTCAAAAAGTAAAATTTACAATAATAAAAAAATGATATTATTATTAATTTAATATTAAAGATACATATAATAATAAAGAAGTATCATTCATATTTTGAAAAGCAATCCCCACTAAATAACTATTTACAAATTCTATTCATATTTTTTAAGACTACAATTTATCCGTTGTCACTCATACTGAATTTCACTATATTTAACATATTTAATTTAAATAATATTTAATAAATATATATACTCATAGAAGGAAGAAATAAACGAGAGAAGAAAAAAAATCAATTAATAAATAAGACACCAAAGCAAAGAAAAAAAGAAAAGAAAAGAAAAGAAAAAGCAATGGCATGACATGCTCCTTTGACCTTGAGAGCATGATCCACCATTTGCATCCAATCCAATCATCTTCCATCTATCACCTTTCTTCTCACTTACCCCACAACTCAACATCCTAACTATCTTCTACTCTTTTTTCTTAAATACCTTAATTAGTTAACTATACCCTCTCTCTTTGCCTCAACCACTTCTCAATTTTAGTTCAAAGAATAAGGAAAAAAAAAAATTACACCTCTTGTACCGGTTGACAACTTATTTTTAGAGGAGTTTTGATCATTAAGAAAGTTAACTTTTGTATATATAAACAAAAAAAGGAGACTGAAGTAGTGGAGGTAAAGTGTGTGTAAAATTTAGTTCGTTACACTTCAAGAAAATCTCCCATTAACAATCAATTTTAGTAAGTAAAAATTCTTAATTACTATAGTAACAAATTTAGATACCAATTCATAAAATAAAAACTATTGATCACTAAAATAGTCAATATTTTGAATAAAAAGTTACAATTGGTCTCTAGATTGGTCTTTAAATTTAGATACCAAAGTTTTGGCTACCCAAAAAATTAGTTTACAAATTAATCACTACAAATCTTAGATACAAGATTTTGGCTACCAAAATAATTAATTACTAAATTAATTTGTAATTAATTAGTAACTCATTTAGAGACCAATTATAAGTTTTGATTCGTAATATTGACTATTTTAGTAACTATTAATTTTTTAGTTGTAAATTGACATCTAAATTAATGACTAATAATTTTTTATCATTAAAATTAATTATTTAAGAGTTTTCTTACAGGGATATCAAAATAATATAATCCAAAAATAAGTTAACTTGATCTTAACTCAAATTAAAAAAATAATATTATAATGTTTAAATTAACTTAAAATTTAATTGAGTTTAAGTCTTTTATAAAAATTTGAGTATTTTTAATTAAATATTTATTAAAAAAATATTCTAATTTTTTTTTGAGTGTGCTAATAACCCCTTTTCTATTTGCTGATGCATAGGAAGAGAACTCTATTATTTTGTATGTTTTATTGTTTTTATTTTTACTGAATAACTTGTTCCTATTCTTATTTACCTCAAAATTAATTAATCACTAGTAACATGAGTTTGAATATTATATAAATTTGGGGAAATGTTTATATTTAAGAAGGGGAAATGCCTATAAATTTGACAAAAATTGCATTTTAGTGTTAAATTCATAATTGAGTATAAAATAGCACAATAATGTATTTTTGGTTTCTGTCTAGTTTTTAATTTGTGATTTTGATTTTCTGTATTTATGTCACGATTTTAGTTTCTAAATTTCAAAAATTGACGTTTTTAGTAAATTAAAACAAATATCATCTATGTTAGAAGTTTCACATTAATTATAAAAAGATAATTTTATAATATACAAATGAATTACAAATCTTATTTTACAAACTGATTTTTTAAAATTGAATTAGATTTAAATTCCCTTTTTAACGATCTATATCACCTAGTTTATGTTTTACTTAAAATAATATACATAAAAGAAAAAAAAACCAGTATAATATGTTTTTCGTTGGATCGGTAAAAGTTAAATTAGGATAATTCTAACATAAATTTACGTTGGATTTATAGTGGTGAGATGGAAAAGATTTTTTTACGTCTCTGATTGCTATATGTTCAATGTCAAACATTTCTTTCTCAAATCTCATCGTACAAACGTTGCTACTGCGACTTAGGTTTTTACTCTAACGATGAAGTTCTTTTGGAGCTTCCATTGGTAACCAAAAGAAGTGATTTTATACTCTTTAATGGTGATTTTCTCATCAAACAACTCTTTCTTAATTATTTTTTGCATTGATGTTAGCTCATATTCTTTTTCATATATACTATGACTTGATTATTTTTGGGAAGCTCAATCATATATAAGTATATCATGAATGTCCTTTTTCTATGTTAAGTATGTTTTGTGATGAATATCGAAATTTTTATAATTAAATGTCTTAAAACTATTAAAAAAACTAGTTTGTTAGCATAAAGTGCAGTTTATATTCTAAAATTCGATAGAAAAACAATGTAATTATTTATTAAATTATATTAAAATTTATTAGACTTTTAAATTTTAATTTTAAATGTTTATTGAGCGAACTTTAACTCCTATTTAAAATTTAGTGCAAATAACTAAATATTAACTGTTCTTTTAAATCTTATCCAATTAGATAATTTAAAAATTATTTTTTATAATGACGAGGTAGTTCATGAATCAATGCTCCTCAAAATTGATTCTTGTGCAGCTCACGTGTTCCTGTTTGGTTAATGGCACAAAAGTTTGAACAAATAGTGTTTCTTATAAAACACCAGGGCAAGTAGGAAATCTTAGAAAACATCCAATTACATAATTTTTTCTTCAACAATTTATATTTTCTAAATACATTATTTCATGTTATTAAAAATAAATTACAAAAATTATTTATATTACTAATACAAAAATAAATTCTAATAAGAGTGTATATTATAAGTATTAATTTATGATACTATTTTATAATAAAACAGTTTAAACATCAATGTTTAAACAAATACATAATACTAATTATCAGGGTAAAAAATATAAGCTTTTGTAGCGTTTTTTTTTTCTTTCTGATAGTGTATTATAATTGAAATAAATGTTTTAATTTCTAGGAGTTTACTTAACTGCCGTAAAGTTATTATTTTACTATATTTTTTTATAAGCTTAGATTTTTAAATCATTAAATTTTTAAACCATATATATTTTATTGTAACTTATTGTTTAAGATTTGAAAATAATATTTAAAATTACCAGATGAAATAAAATTTAAAAATATATGTCAACGATTTTAAAATATTTAACTTTTTTCTCAGAATAGTTTCTCCCTTTGTCTATTTTTTCACCTTATCTCAAAACTTTCTTTAAATCCTAAATTTTCAAATTTTCCTTCGCAACGTTTCATACTACACACTAACTCTCTTTATATACCCACTTTAACATACAGAAGCCAACAACAACAATCATTCCAAATCCACCTCAAACTCTACATAAATTTCATTTCCGCACAACTATAACGTGCAAAATCAAATAATAATAATTGTTTTAATATCATAAGAATTTTCTTATAATTTATTCGTTTGAATGTTTGAATCTTCCCGTTTTGATCACGTGAAAACAAGGTTAACATAACCGTTATTCTAATCCACATTCTGAAACATTCATAAATATTACAACATTATGCAATGTAAAAACATGGTAATGGGGAAAATTTTTCCTAAAAGTAAAGAAGGTTGAATAATATACCTTGGTTGGTGGCAATATTGATATTTGACACTGACCGAGACAGTAACCGCTAACTCCGAAACACAAAACAGAACCAGTTAAGGTGAATCTGGTTTTCAATGGAATCACTTTTCTCCCACATCGCATCTCTTCCCTTCTCTCTCTCTCTCTCCATAAAAACGACATCACAATCACACAAACATCAAAAAGTGTTTTTCTTTCCTTCACTCACCTTCACAATCATGCACCAAAACTAAAACAGGTGTGTTAAAACCGGGAATTCAATAGCTTTACTTACCCCATGTTGAAGGAGAAGGGAGGGAGCCGGCCGCCGTGGGTGGGGCTGGGCGCCGCCGTCTGGGTTCAGATCGCGGCGGGGAACACCGTCACCTTCCCTCTGTACTCCCACTCCTTGAAATCAGTGCTGGGTTTCGACCAGCGCCACGTCACGCTCCTCGGTGTGGCCGTCGACGTCGGCGAAAACTTCAGCCTCCTTCCCGGCATCGCCTGCAACAAGTTCCCCCCTTGGCTCATCCTCCTCGTCGGCTCCCTCTCCGCCTTCCTCGGCTACGGCGTTATCTTCCTCGCCGTCTCCCAGACCCTTCCATCCATCCCTTTCTTACTGGTCCGTAATATTTCTCACTTACTCTTCATTCTGCTTCCATTTCTATTGCTCAGATAACTAATCCAGTTAGAGTGGTTCTATTCTAAATTGATTGTCTCTGATGTTGTTAGTCACAAAATTTCAGGGATCAAAATAATTAAATTTAAAACTTGGACAGGCTTCTTTTGCCGAAAATTTAGCGACTGTAATTTTTACTGATATGTGATGGTTGCAGCTATGGTTTTGTCTACTTGTTGCCGCAAACAGTACTGCGTGGTTAACCACCGCGGTTCTGGTGACCAACATGAGAAACTTCCCTGCTAGCAGAGGCTCTGTCGCCGGGATTCTGAAAGGTTATGGGGGGCTTAGTGCTGCCGTTTGGACCGAGATTTACAGCATTCTGCTTCATAACAGTTCTTCTAGGTTTCTCCTGTTTCTTGCCCTTGGTATTCCTGCTATCTGCTTGAGTATGATGTTTCTCGTTAGGCCCTGTACGCCGGCCACCGGTGATGACCCTGCGGAGCCTTACCATTTTCAGTTTGTCCAAGTTTCCAGTGTGATCATGGGTGTTTACCTTCTTGTCAGTACCATACTTGGTAATATCTACCCCTTCAGCGATGCTGTTTCGTATGCTTTGGTGACCGTGATGGTTCTCCTTCTCATGGCTCCGCTTGCTGTCCCTTTGAAGATGACACTGTTTCCAAGGAATGGGACCAAATCAGAGCAACAAGTAGGGTCTTCTGAGTCTCTTACTCAAGGGAAAGACGAGAGTGCGGCGCCGCTGCTGGCATCTTCATCGGCAGCGGCACTTGGGAGTTTCAATGATCAGGATGATTCGCCTGAGGTTTCTGAGCTTCTTGCCTTGGGTGAGGGGGCTGTGAAGCAGAAGAAGAGAAGGCCTAAACGTGGAGAAGATTTTAAGTTAACTGAGGCTATAGTGAAGGCTGATTTCTGGCTTCTGTTTTTGGTCTACTTTGTCGGCGTCGGCACTGGGGTTACTGTTCTCAATAATCTGGCCCAAATAGGTATTGCCCGAGGGGAGGAAGACACCACCACCTTGCTTTCAATTTTCAGCTTTTGCAATTTTCTGGGGCGGCTTGGTGGAGGAGTTGTATCAGAACATTTTGTCAGGTGAGTCACACTCACACATGCTGAGAAAATTGTTTTACATACAGTTTTTACCTGCATAAGTTACAGTATCAATAGATGACTAAGTATTGATACTTCTTAATCCATGTTTTTTGACGTTTTTCAGGACAAGAACAGTTCCAAGGACCGTGTGGATGTCGTGCACGCAGATAATTATGCTCATTGTATACCTTCTGTTTGCCTATGCTGTCAGTGGAACCCTTTACGCTGCAGTTGCATTCCTGGGCGTCTGCTATGGTGTGCAAATCTCCGTGATCATCCCCACAGTTTCTGAAGTTTTCGGTCTGAAGCACTACGGTGTACTGAGCAGCGTGATGGGGTTGGGGAATCCAATTGGAGCAGTGCTGTTTTCTGTTCTGCTAGCGGGGAACATATACGATAGTGAGGCAGCAAAACAGCATGGTATAGGGCTTCTTGATTCTGGTGTTTCGTGTTTGGGTCCAAATTGCTTTAAGCTTACCTTTCTCATTCTTGCTGGGGTGTGTGCTGTTGGCATCATCTTGAGCATTATCGTGACTTTGAGAATTAGGCCTGTTTACCGAATGCTTTATGCTGGAGGCTCTTTCAGGCTCCCTCAGACATCTTCAAGTCACTAAATCTGCTGAATTTCATCACTGAATAAAACTCAGCCCTTCCTAGTTTCATTACATACCAGTTCTGCTGTTTTTGCTTTTCATCTGTCAGTGGTGTGCATTGTACATGTTACTGGACATTAACTGTAAGGTCCAAAATTTTGGTCGTATTTGTGTGTTAGTCTTAAAAGGATTGAGGCCAATTAATATGCATTGACAGTCACATACTGTAATGTGATGATACTCTTATTACTTAATCTAGAGAAAAACATTGAACTTAGAATGATCTGGGATATGTTTGTGCTCTTTGTTGGATTTTATGCTCCAAACCTTTTGTCATATAGACATGAATTGTGAGCTATTTTTTAATATTTATCTAGTGTGCAAGCTCCTCGTTGGATTTTTTTAACATCTAATGTCAATTTCACAACCAAATGTGCAAGACTGGGTTGGTGTCTACTGATAAAAAAAGGTTTTTTTGACGTAAATGTCTAGAGCAGATGCAGTTCGATCATTATTACAAACCAAGTTGTCTTATATTAATCACAAAATCTTACCTTTTTGTTTTAACACACGAAGCCACGTAAATATTTCGTCTCTCTCTGTTGTGCTTGTGTTTGGGCTGCCATGATGTCTTCATTTCAAAATGCATATATTATTAAGTTTTTGCAACACAAACACAACCACGCGAACATTTTCTGAAAAAGCACAGCGGAAGTAGAATTCCGAAACTGAAAAAGCAACCAGAAGTGGACTTTAGGAAGAGCAGAACTACCGGAAGTGGACTTTCGGAGAAGAAAAGAGCAGCCGGAAGTGGACTCCAGAAAGAGAGAATGACACAGAAGGGGACTTCCGAAAGAGTAGAAGAACCCTAAGTTGATTTCCGAAAGTAAACAATCGCCATAAATGGATATCCAGAAGAGGAAAGTGGACTTCCAGAATAAACAATTCTACCGGAAGTGGACATCCAAAGGAGGGGAAAAGTTAGTCAAAACCGAAAGTTGACTTTCGTAAGTCTAAAAAAACTTACGCAACTGAACTTTCAAAAAAGAAATACCTACGGAAGTGAACTTTCGGAAGAGGAGAAGATTCCGCATGTGGACTTCCGGAAGTGAAGTTTTGTGATTCCCTTTGGGGGTGGCAATTAGGGCATGACCCGTCGGGTCAGCCCATAGGCCCGTAGAAAAAATGCGAGGCAGGCCAGGGCAGTGAGCCCAAAGGCCTTATAGGCCCGCGACCCGCACGAGCCGGCCCGCAAGCTCGCTTAAAATTTAAAAAATAAAAAAAACTTGCACTTGTGTATATTAATTACTTCTTTTATGGACTCTTGCATTAACGTTTCAAATTCTTGTATAACTGGAAAAGACAAATATTATGTAATTTTTAATGTGCTAAAATTTAAAGAATACATTGTGTATGTCATAGTATGAATATGATGAAAATGTTCAATTATCAATTTATCATCTAATTCCCCAAAGTCTTTACTTAATTTTGTGAACTTCTTAAAGTTTTCAAATTTTTAAACATTGAAAGTTTTATTATAAAAATTAAAAAAAAAAAAAGTGGGCCGACCCGCGTGCTATTTAGGATGGTCAAGTTAGTATAGTACTTTAATAATATTTTTGATGAAATTGGTGGATAAGTATAACAAAGTTATATAATATTTTTGACTAGGACCGAGTGGACATGAAGTTGGTGTCGCATGGCAAGAAATTAAAATGATTCGGAGTGTGTCATGAGGTTGTTGAGTCATTGTTCAAAATTATGGTTTGATGCCACTATGTCATATATGTTTTGAATACCCTGATAAGGGTTTGATATTTGCTTTTGTTGAGAGGTGGCATAGAGAGACCAAAAACTTTCATCTTCCTTTTGGAGAGATGATCGTGACACTAGATGACGTCTTTGTCCTCTTCCACTTGCCTATAATGGGACAATTTTGTCCAAACAAAGCACTAGACTTTGATGTTGCTTTGGAGAGTCTGATGGCTCTTTTAGGTTTTGAACGAGTGATGGTGTCATCTAAGCTCAGGCAATATCGTGGTCCCCAAGTAAGACTGAGTTGGTTGAAAGTCTAGTACACTAAGTGTTGTCAAAATGAGCAGTGGGAATTTGCAACACATGTGTATATGTTGCATCTTCTTGGTTGCACCATTTTTGTGGATAAAAGCATTACTCAATCAATGTGTCGTACCTGCATATGTTTGCAGATTTGCAGTCATGTGGGAGGTTCTCTTGGAGAGTTGTTATACTTGCACATCTTTATGAGTAGCTTGGCGATGCAAACCTTGCACACAGGAGGCAATTTGCAGGCTTGACTTGGCTCTTAGACATATCAACAAGTAAGGAATGTTCAGTAGATTTTAACCTCTTAACGGATGGGTGACCAACTAAAGTTTGAAACAAATCATGGTTACGATATACGTATATGACCTTTAACACCCAACCATCTCCATTAGAAATTGGTTTGCCTATAAATTTAAATGGAAAATCACATTTTCTTGTGCTAGACACACTAGGTTCAACATCAGATTTGTACTTCCTATACTTATCACCCCTTTCACAGTCTAACAGTACATATGTTTTCCTCCCAGATTGACCATTAGCTTTGTCAGATATTATAATGACAACAAAATCGAGATCAAAAGCTATCTCTCGAACCCACTTAGTCAAGTCATCTCGTGTGAGAAATATCTCTTCAGTCGTAAAATTATTTGTATAGTCTCCATCGCACATCTCATTTATAGAAGAAGAGAAATTTGAGATGAAAATCAAAATGAGTTGTGATTCCTTGAATGGGAAATCTTCCATTCTAGATAACTTTCACCACTACAACCTAACCTAGCATCAATATTCAATACCGAATTTTTTCAACAATAATAAATAAAATATGAAAATAAAAATATTCATGTAACAATAAAATAAATAAATAATAAACCATAAAAAAATATTAATTATAACAAAATAAAAAGTTGAAGTATATTTCAAATTTGAAGTAACAATTCTGGATCTCCACTTTCGTGACCAAAAACCACTCAACTAATCCAACGCACCTCCACATTCGAAAGACCTAAAATCGGAAGTTGACATCCGATTAATTGTATTTTTGAATGTCCACTTCTGAAAGCACGCTAATAGTGGACAGAAATCCACTTCCGCCAAAGTTCTAAACCGGAAGTCGACATGCGATTGAATACATTTCTGGATGCTGACTTCCACAAGTGATAAATTTTTTATTTTGGAAGTCCACTTCTGTCACTGAGAGAAACCAGAAGTCCACTTCCGGTGAAGTAATTAACTGGAAGTCAACTTTCGTAATTGTCGGAAATTGTTTTTTTTTCGGAAGATGTATGTAACAGCTCTTACACACACACACACACACACACACACACACACACACACACACACATATATATATATATATATATATATATATATAGAGAGAGAGAGAGAGAGAGAGA
>Ga0209589_1009931_pt1 | contig 14102 bp, 15 predicted proteins | sample CowpeawhiteBW_FD_187525 | JGI IMG/M metagenome (GOLD analysis project Ga0209589, IMG submission 187525) | Root nodule microbial communities of legume samples collected from California USA - Cow pea white BW (SPAdes) (version 2) | ecosystem: Host-associated > Plants > Roots > Nodule | place: USA... | reverse complement strand
TAAATTGGGGTACTAAATTGAAAACAGCTATTAAACTGCCACGTGTCATGATTGTAAGCTGCCACGTGGCACGATGATAAACTGACACGTGGCAGTTTTTAAATTTTTTGAAAAAAAATTAATTTTTTTGAAAAAAAAAATTAAAAAAAATAAAAATTTCATGGCTTGACACGTGTCCTGTACAGACACGGTGTTAACTCCAACTTAACGGAGAGGACCAAATTGAATCTCTTTAGAAAATTGGGGTACCAAATTGAACATTCCTAAAGTTCGGATACCAAACTGAACTTTCCGAAAAAGTTTGGGTACCAAATGTGTATTTATACCTAGAATTAATTAGTCAGCTAATAACAAGATTTAAAAAATAATTATGATTGATTGTATGAATCAATCCTATGTTTTACATATGAGCACAATTAATTACTAAATTTAGTATTAGTATAAATAATAAAATCTTTGTTACATTAACTAGTGTTATTATATGTTATGATTTGGTTTTATTAGTTTTATAATTTTTCTATATTGAATTAACATAATTAATATTATATTTAAATAAATTATTTATTTAAATAATTATGTTTAAGTGTTATAATTATGTATATAATATTTAAATAAAGAATTTGATAATAAAAAATTTAAATAATTAATTATATTATTTTTATAACAAATTAACTAAAAATAAATTGTATAGAACTAAAGTAATACGCATAACTTATATAAGTGGTAATGCAACCCATTTGTAAATTTTAACTTTTATCATTGATTTATATGATAAAGTCATCATTTATTCTTTTGGTAAGTTAACCATTTGTTTACAATTTTAAAATTTAGATTTCAATTTTATTTATTAAGAAAAAAAAATTATCACTATAAAATTTTTACTTTTTAGAGACAGTTGTGAATAAATATGGTAATTAAATCACTTCATATCAATATATCTTTTATTTCTTCATGGACATATAATTACACTAACTATAAATTTGGTAAAATCGTGTCAATCAAAACATAGAACATTAAAAAACATATCAAGTATCAGTTAACTAATACTATATATACATCTGAAACATATTTCACCTCCTTTATGATAAACTTATTTCTCATAAGTTCTATCTGCCTCACGTCACAAACTCCATGTCTCACAGATGGTTCCTAAATCATTCATTCCATAACATATCATCATTTGCATATGATGATAAAAAATAATTAATAAGATGAAACAACATAGTAATATAGTTCGTGAGATTGATATATACCTCTTGGGCAGCATCTCGAAGCTTGTTTCTGTTCTCTTCCTTAACTGTAGTAACAATCAAATCATGCAATCTTTAGCTTGATCTTTAAGTTTTAGGAGTTGATTAATGAATGAATGCAAAATATTATTTTACCTGCTGGAACAATTCTTACTAAAGAATCCTCTTGAACAGTCATGACCATGAGTTCTGTATAATAAGGACAAATTGGAAGAATACAATTTCATTCTACTCATTCCACCATAACTTCTATTCCATCATTGAATACCCAAATATCGAAAGCTTTACTACATTTCCACTCATGAAAATCAGAACGATGGCAATAAAAAACATGGAGCAGGTTAGCATTCAAGCAAACAATGGGTGTAATTTAAAATATATTAGCAAAAAACTGCAGAATTTTATAGATAATTGAAAAAACATACCATTTCTCACAAGACCCGAACCTAGCTGTCCACGCTTGTCCCATCCAAAGGCCAAGGAATTTCTATCCTCCGTAACAACCACTGTATGCCTCCTCCATGCTCCAGCTTTGAAAATTTTGTACCTTCGTTGACAGAATAAACTACAGATCATACAAAATTAAACCTTACATAGAGTAGGGTTTATAGATAAACAGATGTTAAACTAAATGGTCGTATTTATTAAAGCTAGAGAGAATGTCTTTTTTCCATTAGTCACATTCATTACACTAAAATATGCATCAACCATAACAGCAATATAAATCAACTGAAGTGCATTCTTTACAGAATAATTGACAGTTCCAGTTGAAAGATGTGTGCTCTTCTTTGATGAAGGAGAGTTTGGAACTGTGACAATGTTTTCATCAGATCCAACCACAGCCTTAGGTGCTATAGTTGGAGCAAGTGCTTTGCCATCATAACCTTCAACATGAACATGAAGTTTCATTCCTCCAAGACAATACAACTTGTTTCCACTTACAAAATATCTCTACCCACCTTTTCTCAATGGCACCGTTGTGTTAACATTCTCATATGTTGCCAAAACATTGATCGTGTTACATGTCTCAAAGTTTTCTTTTGTAACTTCATTCACACTTTGGCCTAATGAATACCGAAAAACTACAAAAATCAAATAAAGTTATCAATTTGGTGAATATTTCAGCTCCTTAAGAAGTATCTGCATAAGTTGAATATATCATTATATTAGTATATCAACATATCGGAATATGATATAGCTATTATATAACTAATAAGGGTGCATTTGTGTAAATAATTCAAATAAATAAGCTTTGGTTATATGAAATTTAAATATGAAGCTCTTTCTAATTTTCTTTCGAGTTGAGAGAAGTGTTAAGTACTTACTAAAAACATCTCCTACTTTGAATCTAGTAACATTGATATTCACAACAAAAAGTGAAGTTGGTTGGATAATTTGAATACAAAAATAAATAGGTTCACAATTTGTCCTATAATACAACATATCTACCTATTTCCACTGAAGTCAAAGCGGAAAGAACTGAATCCTGCATTCTCTAGAGCAGAAGCAAGATTTATCATGATATTGTCTTCCTGCACATAGAAAAATCTTTAAACAATGAAAAAAATTAATCAAGATATTTAATGTGTAAACATAATGAAATGAGATGTCATATTGATTTTTAATAGTATTTACATAATGAAAAAAATTGAGCTCACAATTTATTAAAAGGGAAAATTCACCTTGGTGGGTTGAAGACCATGGCATAGGATGACAATCTTTTGAGGTTCCAAACTCATGAAGAATGCCAACCAGTTTACTGGCATTCTTTTTAGTTATTATAACTTGTTGTTGCCGAACTGAAAAAAGTAATTCAACAGTTATACATCATTTTCTTTTCTCTTTATTATAAAGTATGATCATATCATAGTACACGATAAACAATGGTTGCATAAACTCCTCAATAACTTAAAAATGTAGAATTTAAGATCACAGATTCTGAAAAGCTAAAAAACAACATGCGTAAGATAAAGCTAACCTGCACAAAATGGTGGAACACCACAAAGTAAGATGTATAAAATTACTCCAACACTCCAGATATCTACTTCTAGCCTATAATTCCGCTTCAATACCTCAGAGGGAGCCATGTAATATGGACTTCCAACTATCTCATTAAATCTTTCCCCTGAAAAAAAAGGCAAAGTTTTAAGCATCGTTATGCGCAACATTGCAACAATACAAATAAAATCATTAACCAATGTACCATCCAACTAAAAGTATTACCTGGTTTAAAGAACACTAACAACCCAAAATCTATAGTCTTCAAAGTTGTAGTTTTTGCAAATAGAAAGTTTTCCGGCTTAAGATCCCGATGCATCATGCCATGCTTGTGGCACATCTCAAACGTAACATCAAACAAACCTCTAATATCACAAGTATCACAAAGAATCAGACAAGACTTGTATTGTGATTCATAAAAAAAAAACCTTGTTGGATCCAAAAACTTCGAAAATGAAAAAACTAATGGTACGCACCAACTTGATAGTCGATAGTCTTCACATCAATTAGGGCATCAAAATAGTTTTGAAGGGAATCAAACCCAAGATAAAACCATACATCATCAAAGGAGAAGTATCAAAGTTAAACAGAAAACAAAAACAATCAAAACATCTAAAAAAATCATAAGAATAAATATTACCGATAAAGGCCGAAGAGAAAACAAACATAAAAGAAGGATCATATTCCCAGGGTTTTAGAAAGACACAAAAAGGAGATAAGACCATTAACCGTGTGAAGGCATTTTTGGACTTCAAATACAGAAAACAGACAACCTGGAAACGTTTTCAGCTACATTTTTCCTGCTTGAGGATTGTGTGCTGCAAAGACCAATTTGCCAGTAAAAAAGCTGATTCCCAAAACAAAAGCAGGGGTAGGTTGGTAAACATAACAACAATGAAATGACAAAAAAAACACATTTCTGGACAGCTATCACGATTTTAAATATGGGTATTTGGATAATATCTCTAGTAGTTTGTTTTCTTAGTATTTAAATAGATTTAAGTAGATAATTCCTAAATCATGATCAACCACATGCTTGATCTTCCAAATAACTTTTTTTAACTATTTTATTAATGATTAATCTCAAAATAAATTATGCACATTTATGAAAAGGTTAAATTTTAAAATTCAAATTTAAGCACTTACTGAAGAAGAGAAAGAGATTTGAGACTTTAAGATAATACAAGTCTACGATTGAATTTATTTTCATGATAACCGAAATCAATTTTTATTGTTTTAACTCATTCTTTTTTATATACTTATCTTTAGTAGTGTTTTACATATTTTTTATTTCATATAAAAATTTATAGATAACAATACTAATCTCAAAGTGAAAAATGCATGGTATAAACACTTTATTTATAGGGGAGGTGTGTCATAAAGATGACCTAAAGATATGAACTTGGAAACCTTGGAGAAGAAGTCACAAATCCTTTCCAATAGGAGAGTGCCATGTGGTACTCAAAGAGGTGGAAAATCCTCTCCAATCCTAGAGTGTCTTGGGGCCACTCAAAGAAGTGGAAAATCCACTCCAATCCTAGAGTGTCCTGGGGCCACTCAAAGAAGTGGAAAATCCTCTCCATTCCTAGAGTGCCATGCAGCCACTTCTAGAAAGTGGAAATACTCTCCACTCATGGAGTGTCATGTGGCCGGTCACCCTTGCTCTCCAAGTTACCAAAAACACACATGTTAAGCACTCATGTTGGGTGTTAGGTGCCACTAGGTATGTCAAAAAAATCTATACCCATAAGTACCCCCGAATAAAACTCACAACAGGTAGGAAATTGATACTGAAAATGGATATCCATGGATAATGGATACATGTAATTTTTATACCTATATTTTCATAGTATTCATACCCGTGGATACCCATACTCGCTATACTCTAATTTAAATTAAAAAGTATAAAAAAAAACATGATTAAAATATTAACACATTGATTTTGAATGAGTTATTTTTTATCTATTGGTTTCAAAATACAATCTCTCTTTCTTTGTAGACTGTCATTCAGCATTATTTAAATGAATTATTTGCACTATGTTTGAAAATTTATGAATGTTATGCATTATATTTTATTTGAATGTTTGGTTAAATTATATTGTTAAATATTTATTTATTTTTTTCTAAATACTCACGGGTACCCGTGAAAAATATAAGGGTACTCGAATAACATATACACGCACGGATATGGGAACGGAGACGAGACGAATATTGATCCAGTAAGTAGGGTATGAGAGAGCTATTATCCATATCCTACCCATTTTGTTGACATCCCAAGATACCACAAATGCTACACCAAGAAGTGCTCTCTCGTTGGCTGACATTGGGCGTAAGATGTCAACTTTTTACAAAATCATTTACAAAATCAACTTATTTTCTCAAGAAGTCACAAATCCTCTCCAACAGTAAAAATAAACTTATTTTTTCGAATTATAGTAAAAATCACAATTCTTATATTTTAAAATTATTTATTTTTTGTATCGACTTTTGAAAATGTAAACATCAACGTAATAATAGTTAACCTAAACGACAACTTACAACTAACCTAAACTCATCCTGACAGTCATCGCCCTTGTCCCGTTGTGATCCGTGGTTGTGACTCTAGGCTTCTTATTTCTTCTTCTAATTTTTTTTTTAATGTTTTCACTTTTATTTATTGTTGGTTTTGTTTGGATTCGATAAGTCAAAGACACACGAGACAAACAATTTGAAGCAACCCGAGATAAACATGAATCTTGTGTATCTCTATAACAAGTTATTGCAGGAATGAATAGCCATGTTATGGTTGATTTACTTGCAGAGTGAAGATAACAGTAATTAAGACCTGAAAATTTACATTGTCCATTTCTGGATATGGGAATCATCATCAACATTCACTACTAAAAAAATCCATATTTCTTGTCAATTTTGTTCTGAAATTCTTTTCATAAGAAATACTTATAAATTTTGTTATGAAAAAAAAATTTGCAGGAAATTGCTGCCAATATTTTTGCAAAATATTTTGTATAAAACACTTTTTGCAACAAATTTTGTAGGAAATACTTGCGAATTTTATAATTTTGTAGGAAATAATTACCCACGAAGGAATTACCTGTCAATTAAAATTCTTAGAAAAATAGTAGGAAAAAGTCTTTTCTTGCAAATTTTTTTAATAAATTTACAAGAAAATTCTCATGTAATATTAGAATTTGTAGTAATGATTGTGTCTGTACCTTCCAATTATTAGTTTTATTATATCATACTCCATGGTTATTTTCACATATATTATTCAGGTCCATTTTAACCACTTTATAAGGGAATAAGAATGTTTTCAGTATCTGTCAACTCTTGTGTGTTCTGACATAATATGCTAATATAAACATCCATTTAATCCTCTCTTTCTTTAATGGTAGCTATCAAATTAACTGATTGCAGTAGTTAATCATCAATTAATATTAGTTTAGTGCATCCACCTTGGGTGTATTATATTTTTACTTAAGTTTTCTTTAAGATAAACTCTTTAAACTGATAATTTAACATAGATATATACTATACATATATAAGCACATTTTATAGGTATGGAAGTGTTATTCTTCTATAAGTTGATGTCACTACTTACTTTCATACAGTTTTAGGTCAAATTTTTATTGCTATCAGATGAAAGAATGCTGGTAATTAAAGCAATTTATTTTCTGCTTTAGTATTTGCCATCTTTTAAATTGTTGATGAATTGCTAAAAGTTTTAATTAAGAATAATCATGGATCAGATCTTTGAAAATCCAATCACGATCAAATAAATTAGATCAAATTTTAGATTCAAATCTACTTTTGTTTTGAAACTGGTTTGAATTTTCCTAAAATCCAGATCCAAAAATCAAGTTCTAAATATCTAAATAATATATTTGGATTCAATTTTCAGATCCATTTCCAAATTCATATTTTCATTAAAAATTCTCAGATATTACAGAGCAGTGATCTTAAAAGAACACAACATTTTAAACACTTGTAAAGCATTAAAATTTAAAAGAAAATGCCAGATGAGAAGGAGCAATTAAAGTTTCAAATATATGCTCTAATAGTGAAAGATTTTTACACAATTACCTGATCACAAATAATTGTATATAGTAAGTTTATCAACTTCTAGAATAACTACTTTAAAAATAATACAAAACATGATTTTTTATTAGTTGACGGCGTAAAAACTTTTACATTGACAATGCATGCCTGTTAAGCCCTAAAATTAATAATTGGTATATAAAAATAGTAAACTTAAATTAACACAGCAAATCCATGGCATATTTCAGGATCAGACATACAGACGTTTTTCCTTGAGCATAATTTTAGGAGTTTGTATAGGCATAATCTATGACAGGAGCATATGCGGTTCGTGACATCCCATTTAAATAGAATAATCTACTCAATAAAACATCGTATGATTATAATAATGAGAAGCAATCAGATGAACAGAACACGTACGGATTTACTATTACAGTTATCCATAAGAGTACTTAAAAGGAATCATAGACATATAACCATGCCATAACCAAAAGAAAATCTAAAAGTTCAACGGTTTTGCAAATGGGGTTGCCACCAAGGCAACTATTACAAAAGGCCCCATGGCCGTGAAACTGCTCCTAAGAGTCGCCAGGACAGAATAATCTAAGTTGCACCGCTGCTACCCCCGGATCCATCTCGAACATCCCTCTCGTCTGCTCTCACCAAAAGGTGATCATCGCAAAGGAGAAAATATAACAGAAACATACACAAAATGCAAGGGTAAGCTAGTGTAATTTAAATTTAACATATTATAGCAGACAAGTACGTAAGACAGTCCAAGCATGCAAATCAGTAAGCACCGAGAATCATGTTATGACAGACAAGCAGGACACTATGACTCAATTATCCGGATAAATATGCTAAGATCGGATTCACTGGAAGCTTGCACTTGTGGTGGCCTCTACTGCTCTGCAGAGCCATTGCTGTAAGACCCGTAGAATTTAATTAATTAAATAAATAATTAATTAATAAATACGGGAGGCGAAATAATTATGACATTAAATTATGGTTGGTATGATGTGGAAAAGTACTAGCTCAAGTGGTTGAGAGTACTTTGATTGTATGAGAGGACTTGGGTTCGAGTCCTATGCATGATACTTTTTGTGTTAATATTATTATTTCAATCTATGAAAGCATGTTCTGTTATGATATGATGCTTGAATTGTGATGGTTAGCATGAAACATGATTGGTTGAAGTGGTTATGCACTTGAGTGGTAACAAAGGGGTCAAGGGTTCAAACCTTGGAAATTCTAAATGGAACTTATGCTTATTTTTATTTTGCTAATGGTGACTTTAGAGGGAATTGGAAAGGTTAACAGAAACCATGGGAATCACGGTCAAGGGGGGCTGCATTCACGAGATGGATGGTTATTAAAAAGTAAATGAGCTGAATTTCGTTTTAATGTTTTGGGTAACCTAAAATACTAGTTTAAAAGGCAAAAGTTAGAGTTTAGGCAAGGTTTTGGCAAGGCTAAAATTAGACTTAGAAAAACAGAGACAAGGGTGAGTGAGAGGGGTCTGACGTGAGGGAGTTTGGAGGCGGAATTGAGGGAACCCGAGGTTGGCTAGTGGTGATCAAGGGAGAGCTTCATCAATTGTTCAAATTTAAGCTAAGGATCCAGGTTAGAGGAGCTGGACTCCGTAATTTTATAATTATTATTAATAATTCGTGATGTATGGTATATTGGATGGTTGTGCACTGTTAATTCTTTAAATTTCTGCGTTTCTGGGATTTTTCCAGAAACCGCCTGACGGGTGACAAACCACCGCCAGGCGACTCATGCATTTTTGTGTGTTCTGGGTTCCTGGAAGAGGAACCGCCTGGCGGCACACTCCCGGCCGCCAGGCGACGCAAGGCGTCTTAACCAATTACTGGGTTGGCTGATGAAGCGCCTGGTGAGACTGGTTAAACCGCCAGGCGGCGAGGGGCAATCTGACTCGTTTTGGGTTTTTCTGGCATTTTGGGTTGAATCTGGTGGGGGCAAAGGTCATTGGTAATTATTATGGAGTAATATTGATGATCAGTAGTGGATATAATCACGTAATCGAGGGCTTAAACGAATGGAACAGTGCATTTGAGTTTAGGGTTGAATGCGTGATATCGGTATTTATGATTTGAAAGGGGATACTGTGAATTGGATATAGGAATAGTGGATCATTATAATTAAATATTGAATTGTTGTGACTGTGATTGGATTGGAATTGCGAGTGATGAGAGTTCGTAAAGAAAGAAAATTGGTTGGGCTAAGAGTGCTGGGAACATCTGGAAAAAATATCCATATGGCAAGCACCGCCTGGCGGCACGGGGTTGGCCGCCAGGCGCCAGCGCAGTGGCAGTGCTGCTGCATGTTGAGACATCGTGCTTTGAGTTTGGGTTTGGTTCCATTGGGTTGGAATCAGTAGATGAGATTTTTGGGACATTTGTGCAAGCTGGACGATGGAGTTTTGTGCATAAACTACAAGGGGTGGAAACCCCTTAGGAGTTAATCATATTAGATATCTGAAGTCTGCTTCTGTATTAGGGCGTGATAGGGATTTGGGTTCTGGATAAGTGGGGTGCAAGAGAGCATAGGGAGTTGATCAACTGTTGTACATAAGAGTAACCCTATGTAAATGTTAGTAACAAGCTAGAGAGTGAGGACTGAACTACGCTGTGGTTAGTAAGTAGCTAAGTTGGATGATACAAGGGAATAAATCAGATGGAATTGAGGTAAGAAATTGTGCGGGACTTGAATAGGAAACCAGAATGCGAGTACTGTCACGGCGCCTGGCGGTGGAATGCGGACCGCCAGGCGGTAGCGGGGTTATAGTGAGCTCTCGAGGTGTGGAGCGCCTGGCGGCGAGGGTAGTCCCGTCAGGCGATACCTGCAGCAAGGAGAGTTTTGTGGCGCTGTGCGCCTGGCGGTACGCAACACCCGCCAGGCGGTCTGGAAGCTGGCAGCGCCTGGCGGCACGTGTCCCCCGCCAGGCGATTCGCACTGCTGCAGCTTTGAACTTGGATTGTGTATGTGTGATCTACGTGACGTCTAATGGTGCTTTAAAGGTGGGGTCGTTGGAGTTCCTTGAGTTGTGGCTCGGAACGTATCCCTTGAGTTGTGGCTCGGATTGGCGTGTGTTGCCAGTGTGAGTGTGCTGGTTGTGGCCAGTACGGATGGGTCCAGAGAGATTGCCCTCCGCAGTTGTTGGCTGACGAGTTTGGTAGTCTTGGGACGATACGGACTATGTTCGTATACGGGAGCTCTACCTGGCGTTGCGGTGTATGATCCGTAGCATGTTTTTCCCGCACGTGCTCTATCGGTTGTGGCCGATAGGTATGGAAGTAAGTCACCTTGAAGTAATCATCAGACGATGTAGAACACGAATAAACTGATTGAGGGGATCAGATTGCAGGAATAAAAATATAGGGCAATGTGGAAAGTTAAGTTAAGTGTTGTGATATGTATGCATGTTGTTATACATGTATGTTTATAGCATTGTATATATGTGATTTATCTGCTAAGCTCACCCTATCTGCGTGTGTGTGGCGATGATCGTGTACGCGGTACACGGGAGCAGATGTTAGTGATGCAGGTGGCTCTGGTGCAGCTTAGTCGCGGAGAGGGGATTGACTTGGGGAAACTCTTACGTTTATTTACTTGTTTTTGAAAACATTTGTAAACCCTGATGGGTGACTTGATAATATTGTGGTTTTGGTTTTATAATGGACGTTGTAAACTTTATCCGCTCATTTAATAAAGTTTTAAATTTTTCCGCGTTTTGGGAAAATGAGGTATTATTAAACGCGTTGTTTTATTTATTTCATTTATTTATTTATAAATCAGTAATATCCTGACGGGATGTTACATTTGGTATCAGAGCAATGGTTTTCAAAATGATTTTTGGGGTCTACGGGGAGTGAGCATACCGTGTTACGTTTGCGTGACTAATTGTCTGTGATTATTTGTTATTTCTGGATATGAAATCCTAATATGCGCTGTGTGTGTGTGAACAGCTATAATATGTGGCGTGCACGAGCTATGGCTAACAGGAGGAGGAGGAACACAACTGGAGCTGATAACATAGCTCAGGCGATCCATCGTATGGTGGACGCGATGCAGCCCATAGCGGCGCCACCCAGAGTTGTAGTGGCACCTACCCGACCAGTATCTATGGAGGATTTTATGGAACACCGGCCGGCCAAGTTCTCTGGCAAGGCCACTCCTGATGAGGCAGATGCCTGGATGCGGGAATGTGAGAAGATTTGTAGAGTGCTGGGGTGCACGGATGAGCAGAGGCTGTTGTTTGTCACATTTCTCCTGGTGGCAGACGAAGAGTACTGGTGGCAGGGGATGCAGACCCGTGAGGAGCAGGTGACATGGACTGCCTTCAGGACGAGATTCCTGGAGAAGTACTTTCCCGACAGTGCGAGGCACGAGCGGGAGGCAGAGTTCCTTACTCTTCAGCAGGGGACCATGACTGTGGCGGCATACATTGAGAGGTTCGAATATCTGGCGCATTTCTACACTTCAGTAGTCACCGAGGAGTGGAGGTGTAGGAAGTTCGAGGGCGGACTAAAACATGAGATACGCCGCTTCATTGTGCCGCTTCGGATTAGAGAGTTTCCAGTTTTGGTCGAGCAGGCCAAGACTGTGGAGCAGTTGGAGACCGGGTCGAGTAGTGGAGGAAAACAACAGAGGACTACCCCAGATGTCCGATCACAGAGGAAACCTTATAGCAGACCGCCGACTACCTGGGGGAGGCTACATTATTATAACTGTGGCGCGGAGCACTTGAGGAGAGATTGTACTAGACCTGCCAGCAGTACAGGTGGAGGCAGTGGCATTGGTAAGTGCTACGTATGTCAGCAGGCAGGGCACTTTGCAAGTCAGTGTCCTAACAGAAGACCAGCTGGTGGTGCACCAGCTAAGAGGCCAGTAGGAGATCGACCCAGAGCACCGGGGCGTGTGTTTGCTTTGACGACCACAAAGGCGAAACAGTCAGGTAACCTTTTACAGTTTCTATGTTTGTTGTGTGACCACGAGGTGGTGGTGTTGTTCGACTCGGGAGCCACTCATTCGTTTGTGTCTAATGAATGTGTGAGGAGGCTCGGGCTTACGATGCAAGAGCTAGGGTGCGAGCTTTTAGTAGCGACGCTAGCGTCTAGAGAGGTATCCACCACTTCTATGTGCGTGGGGTGCCCTATGGAGGTGGCAGGCCGTAGGTTCAGGCTGAATCTCATTTGTTTGTCGATGGAGGGTTTAGATGTGATTCTAGGCATGGATTGGTTGTCGAGTAACCATGTCGTCATTGATTGCGGGCAGTGCAAGATAGTGTTTCCAAATACGGTGGGGTTGGAACTTATATCGTCTAATCAGGCGATGAGGGAGATTGAGGCTGGAGCTACATGTTATATGATTGTGGCTCAGGCAGAGAAGATGAACACGGCCGAGAAGATCAGCAGGATTCCGGTAGTGGATGAATACACAGATGTATTTCCGGATGAGATTCCAGAACTACCGCCTAGCAAGGATGTGGATTTCTCCATTGATCTCATCCCTGGCGCTGGGCCAGTTTCTATGGCACCGTACAAAATGGCGCCTGCTGAGTTAGCCGAGCTAAAGAAATAGATTGAGGATCTACTTGAAAAGAAGTTCATCTGACCGAGTGCATCACCGTGGGGAGCACCGGTTCTGTTAGTGAAAAAGAAAGATGGTAGCTCTCGGTTGTGCGTTGATTACCGGCAGCTGAATAAGCTAACGATAAAGAATAAGTACCCGTTGCCGAGGATTGATGATCTGTTGGATCAGTTGAGGGGAGCTGCGGTGTTCTCAAAAATAGACCTGAGATCTGGATATCATCAGATCCTTGTCAGGCCGGAGGATGTCCAGAAGATTGCTTTTCGATCACGGTATGGTCACTACGAGTATGTAGTGATGCCATTTGGGGTGACCAATGCGCCGGCTATATTCATGGATTACATGAACAGGATTTTCAGGCCATACCTAGATCAGTTTGTAGTAGTGTTTATCGATGACATTCTGATCTACTCTGAGAGCATAGAAGAACACGCAGAGCATCTGAGAGTAGTGTTGGGGATTCTCAGAGAGCACCAGTTGTATGGGAAATTATCGAAATGTGAATTCTGGTTGGAAGAGGTACAATTCCTGGGCCATGTGATCTCAACCCAAGGAATAGCCGTTGATCCGGCAAAGATAGGGATTGTGGTGAAGTGGGAGAGGCCCCAAACAGTTTCAGAGGTGCAGAGTTTTCTAGGTTTGGCAGGGTATTATCGACGGTTTGTGGAGGGTTTCTCCAAGATGGTGAGTCCTCTTACACAGCTTACGAGAAAGGACCAGCCTTTCTCGTGGACAGAGGGGTGTGAAGCCTGCTTCGAAGATATGAAGAGAAGACTGACTACCGCACCGATATTGGCAATCCCTGACACGACTAAAACATTTGAGGTGTACTGTGATGCCTCGTATCAGGGGTTAGGCTATGTGCTGATGCAGGATAAACGGCCTGTAGCTTATGCATCGAGACAGTTGAAGGTGCATGAGAAGAATTACCCGACACACGACTTGGAGTTAGCGGCATTCGTGTTTGCCCTCAAGACATGGAGGCATTACCTGTATGGAGCGCAGTTCCAGGTATTCAGCGATCATAAAAGCTTGAAATACTTGTTTGATCAGAAAGAGCTGAATATGAGATAGAGGCGTTGGATGGAGTATTTAAAGGACTACGACTTTGAGCTATTGTACCACCCTGGTAAAGCTAATGTCGTAGCGGATGCCTTGAGTAGGAAGAGAATTCATGTATCAACTATGATGATTAGAGAGTTG
>Ga0209589_1009928_pt1 | contig 14104 bp, 5 predicted proteins | sample CowpeawhiteBW_FD_187525 | JGI IMG/M metagenome (GOLD analysis project Ga0209589, IMG submission 187525) | Root nodule microbial communities of legume samples collected from California USA - Cow pea white BW (SPAdes) (version 2) | ecosystem: Host-associated > Plants > Roots > Nodule | place: USA... | reverse complement strand
AATAAAGAAAATCAATACAATTTACAAAACATAGTATTAGCCATCTCTTATTATAAATTTAGCATGTATTTTTAGTTTATATTGCTAGTGAGAATAAATTCCATCTCAATGACTAATTTCAAACAACATTTTTTTACTTTTTCATCTCGAGTCGTCCACTTACCATGAAATTCCTTTTCATCAGTTAAGACCATTGGTTCTTTGAAAAGAGCCTCTTTTTCCTCAATTAAGAATATCGAACATCAGTTGCTAGTCATCAACCATGGAAACATACATATAATGAGGTAGATCGAAAGAAAAAAAATAATTAAAAAACAAAATAAATATAAAATATATAACTACAAAAATCAATGGTACAAAGAAGATGACAAAACCTTCGAAAGCGCGGTAAAGAGTTTATTTTTCATCAGTTAATACCATCAGTTTCTATTCATAAACCATGGAAACAAAATATAGTGAGCCAGATCGAAAGAAAAAACAAAAACATAGAAGAAGAGAAAGATCGAAAACCATAAATCCATAAAATGTAGGTCATATCAAAATTAAAAAAATATATAGAAAAAAATGAGATCTAAAGAGAAAAAGATTGAAATAAACTTTGAAACCCAGAAATACAAGCCAAAATTAAACTTTGAAAACTCGAAATACAAACCAAAATCAGTGTTGGAGAGAACAAACCTTCCAAACCTTCAAAGGTGTGGTAAAGAGCCTCCTTTTACATAAAAAAGAAATCGTTAAAATAAGGGTTGAAGAGAACAAAATCGAACAAAAAAATTTGAAACCAAAATTAGCGAAGAAAGAAAAATAAGGATTTGCTCGTAGAGGAAGAGTGAGGCGACAGCAGGGGATGAGAGAAAATTTGAGAGTGAAAAAATTAGGGTTTGAGGCAGCAGAGGATGAGAGAAAAGTTGGGAGTGAAAAAATTTAGGGTTTGAGACGGCAGAAGGTGAGAGAAAAGTTAAGAGTGAAAAAATTAGGGTTTTAGCACATGAGATGAATTTTTCTTTTTGAATTTAAAGCAAAAAGAGGAGATCACACGTGTAAGAGCCGCACTTTGCCCCTTGTCAAAAAAATGAAGTGTTTAAACTTTCCACTTTTAGTTAATTTTGTGTGTTCTTCTTTTTGTGGTTGATGAAAAAACTTGCACTTTATGCTACCTTCAATTGTATTATGTATAAATATAGATTTATTATTTAAAGTTTTCTTATTTTCTAATGGTTTGCAAAATTATATAAAGAATTTTACATAAACCTAGGATAGGAAAGATGTAAAGAAAAGTGTATTGGGAGATGGTGAAGCGAGTGATTTTGTGTGTGAATTAATAATAAAAATGGAAATAGGGAAACAGAAATATAAGTTAATAATGAAACAAAGGTAATTGACTAGGGTGGCAGTAGAAAAGAAAAGAGAAGGGAGGGTTCAAAGAAAAGAGAGGAGAGGAGTTAATTTGTTGAAGTTCAATTTTTAAAAACTGAATTAAAAAAGAGTCAAAGTTCAAATTTTACTATAAATAGTTTAGTTTTTTCCAATATGATGCAATTAATTATAGTATTATATAGATAAATTAATTTTGCCCAGTCCTGATTACCCTGTTCTGAAGAATAACTTAAGAGTCTCTTCTTTAATATGTTTCATGACAACTCTGATAATATATACATATATGTGTCTATAAAAGTTTGAATTAATTGACATAAGATGCTAACAAAATTTATTTATATTAAGCATCGATTTATCAGGCCTACATATGTAAAAAGGTAAAATGAAGTTTTTTTTTTTCTTTTTTCAGTTTTTGTAAGGAGTTTCAGATACTAAAGTTATAGTATTGAGTGGTGAAGAACTTGGCACTACTGTAGCCGTTGATTCTGGGCCAGCAATCAAATCAGTGACATTTGATACTTCTGCAGCTGCCACAATTGGTTGCTGAGTCATGCCCTTTTTCTCATTACTTTTTCCCCACAAGAAGGAGTACAACCCCACCATGATCAAAACCATGCCCAACAACCTGCGTATACATACATTATATACATCAGTGTTTTGTTTTCTATGTGTCATACAAAAGCTACAACATTGTTCAAGGTTACTACTCTTTACACAGAATTGAAGCAGTAAAACCATTTAAGAAATATTATTCATACGTTCCAAAGGTTAGTGGTTGTCCAAGTATGAAAGCTTCTAAAAAGGCCACAAAAATAAGAGAGAGGGGATTGAACATTGGAGGATAAGTAGGTCCTTTGATTGCAACAGCCCATGATAATATGCAGAATGTAGCAGCAGTGGCCAATGCTCCCTAAACAAATAAACAATCACTTCAGAATGTTCATCACATTTAAGAACTAAGCTTCATCTTCATTCATTCATGTGTTTCATTGATTTCAAATATTGTAAAGAATATATTACAGAGTAGATTATGGTGAGCAGTTGCAGATTCCACTCTAATCTCCATGCAGCCTTACTAGAATCTATGCAGACACCTGCGATTCCTGATTGAATTGCTGCTATAACGCATGATAGCATTGTTCCCCAATACCTCAATGGAAATACTTTAAGCAATTGTACCTGTTTAATGAATTTAATACAGCAATTTCAGAAGGAAAATAGTCACAGTAAAAGCCTTTCTTCTCGCAGAACTATTGAAATTACTGTGATTAGTCATGACACTAAACCCCGTTCGAAACATTAAATAAATTTAACAAAAATTAAGGCAGAATCTAAAATTGTGTGAGATATGTACTTGCACAAGAAACCAAGCTGTGTATGAGAAGCAGCTGCAGATCAAGAGGAAAGTGCCCTGAAGCATGTGGGTAGGGTGTGCTGCAACAGCGGTTTGAGCATGATGAGTATGATGATGAAGATAAAATTGTTTTCCTTTGTAAAGAGTGGTAAGTAATGCTCCACCAACGCACAGAATTGCCCCTGCACACTTAGTTCTACCAGCCCAAGTGTGGAGTCCCAATTTCTCGAATCTACATTGATTCATCAACTAATGGTGGTTATGTTGTTGATATTTGGCAGATTGAAGAAAATAGAGTGGTATGTTAGTGGTACCTGCAGATGACAGAGGTAAGGAATGTGCATATTGGAACCATGTTGAGAAAGTTGACAGAGTATGTAGCTGAAGTATCTCTCAGCCCATAGTAGAATAATCCTTGAGCCAGAGTCATTCTGTAGTTGGTGCCATCATAGTGTAAGAAGATCGTAATGATATAGATAACGATAATTTTGAAAACTTTCTCTTATAACCTAAAATGACATCATTTAAATAGTTTTGCAATATAAAAAAATAAAAAGTTACTTAAAAAATATCATTTTAAATTATAAAATAAAGTTATCAAAATTTAATTATTAAAAAATTATTTTCTTAATAATATATGTATTTATACGCTATATTCTTTATACAATATTTTACTTATTAAGTCTATGATTCATATTGATCTTTATAAATAAAGTTAATTTGATATTTTCGTTAAATTAACAATAATCTCATTTGAAATTTATCATGTATCAAAATCTAAAAAAATGTCATATGTCAAACTAAAGAGATTTTAAAATAAAAGATATCAAATTGACGTATAACACCTTCTAAATAGCGTTAATTTAACAAAAAACAAATTGACTCTATTTGAAAAATATTAAAACTTAATTAAATAAAAAATATAAATAAGAACAAAAGTCAAGATTAAATTACTAATTAATCCAAATAAAATCAAACACGGTTTTATAAAAGAGATAAGTCCTGTTTTATCATTTCTAAATCTTATAATAGGTTTTTATTATTTTTCACCTCAATTTTCTCTTTTAGCATAAACTTTTTTAAACAAGGGTGAAAGAATGCATTTCTAGAACAAAATATGTTTATTTTACTGATTAAACAGTTCATTCCTAGAAACGTGAACATGCGAATGTTGCATTTCTCATGTTACAAGTTTTCATAAATTGTTTCCGGAAATTATCGATTCTTAAAATAAAAAAATCTTCCATTTTTACTGTGTTTTTAAAAAATTATTTCTGGAAATAGTTAAATGTATCTAATTATTTTTTATAAAACATAAACCAAAAATAACATGCACAGTTATATGATTCATAAGAACATAACACGATTCTTTAAAACTATTTTTGTTGTAAATAAAAACAAACAAAGTTTGGAGTGGAAAGAGCAAATATAGGGGTGGAAATAGTAAGTAAAGAATTCATACCCCATTAATGCGTTAACGAAGAGCCAAAACCAAACTTTGGGAGTAAAAGTCAATGTGCGGTCTCTGCATTCACAACCCAAATCATTTGCAAGAGAAAACATCAACCACTAAAAAAACCAATTAAGAAAATATAATTTTATGTATGTGTTTAAGATATTAAATTATTTTATTTTTTATGTCTATTTATGAGTTAGACTTATGGCCCTAAGCAAAAGATTTATTTAATCAAAACTAAAAAATTATATCGGATAAAATATTTGTATTAATTATTTTAATTGTTTTAAATCCTTTTCAAAACAATATAAATAAACATGTCATTATATAGGAGAATTGTATTTACCTCTTCTGAAGTTATACTAAATGACATCTATGTTTCCCCATATTTTAAAATAGAAATTCATGTTTTTTATGTTTTTAATAAAATGATGCTCATCTTTTCTAATTTTTAAATAGATAGTTATTTCTCTTATAAGTTTAATAAATGATACTCACTTTGTTTATATTTTAATAAATTAAAATCCTCTTTCTTATTTTACTTAAATATGGCTCTTATTGATTATAACTTAAATAAAAAGTTATAGAAATTAAAAATTAAAATGTTAAAAGATAAAGATTTTTATTAAAAAAAATTAATCTTTAATTATTATATGTTACTGTTATCATAAAAATTATATTGTCGTGATAAACTGTATTTATTAAAATATAAATTTATACTTTTTTGAAAAAAGTATTAAAATAAAATAATAACTAATTACAAAATATATGATTAAATTCATTAAATTTTCAGAATTTTTCATTTAAGATTCGGTGAATATTATTTTTAAATCAGATAAAAGAGATGAATAAAGTTTTATTAAAAATATAAGAAAGATCACGTCCATTTAAAATTTAGATAAAAGTGAGTATCATTTTATTAACATTTGTGGATGGTTATTTTAAAACTATATATAGTAGGAATTTGTATTATTTCAGAGAAGATAAGTTTACTTTTCTTTTATTTAATATTTTTTTATAAAACAATTACTATAAAAAATAATTAAATAACATTATATTGATTAAATTATATACTATTTTATAAATACAAAAATATTAATATCTAAAATAATGACTATTATTAATAAAAATTATAATTAATTTATAAATTAGTGTTTAAATTGATTTGTATCATTGTTTAAAGAGACTTTAGCTACTTATGATTTTGGTAACTAATTAGAAATTAATTTAAACTCTAATTCAGAAATTAAATATAATTTTTTTATTAAGAATAAAGACTAATTTAGGTATCATTAATTTTTAGTTAATTTAAAAAATGGTCTGTATCTTAGTCTATATAATAATAATTTTTTATTTTTAAATTTGATTATTATTTAATAATTTTCTTATAATGATCAAGGTGTATCATTAGAATTACTACCGTCATTCTTCTTTATAGAAAAGAAAATTAAATGAAACACACCATTTTAAAAAGGAAAATGTTTTTTTTTACACCTAATAACAACTTTCAAGGATAATACAGTTATTTTAAAAAATAGACTTTTGTATTTGTAAAAAAAAAAAAAAGGGTAAAATAATGAATGTAAAATGACTATAAAAGTTTATGGAGTATGAAACTAACCAAACTTTTTGAAAACTAAGTTATTATTTATGTTAGGAAAACAATAACTACGTTTAACAAATTTTAGTTAGTGAAAGAGCTTTCTCATAAGAGTCGTGATATAGGAGATCTTCTAAAAAAATAGAAAAAATGAAGAAGGAAAATAATAGAAGAGAAAGAACTACATTAGAAGATCTTAAACCCTAATACAAAGATTATTCAGAAGAGTAGTAGAAGTAGGTTGTGACTTGTGGGAGTTTCAAACCAAAAGCACTTGTGTTTTATTTTAGAACTCTTATAAACTTAATTTCAATCATTTTCCACATTAGAAAAAGGTTAGGCCAAACAAAAAAAGTAAAAAACCAGCTAATAAAAGTTGATATATATAAATAGATAATAAGAGAAAAATAATGAAGAAGTAAGAAATAGAATGAAAAACGTACCTTTCAAAGTAGAGAGCAAAAGGTGCAACACAAATTGCAGCAACAATATGACGATAAGCAATGAGTGAAAAGATGAAGGAACCCTGAACCAATATCACCCTTGAAAGAAGCTGCATCCCTGTCACAAAACCTTGCACCATTATCATGCTCAACACAACCTGCGATGACGTGAAACAATGCTTCAAACCCCTCTTTTTCATTGCTCTCTCTGCACAAAACAAAAACAAAAATCAATAAATAAGCTTCTCAACTCTCTCTTTATAACATAACACAACATGTAATTGTAAGTGTGAAACACCTAAAGAACAGAAGAAAAAGTGTTTGGAAACTTGTAAGGGAAATGAACATGGCGACAGATATGCAACAACACACATGAAAGAAAAAAAAAAACTGTTATCTTAGGAAAACCCTCGTGTCAGTCAGCATATGCCACTGGTTTTCTCCCATGTTGTCAACGTTAATTACATGTTGTGGTGTGTACATGCCATATATGATACGTGATGATAACACTGATCATATATACGCTTTAACTAAATAGTTAGATTGGGACGTTTCGTGTGGTAATTGAAGGTTGGTGCCGTGTTAGAATATGTTCTACATAAGGAAGTGCCTATGTTTTGAGGAAATTACTTAGGAGAAAGTTTCAGCGTGAAGAAAAGTGATGCAAAGTAGAGGAAGCAGTGAATTATTTGAGATTCAGAACCACCTTGTTTTTGGCTTTTTCTGTGGTATTCTTGGTTTCTCGATCACTTGTTTTGACCTAGACAACATATGACAGCATGAAATATATATTCATGTCGAACTAACACAAACGTTGAACATCAACAAGGAATTTATTAAACCTAGAGAGAGACTCGAAATACTTTATTACGTGACCACAAATGAGAAAACTCTCAACTAAACATTCTTAGACACCATTATTATTACATACCAAATTGCATTCATGTAAAGAGTTTAACTTTTCATTAGGGCAACATGTAAAGAACACACTTTCATATTATAGGTGACATGCATACGGTGTTTTGTAATTAAAATTTAGCAGTTCCAAATCTTTCGACTGCAAATTTTGTACGAGTTGAGTAATATATACATGCAACAATATAGCTACACTAGTTTGATGAGATTAAGAAAAAAAATAATTTTCTACGCGTAGTATATATTAAGAATGCATGGTTGAATTGAGTTTTTTCCATTTTTTACAATATCCGTCTTCATTTCAAAGAATTTTCACGACATTTGTTTAAGACATTCCGTGCTGCTTTTGGATGCCCCGTTTCTTCTGCCAAACTAGTGTCTACTTGTGAAGAAAAAAATGTTTTCCAAAATATTTATCACAAAACCAAAAGCTGTAATCAAACATAAATTGTATGTAAGTTAGTGAAAATGTTTTAATTCTAATAGAGTAAGATATCACACTGATAATAGGGAAATATGGTAAAAATATATATTTTAAATTTAACCGAATCTTATGAGATGAGATCAACATTTTATAATAGATAATTTAAATGAGATTTAATTCAAACAAAATTTTTAATCTAAAACTTTAAGATAATAAATTTATAAATTTTATATTTTTATATTGATTAACACTACCAAATTAAGGCCGATAAAAGTCTAGGCACAAATTCCGTATATGGATGGGACAAATTCTTGAAATAAATATTTTTTATTAACGTGTATGCCCATTACCTATAGCCCTTAATACACAATTAATTTAACTAAGTTATGAAAAGAAGATGCAATTAATGTGCTAACAAGAATAGCTCACAGTTAAGATACTTTAAAGACCGATCCACCATCTCTAAAGAAAAAACATTAACTAAAAATTTAAGTTGTAAGTTGATGAACACCACACCAAATTAGGTAATAATAAAAGTCTACCATATTAAATCATGGTGGGACGATACTGTTCTTACTCCGACACCTGAAAATGAGGACCACTACTATAAAACAACATCATTATAGTTCATTGAGAAAAATCAATTGATTGCAGGTAAAGGAACCAATTGAACATTTAGTTTTTGAATGTATTGATCCAACGTGACAAGTCTTTCGAGGATTATTAAAATAATATATTTATGGATTTTATTCCTTATATAATATTTAATTTTTTTTTTATTTTTATGAAACTTAAATTCACATCGGTTTGGAATCTTCTTAATAAACAATGGGATAAATTTTACTGATCTAACTACTAAAAGATTATTATTTTAACTTTGTAATTTTCAAATAGAAAGTTGTAAATGGGATAAATTAGTTTTCCTAAACAAGCACTCGCTAGATAATTTTCTTTACAAAAGTGAAAGAAATTAGTATGATCAGTTAAAACTATAAAACTTTTCTTCCACTTACCAAATAACAAATCACCAATAAATAATCTTAACTAGGAATTCAACTCTTGCCTTTAACTCTACAATAATTATTGGATGGGTTTGGTTTAGACTAATTAGGCAAAAAAAACATGATTGATAATTAGGGTTGACTTTTTCTACATAACAATCCAAATGCCAAAATTTAATACTCTTACCTAGATGAGCATCGGTACAAAATAGGTATATTAAATCGATTTTGGAGGGTATATTAGATTGGTTCCGCAACTAATCTAATATACATTGATGTAATATGTTAAAGATGTATTAAATCGATTCTGAAACAACCGATTTAAATATCTCTTACTAAAAAGAAAAAAAAATATTTTCGAAAGTGACCATGCAAAGGAACAAAAGAGAGAACAATGAACTACCAAAGACCATCAACAAACCACCATGAACCAACACCAACGAACCACGAACTAACCATCGTGGAGAACTCTCCACCCCAACCACAAACTTGACTAAGAGATTTTACGAAACACCATGGGGACCAATGGTGCACATTCGGTATAGCAGCAACATCACAAATTTGCTTCATTTGCAAAGGCGATGGGAAAGCACCAAGCACCAAGAAAGACAACTACAAAGAGAGTTTTCTCCACAAACAAAAACCCTAAGCATGAGAAAATGATGGAAAAAACACTAACTTGATGCATTGGTTGTTGAAGAGTGGCATGGAAGAGAAGAAGAAGCTTGGTGAAGAGTAGTGCGGTAGTGGTACGGCACGACGACGGTGGTCAATGGTGCCTGGAAGAGAAGAAGAAGCAATGGAGGTGCGAGAGAGAAGACCATGGAGGCGAGGGAGAGAAGAAGTTCAAAAAGTGAAAAGAGATTTTGTAATTTATAGTGCAGAAAACATATTAGATCGGTTGTTTTTTAAACCGATCTAATATGTATATATTAGACCAATTTTCTCTATTACCAATTTAAAATATTTTTCAGTATTTACAAAATTGTCACCGTGTTTTAAATTAAATTGGTTCTGCTTCAACCGACATTATATCCTGTTCTAATATCACCATTTTTCACTAGTTGATTTTTTTTTACCGGCACCCTTACCTAGGTGATTTTAATATGAACGAAAATTTTCAACTATAATGTTAAATGATTTTTTCGATTGACGTGAACTAAAATTATTTTTAGATAATGTCAAACAAAAATAGTTTTTTTGAACAATGTCAATAATTATTTCTTGACCAATGCTCATTAAAATTTTCTTCATGACCATGGAAAATTTATTTTTCAACCGTTATCTACAAAAATTTTCCTGTGAAAGTTTATAAACATTATATTCGGTCATTGTCTAAAACAATTGTTTTTTTATTGACATCATTAATATTATTATTTTTTAATTTATTATTAATTAAAATTATATATATATATATATATATATATATAATATAATTAAAAATTCAAATTCAACAACAATTTATACATATTTGAATCGTTATTAACTGTTATCAATGTCTAAATGATTAAAATTAATAACAATTCAAATTCTATGTATTCAATTTTTTAGAAATTATAAAATTCTCAAATCAAACACAAATTTAAACTTTATAGTAATCTTAATATTTTTAATGTTTGATATTGAAAAATTTTCTTTTAAAAAGTTGAAACTTAATCATCAAATCGAATATAAAGTTTGTGAATATATTTATTTTCTCCCTTATTTTTGTTAAATTCATCTTTGCCAAACTTGCATTAACTTATATTTGAATATTTTCCATGAAAGGATTTCACTTTCTTGATTCTTAGATGGCATGTCTTCTAAATATGCTTATAATAGGAAGACTCTGTTGGTTTTCTCGTACGGAGCACAATAATTCCGACGACTTAATACCTTTTTTAGTTTTAGAATCAGAATAACTAATATGATCACTTTTTGTTTTATTGAAATAAAAATACATCCTCTAACGAGGTTAACCTTAATAGTGGGATCACATTTATTCACTTTAATAAATGTTGGACTAAAAAGGTTAAAAAGAAAATTGAATAATTGTATAATTAATAGTGAGATAAAAAAAAAAGGTATTTAGTCATTTCTAAATTAAGAGGAACCTTAACGAGAGGTAACTCAAGATAAAGAACCTTGAAGAGGAACACATGAATTTATCAATTCATTAGCAAACTATGAAACTTACATATGTAATAGTTTAAAAATATTACTTTTATTTAATAGTCGGGTTATGCAAATTTTCACCTGGAAAAATATATTAGAAACTAGTTGAACAAATTTGTAAAAAATTATGCATTTTCACCTTTTATTTGTTTTGGTTGAAAATTTATTTTTCTCTGTGTGAAAACAAAATATAAAACTCAATAGTATGAACAAAATACTATGATACATATGAACTGAGAGGGACAGAGAGTACTTACCTTAGTGCAGGCTTAAATGTTTTGAAGATGCTTTAGGTATCAAATGAAATGGAGAAAGTATTAGAAAATCTCTTCAATGTTGAACCTTCAAAATATAAGAACGAATTCTCAACCATAAATATTTAATCAAACATTATTGAAGTTCATGTTATACCTTGTTGCCCAGATGAAGAACATTGTGTTTGACTAAGGAGAGATGAAGATAACAATCTACAATTCGAATATTCGTGTTTGTGTTATTTTTTATCTGTCAAATTCTAATGATAACAAATTATCAGATAAATAAAAGAGTTTTCCTTGATTTGTGTTTGAATTCGTTGAAGAAAACAAACTATTTTGTTGCCACATTCCTTAAAATTAAAACTCATTCTAAATATATTTAAATTAAACTTACTTGATTTTCCCTTTTCACGAATTCAACTTTAAAAAAAAAATTATCTATCAACCAATCAGAAATTAATTATAATAAATTTATGATATACATATATTTGCGTTAAAAATGAGTGTATTGACTATTTCTTCTCCACTTTATTAAATTACTATTCGTTAAACATAAATATAATACAATAAGTTTATATAGGTTTAACATGAAAATTTTTTCATCCGATTACGAAGAGTGATAAATTATTTACTAGTACGTGAAAAACAACTTTGAAGGAAAACACTTGAAAAATATTTCATATGCTTTCGGTTGTTAAAATATCTATGTAAACCTAAATTACAACAGAGTTTTTGGATATATTAGACTGATCCAAGTATTGATCACTAAAAATATGCAAAGAAAGTAATGAAATGTGTTCGAGAAATAGGTGATTATGTGGTTATGAATAAACAAACTAGTGATTTATTATTCTCGTATATCTTCATACATTTTAAACTTTATTAATGTCACACATGTTCTGTGTCTTTTTCATCAAACATACAACTATCATCAAAATACAAAATAAATATTACCAAAATCATGAATATAGGATTCTGATAACATTAAAAAAATAATAATTTAAAATATGTTATTCGTGCTTCTGATTTCCCCTCACATTTTAACAAAGGTACTTCCTAAAAATAAAATTAAAAGATTATGTTGACATATATATTCCTTAACTTGCCTATATCTATAAATTTGATAAAAAATTTACATATTCTCGTAGAAAACAAAAGGTTAAAATACGTTTTTTTTTTTCAATTTTCATTGAGTATTGAGTTTTGCCATTTTAGTCTTAATATTGTATCTTTGTTCGAATATGTTTCAATTTTCATCAGTTTTGTTTAATTTAATATTTTTTGTTAATGTCGTTTAAATAACTAATGGTAGTGAATAATAATGGTCACGTGTTATTTTGTATTTTTTTTTATTTTTTTAAAAATTTTTTAATTTTAAAAAATGTTCACTATTAATCTCACATGTCACGAGTTAATATTTTATATTTAATTTGATTTTTATATTTATTATTTTTGTCCAATTTAGTCTCAAATTTGTTTAAAATTAAACATTTTTTTTCTTCTGAAATTGATACCAAATTTAATTTTTATATAAAACTTATAATGATATTTTTATTAAAATTTACATTTTTATTAAATATTTTTTTAAAGGTTATTATTATTTTAAAATTAGAACAAAATTTTTAAGAATGACAACTAATACCATATATCTAAAATTTTAAACTAATTGTACCCTAAATCAAAATATTTAATAAAAATGAGAGAACAAAATTAATGAAAAATTGTACATCCACAACTTTTCATATCATCCAATATAGGCCTGCTATATATACTCCCCTTTTTCTGCTACACACGTTTTTTGTTTCTTTTAAATTTTTTGTTTCTTTTTTTTTTCTCATTTTCAAAACACTATTATGCTTTTTTAGATATTACACACTATTTTATGTTTTCACCTCTCAACCTATTGATAATATTTATGATATCATAAACATTAATTGAAATAAGTTTATTTTTTCGAATTAAATTAAAATAACTTTCACTTTCTCAATATAATTCCAGTGAAGCTTTGGCTAAAAATTTCTTCCAAAAACATATTCTCAAAAAAAAATTGTTTTATTATTATTAGTATGAAATTTCTTTTTTCATAATTTATAAAGCACTCTCTCTAAAATGTTAAGGAAACAAAAATGTATTAAAAGAATTACATTCTGAAATGTAAAAGCAAATTCAAAGAAGTTTAATTGATTTTCGCTTTTCATTGATTTTTTTAATTGAAAAAAAAAATATCTATCAACCGATAGAAATTACAATACATTTATCCAAAATAGGTATTGCAGAAAAATCATAAATGTATCATATACAACTATTTGCCATAGAAATGAGAGTATAACTATTTTTTGTACATCAAAATACTCGTTCTTATATTTGGGTGGACAAGTGTGAGCCATGCAATTCATACCTCATTCCATGAAATCCTGTGATATGCATCTGCTAATTTAATCGATACAAATAATACAATAAAAAATAAAAACCTTTTAAGTAAAATGTATAGTAAACAAATAAATTATAAAAGAATACTCGATCAATAATTCTAATAGAAAGAAATGTGTGAATAGATATAATTTATTTAAACTATTAAGGATAAGAATTTCGCATAAACTGTGAAAATAAAATACTAAATAAGAACTACGTTATTATCAAGTGTTAGAATATGTTTTGCATATACAACCAGCACAATCAAATATTAAAGCATTATTGAATTCATGATGAAAATAGAATTAAAAAACGTACCTGAATTTGTGAGTTGAAATAATGAAAGCGATGAGATTAACAATTTCAGATGTAGAACAGCTCAGGGTCCTTCTTAGGTTTGATGAAAGGAAAAGATCGAGAATAATATGGGGTATTTATACAAATAGGGAACACAATATTCCTTTTATGTAAAATCTATTAGTTACATTTAAAATTTTAATATATTTTTAATTTGGTCCATCGTCAAATTATATTGCTTATGGTATCTAGACCATTAATCTCTTATGACATATATATCTTTAGTCATAACTTTTATATTAATTTGACCACTTTAATGTTTTGACTAATAAAATAATAACCATAACCCATTTAATATATATATATATATATATATATATATATATATATATATATATATATATATATATATAT
>Ga0209589_1009927_pt1 | contig 14105 bp, 7 predicted proteins | sample CowpeawhiteBW_FD_187525 | JGI IMG/M metagenome (GOLD analysis project Ga0209589, IMG submission 187525) | Root nodule microbial communities of legume samples collected from California USA - Cow pea white BW (SPAdes) (version 2) | ecosystem: Host-associated > Plants > Roots > Nodule | place: USA... | reverse complement strand
CAAACTTTCTCAAATGGATGTGAAAAGTGCATTCTTGAATGGTTTCTTAAATGAGGAAGTGTATGTATCACAACCCCCTGGCTTTGAAGATCACCTCTATCCTAATCATGTTTTCAAATTGAAAAAGACTTTATATGGTTTGAAGCAAGCACCATGACAGTGGTATGAGAGGTTAAGTAACTTTCTTTTATCTAAAGGATATGCTAGAGGTGCTATTGATAAAACACTTTTCATTAGAAAGCATGCAAGTGATGTAATACTTGTTCAAGTATATGTAGATTATATAATCTTTGGATCAAATAATAACTCCATGTGTGAAGAGTTTGTTGCAGCTATGCAAGGAGAATTTGAGATGTCTATGATGGGTGAGCTAACCTACTTCCTAGGGCTGCAAGTGAAGCAACTCAAGCATGGGACATTTTTAAGCTAGTCAAAATATTGTTTTGATCTACTGAAAAAGTTCAAAATGGAGGATTGCAAAGAGGCTGCCACTCCAATTGCTACAAACTGCCTTATGGATGCAGATGAGGCTGGAAACCAAGTTGATTCAACCAAATATAGAGGGTTAATTGGTTCCTTGCTATATCTAACTGCTAGTAGACCGGATATACAATTTGGTGTTTGCTTGTGTGCTAGGTTTCAATCCAATCCAAAGGAATCGCACTTCCAAGCTGCAAAACGGATTCTCAAGTATCTGAAAGGGACAACTAATGTTGGATTATGGTATCCTAATGAATCTAACATTGTTCTTAGTGGTTTTTCAGATTCTGACAATGCAGGGTGCAAATTGGATAGGAAAAGCACAAGTGGCACATGCCATCTACTTGGATCAAGCCTAATCTCATGGAATAGCAAGAAGCAAGCATGTGTAGCACTCTCTACAACTGAGGCTGAGTACATAGCAGTTGGACATGCATGTGCTCAACACATAGATTTCATTTAAAATGTCAAAATCTGCATAATTTATGTTCTGGAACTGTTTCAATATGCTAAATCTCACAAAACAGCACATATATTTGATTCAAATTGGTCTGGTGTGTATTTCGTGAAATCTGAAATTTTTAGTCAGCTAAATTGGTAAATTCAACACATAGATTTCACTTAAAACTGCCACTGCACCAAAAATCAGTTCACTAGTACAGTTTTAGTCGACTAACTCTGTATTTTTATGTGTTAAAATTACTTATGCTGATGTGGAGTTGTTTGAATTGATTTTAATTCATTGACCCAGTCAAAGTATACATCACATAACTGTTTTTGGACTGTAGCAGCAGCATATAACATCTATTACATCAGCTAAAATCAACTTTTCAAATTGCATTGACCATAAAGTGCTTTAATTACATGATTTCCAATGTGCATGCATTAGATGTGAACTATTTGTGAGTGGATTGATCATAAAACGCATGGGAAACACATCACTGCATCTTTGATTCAGATTCCCTTACATTTAATTGTTGTGATTTCATGTACTGCATTGAAACCAGAAAATCTGCACGATTTAATTGACTGATTTTGAAAATCAACCTGTTGATTCTATAAATACTTGCATAAGCATCATGCATTGGCATTCTCATTTGCTAGTAAGAGCCAAACCTACTTTTCACCATGTCTAGAAGATCACGAGTTGCCCCCTCAGATGATGAAAGTTCCACCCCACCTATTCCATCCTCTCCAAATGCTATGAATCAAGGAAGGCTTGAGATATGGTTTGAAGGCCATGAAGACAGAATTCAAACCTTCTTGATTGAGATCAATAGGAAGCAAATCATCCTTCCTAAGGTGATTCGTATGTCATGGCTAAGGGCAGAAAACTTTGGCAACCTTGAGCAATATCTCAAAGCTCAAAAAATGAAGACTTTCCTTGGGCTTTCGGGTAAGGTGTATCTGGATTTGGTGAAGGTGTTCTATGCCAACCTCAAGTTCAGCAATGGTGTTCTCAAATCAACTGTCAAAGGTGTGGAAATGGAAATCACTAGGCAAACATGGAAGGATGTGGCTGGCCTAAGGCAAAGAGGTATGCAAGTCCGTAAAGGTGAAACTAGTGCAGTGGATGGGTTCAACAAGGTGCAATACTTCAACCAATGTGTAAGAAATCAATGTGAGCAAGCTAGAAATTACCATGTGGGAAGGCTTCGTGTGGAGGAAAGGTTGCTAGCCATGGTGGTGACTAAAATCATCATGCCTAGGGGAAGCAACCATGCTACCTTGAATGAAGGTGATCTAGTGGTGATGTACTGCATTCAAAATGGTGTGATGGTGGATTGGACAAACACAATCCATGACCATATGATGAAGGCAAAAAGGCTCACAGATTTCAAGCTTCCATATGTGGTGCTCATCTCCAAGTTCATTGAGCATTTTGGTGTGGATGTGGAAGGAGAGCTTGAGGAGTCTACTAGCCTTCTCAATCATGTTTCAACACTGAATATGCACAAGATGGGATTCACCAAGGTAGGCAACACTTGGATAGTTGAAGGAGATCAAGGTGCAAACATTGAAGTTGGAGCAAATGACCATGAAGCGGGAACTAGTGGAGGAAACCAAGAGGAAAATGAACCTCAGCCAATGGCAATTGAGCTGTACAACCCTCCTGAGAATACTGGATCTACATACTCCCAATTTGATAGAATGGTTCTCAATCAACTTCAAGACCTCAACATGGCACAAAATGCACATCACATGTACTGCACAACAAGGTTTCAAGACTTGGATGACCAACTCCATAATGTTCATGACCTCCTTTTCAATGTCTACAACAAAGACAACCCTAGGAATGAGTGAAGGGGATGGCTCATAGGTCATGCATTACATTTTCATGTTGCATTTTGTGTCTCTGCTGTCTGTTCCAGTATTTTAATTGGCTATTTTCTCATTTTAGTCGGCTGATTATATAAGTTTTTAGCTTCATGATGTTCTGTAATTTCTGTTTCTGTTCTGGTTTGTTTGCATTCGTACCAGGTGTCTTGGGACACCCCTATGTTACTGCTTTAATGAAAATTTTCATCTTTCCAAATTGATCTATGCATTTACTTTCATTTGATGAATCCAAAAGGGGAGAAAAATGAGTGAAAAATGAGTAAAATTGTGTTAAAATTCGAAAACCTAAAATAAATCTGTTGTAATCATAAAATACTGCAAACTTAATCAAAAATCTGAGGTTAAATCATATTATTAATGATAGGGGGAAGCATATGCATATGTGATATGTATGTATGCTTGTGTGTTTTTGCTTGAATGTATATTTGGAATATTGGAATCTTGTATGCAAAAGCTTTTTCAGGTTTCTCTATGGATCTTAGCTCATCAATTCAACTCGAGGGTGTTGGCTTCATCAATTCAAGGGGAGATTGTTGGCACAAGCAAGCTTGAAGTAAAGAATTGATAAAGCCATGTGCATGAAGATCTTAAGTGTTTGATGAAGATTGAGGAAGATCCTCTTGAAGATTAAGTTTTAGTGTGTTAAATGTAATGTGTTAGTGTTATACATTGTTGATAGGCTATATGACATAGGTTAGATGTCTTGTGTGCCTTAGTGTGTCTCTTTTAATCTGTTAAAATAGGTTTTAACAGGTTAAAAGGCTTGTTGTATATAGTTTCTGGTATGAATGCATTCAGTTAGTTGAATTATTTTTCAATCAACTGATTTCACTTAAGTCAGGTGAAACCAGCTGACTATACGGAAAATTCAATCGATTGTTTTCACTTAAACAAAAACTATATAAGCTGTGTTTTCGCGAGCAGAGGTGTGAATCTGAGTTTTTCTGAATGAAATCGTGTCATTCATCTCTGGGAAGCGTTCTCTCTCTGCAATACACAGTTGTAACTCGTGTTTGAAGATCTTGGTTGATCTTTGTTGATCTTGGAGGCATTTTGGCTTGTGAGTAGCTTGAAGAACACATGTATGGTGTGCTAGGGACAGCCACCATCAGGTTTGGACGTTCTTTTGCCTCTGGATGGTTTGCCTAATGTGATTTCAGGTCTGCAAGTGTGATTCTTGTAGGTTGTAGTTCTAGATTTTTGTGTGAGTCAAAAATCTTGTGTGCTTTGTGTTCAAAAGTGTAATCTTGGTGTTTGATTTGTAAAACTTTTGAATATAGTGGAAACCGGGCTCAAGTTGTCCTGGAAAATTGGATGTAGCTCTGTGTTTGAGTGAACCAGTATAAAAACAGTGGTGCATTCTTCTTTCCCTCATCTCACTCTCCTTGAAACTCTTTAAAAACTCAAGAAAACCAAGCAATTTGATCTTTGGTGTGATTTAATGCGTTCTTGTGTAATCGGAGGCTTTATACTTGTTATAAATACTGATTGGAACATGTCTTGTATATAAAAGATTGTTGTTTAAGTTGAATTCGTAAATTCTGCATTCTGCATAATTCTCCAATATTTTAGCCGACTGAATTGCCTTTTTAATCGACTGTTTCATAGCATCAAGAACAATTTAGTCTGCTATTTTATATTTTAATCGACTGAAAGTGTACTGGTCTGCTGCATTTACATCCAAACTTTCCAATCTGTTAGATTCAATTGAAAAGAGATTTAAGCTTTTGTAAAAGTTTTATAAAGCCAATTAAACCTCGTTTCTTGGTTAAACTCACCATTTCAAAACTAACAATTAGAATTATTTAGTTGTTATAAACTAACGAATGTGATAATTAACCAGTTGTATGAGACATAAACCTACTAATGAGCTAATGAGTTTATGGTAACAATTACAAGAGATGTAATATATATATATATATATATATATATATATATATATATATATATATATATATATATATCGTGAGACATAAACCTGCTAATGAGTTTATGGTAACAATTGTTACTAAGTTTGTATTCTTAGCGAGGTATCACTTCTTTGACAAAAGTAGAAAAGTGACATGAATTGAGCAGAAGAGTAACAGTAACTTTTAAAATCTTGTTGCCGATTAGAACAACATAACAAAAGGGAAAATCAAATTAAAATTAAAAAATAATAAACGTAACGTCCCATTTAATAAATACGATTAATTAAATGAACATCACATAGGATATAATATAAAGAGCATTGTCATGGAGTATGAGTATAAGTGTTACTCCTTACAATTATCCAAAAGTTACTAAGAAAGAAACCAAGGCACACCACGATTCCATAAACGGAAGAACAAGATTAAAACAGTTAACAGTTGTTCAAAATACATGCTCAAAGAGCAAAGCAGTACATAGGCCACAATGCCTTAAAAGTGTACTCGGAGTAAGGGAATCCAACCCAAGAGTTAGCTATGTAGCAGAGTTTCTATCACCCTGATGACCACAAGGAGTTCCCACATCTGCTCACATCAATAAATTGATGATTATCGCAAAAGGAGAAAAACCACACACAAAACACACGGACAAACAAAAAGGGCAAGCTAGAGTGAAAAGGTTTTATCGTATAATTGAGCATACAATCTAAAAGCCAAAGATACATAAATCAACCAAACATGTGATAGTAAACAATGCAAGACTCTAAGACTCAATTATTCGGATACATATAATCAGTCGGAATCACTAGATGCTTGCACTTGTGGTGGCCTCTACTGCTCTGCAGCGCCATTGCCAATGGGTTTCACCCTACCACGCACAAGGTTAGCCTTCAAACATCTAAGGCCATTATCCTGCCAAAGACTAGGGCCTCCTACTACTCTCACCACTCGAGTCAATACGCTCTACATGAGACTAACGGACTCTTTAGAGTTTCAGGATGCAATCCTTACTTGAATCCTTACTTAATTATATACTAAGACACCACCACGAAACCTTATTAATAGGTTCGTGGAATTACGTCCTAACCATGAGGCACCACCATGAGCTCTCACCAAGAGGGTCATGAAATTACTGCCTAACCATGAGGCACCATTATAAGATCTCACCAAAAGGGCCATGGAATTACATTCTAACCATGAGGCACAACCATGAGATCTCACCTAAAGATTCCTGGAATTATGTCCTAAACCAGACCAAAATCATGTCTCACCAATCAGCCACAATTTATCAAAGCAGAACAGTCTCATGCCAATATCCAACCAACCAACCAACAATTCATGTTTTCCATTTCATACTCAACATAGTAAAATCTCATTCTCATTTAATCGCATACAATATACATGGCATCATACTTCATGCTTTTACAGTAAAACACTCTATCAGGCAAGCAAGCAACCACATCAGAGAACCAATTAGAACTAGAGCATGAAACCTGCCCCAGTCTTACTCAAGCTAGAAGTCCTCACTCAAGCGAGAGAAGTTCTCTCGCTCAGGCGAGCCCTTCTCGCCTAGGCGAGAGCTCGAACAGTGGAATAGTGGCTTCTGCGATTTCTTGCTTAGGCGAGACCTCTTCACCTAAGCGATATTGCTCCTCGCTCAAAACGAAGGCTCGTCGCCTGAGTGACAATTCAAGTAGAAAACCTGGGCGAGCTTCTACTAGTCTCGCCTAGGCGAGACTAGCTCGCTTGGGCGAGAAAACCAATGCTCACCATTGTTCAAGCGTACAACAGCCAAGCATTCGAGACTCAATCGACATTTATCAATATTCCAAGCAATCACAACAGCACCCAAGCATCTTAAACACGAAACAAAGCCAAAACAGACAGATATGAAGATAACACGAAAACCCTAGCTTCCCTAACCTTAACAGAAGCTATTGTGAGGGGGGTGTATGCACAAGCGGAAGGCACACAGCTCTAAGAACAGTTTTGTGAGCTAGAAACACTAACACTAGAACAAAGACAGGTTACTATGGTGAACCCTAACTGAAACCACAAAAAATCAAGCTGGAGAAGAAAGAGTACGAGTTGAGAAACAACTTACGTGAAGCAGGAATGGGTTGAGCTAGCTTGACCAAGAATGGGGGCCAAACCCTAGCAGAGCTTGCTGCTGCAGTTCTAAGAAGGAGGAGGGGGAGAGTTTTCTGAAAAGTTGGCAGAAATAAGAGTGTTAGGCTAGTTTAGGGATTTTGGACATCCTATGGGCCAGTCTTAGACCCAACAGAATAGAGTAGGCCTTTAAATATTGGAGTAGAATTAAAATGGGCCTTACAATAAACAAAATGTTAGATAGCAAATTTAGGCCGTTAATAAAATTTGGAAATTAATATGCTTTTGCATACTTTAATATTTCTTAAAAATATTTTTATCTTATCACATCTATGTTTTTCTGTTATTATAATTTTGTAAATATCTTGTTAATATCTTATATATAGTTTTCTTGGATGAGAAAACCATACACTCACATTCATTAATTTATAATACTTAAATAATAATTATAACAATCTATTTTTTTATTATTAAAAAAATTACACACATTCAATAAATTTATCAAAAACATTAAATAAAATAATTGTTACTGAAAATATTGTATGCAATATTTAATCTCAAACTCAAAACTCCACGAAAATATGTATAGCATTTGTTTACCTGTAGAAGTCTATATTATTAGCCATTAATGAATTGGCAACCAAAAAAAAAGTATTTACACAATGAACATATTTTGGAAGATGACAGTAAATTAAAAATTTGATAAATACTCCAAAAGTTGAATATATAAAATTAAAAGAAAAAAAAAATCTTCGTGAAGAAACAATCCCTCCCTGATAATATTATCTTCTTTTTTTTAAAATCCTAGAGAAATTATGATCCTTCTAAAATAAAGCAAACTAAATCTATCTGATCGCACAAATTCTTTGAAATTTTCTTTCAAATTTAAAAGGTACTTATGATATATTTATAAATTCAAATCAAACGATCAAATAGTAAGAATAAAGGCTTAAATAGTAGTTTGGTCCTAGTTTTCATTCGATTTTTTCAATGTAGTTCTACTCTTGGTTTTTTTTTTTCAATTTGGTCCTTTTTACTAATACCATTAAAATAGTTAACGGATGTGAACAGTAACCGCCACGTGTCATTTTGTGGTTTTTTATTTATTTTTTAATTTTGTTTTTAATTTTGTTTTTAATTTTTTTAAATTTTTTTAAATTTTTTATTTTTAAAAAAATGTACATGTGTCAAACTCATATCATGCCACGTGTCATTTTTGTAATTTTTTAATTTTTTTTAAATTTAATTTTTTTTAATTTAAAAAAAATCCACGTGTTAAGCTAATATCATGTCACGTGTCAGCGTCAGTTTTTTATATTCAATTTGGTCTCAATATTCGTTAATTGTTTTCAATTTGGTCCTAATTTTTTTTTTAAAATTTAACAATTTTGCTCCTCTCCAAATTGAGACAAAGTTTAATATGTATATATTAAAATGCATATTTTTATTAAATATTTTTAATTTAGAATTAGAGTTAGTTTAAAATTAAAACGAAAAAAAGTAATAACACCATTAATTTAAAATTTTAAGAGGTTAAAAATATTTAATTTTAAACCAACTCTAATTTTAAATTAAAAATATTTAATAAATATATGTATTTTAATAAAAATATCCATATAACATTTATATACAAATTATATTTTGTCTTTAGAGAGAAACAAAAATTCTAAATTAAAAAACAATTAGGACCAAATTGAAAAAAAAAAACAAATATTAGGACCAAATTAAATATAAAAATCTATTCTGACACGTGGCATGATATTAGCTTGACACGTGGATTTTTTTTAATTAAAAAAAAATTAAAAAATGACAAAATGACACGTGGTAGTTACTGTTTACATCTGTTAACTATTTTAACAGTGTTAGCGAAAAGGACCAAATTGAAAAAAAAAATACCAATATTAGGACCAAATTGAAAAAAAAAACAAAAGTAGGACCACATTGAAAAAACCGAACGAAAACTAGGACTAAACTACTATTTAAGCCTAAGAATAAACAAATCAATGTAATTCATACGTAGGTGTATATAATAAATAAATGATTGAGAAAGAGAAGATAAAAAACCTTTTGAAAAGAAAAAAAAAATGATGTGTCAATTAGTGTTGTATTTGATTCCAAAAATATATACATTAAAACATCATTCACCGAATATTTTCTATTTTTAAGAATGTAAGGAGTGGGTATCCCATTTTGGTAGTATAAAACTAATAAAATGAGAGATTCATAATAATATTTAGAAAAAAATAACAGAATAAAAAGTATATTAATATAGTTCTCTAAGAGTGCAAATTATAGAAATATATCGTTTATACAACAATACCAAACCTATAGAAAAACTCTCTATATCGAACGTATCAACCACTCATACATATGTTGCAAACTCATAACTCTAACTACAGACTTCTCATCTTTTAGAAATGTCTCTAAACCTGCATCTTCATCTGTTCCCACCAAAGTGGTGATCATCACAAAAGAAGAAAACAACACAAGACCATAGAGTGCAAGGATAAGCTAGTATATAAAAGAGTTATCCTAAGACCATTTAAAACATCTCAATTATAAGCCATACATGGATTAACTACAATAATTCACATAATTGCATACAAGAAATTGACACTAAACTCAATTATCTAAATACATGCATTTGGAATTGGAATTACTAGAGACTTGCACTTGTGGTGGTCTTTTCTGTTCTGCAGAGTCATTGCCAATGAGTTTCACCATACCACACACAAGGTTAATCCATCATCATCTAGGTCCATTATCCTACCATAGACTAGGACCTCCTCCTACTCTCACCACATGATTAGTTATACTCTATTTGAGTGTGAATGATCATTAGAGTTTCAGGATATCACCTTACTTGAATCCATAGTCCAATGCATACACTAAAATAACATTACCATAAAATCTTCCTAAGAGACCCATGAAATTATGTTAAACACAACAATGCTCGTATATATCAACAAACCCTTTATCATCACAATTTCACAACAATATTATCACAATTATATACATCCTTAATCACGTTTTCATATTTCATAATTTCCTGTAATAAGCACTTTGAAACATCAATGTTCAAGAACAACTAGTAAAATTTCATGAAACACAAAGAAAACATAAATGTCACACATAACAAAGAGGAGGCGAGAGTTCCTATTAAAAATGAAGAAACCAAACAAAAGTTCCACAACTAACTTGTGAATTTTCCCACAACCTGTAGATTTGGCTACAGGATGCAGAATTAACACCAGCGAGTTTCACAGGTAACTAGTGGATATTTCCACAACATGTGTATTTAACTACAAAAAACACACTTCAAACAACGAATTTCACAAGTAACCATAGATATTTCCACAACCTATAAATTCAGCTACGAGAAGCATAATTCAAACAGTGAGTTCCATAGGTAACTAGTAGATATTTCCACAACTTGTGGATTCAACTATGAGAGGCAAAATTCAAACCATACAAGCAAAAACAATCATACTCACCACAGATCAAATTCATCAACATGCATTCATTAATTTAGAAAGAAAAAAACACTACAAAGCAAAACAATACTAGCTTTCCTTACTTGACAAAGTGGCTCAACTAGTCCAAACAACTCAACAGACTTAAGGAACACCAAAACATCTTTAGCTTTATCTATACCTAGGAACAACACAAGAATGATCTGGAACTACCTTTATAATCACTGACCAACACAAACTCATATTAATGAATAAAACCTCACATGCAACCAAAGGAGGGACACATGCAAACTAGAACAAAAAAGACCCACAAGAAGATGAGTATACGATTAAAGGAATTGATCGAATAGAAAGGACGTGCCCACCAAGATGATCACCCTAGCGGTCTCCGATCTTCAAATAGATGATCAGGAGATGAAAACTTCTAGAAAGAAGTTAGAGAACACTAGAAGAGTGGTTTCTAGAGACATAGTATGTTTTAAAATAATAAAACTCATTTATAACAAAACTATTTATATAAAACCTTTTTAATATTAAAATAATTAAGTCTCGGCATTTTTAAACCCACCACTTTCATTTCTAAAATACCAAGGGTTTTACAATCAGATTAGAATGAAAGAATAAGTTAAAAATATTATAATGAACATGAAGAAAATTTAAGCATATAATCTTGTTTGTAACAGTTAATATAACTAATATTTTCAATCAAAATTTGGCTCAATTTTTTAGTTTTTAAATATGAAAAAAGAAGTAAAAAGTTAACTGTAATATCCCATTTAACAATAAAAAACTATTAAACAAAATATAGCATGTTTGATATGAGCATAAAATAAGATATTAATGTACAAAACTGTATTACAGTTATCCCAAAAAGTAAGATGAACTGAATATAATATTTATACAAAGATATCTAGAACAACTAAGAGGTTTCTCAAAAGGAATTACTAATACTATGGAGAAATAGAGATCTAAATAGAGGGATCATCATTACCCTACCTTGGTCCAGCCACCAAATCTTCAACTGATAACACCATTAAAGTGATCATAGCAAGAGAAGAGCACAAGAAAAAAGAAACACAAAAGAAAGGGTAAGCTAGTGAAGTTTTTAAAGAATCCATTTAATTCATACTAAAAAAAACTTTTAACATATACTATCATTTAGTTTTTCGCAATCAAATATATAAAGTTATGACTCAAATTTTCCGGATACAAGCATTGATATCGAGTCTTGGTAAGTTGTGCACTTGGGGTGGCATTCATTGCTCTGCAGAGCTATAGACATTACCACACACAAGGTAAGTTTGTTAACATCTTTGGTCAAGGTAAAACCCCTAGGTTGGGACCTCCTGCTCCTCTCACCACATGCCACATCTTCTCTACTTAAGAAACTGACAGTCATTAGAGCATCAGGATAACTTTCCAACTGAACTCCCACATCAATGCTTACACTATAATTACCACCACAAGTTCTCCTCGAATTAGTATGTTCATATATTCATTCCTCAACTAATAATTTAAATAACATCCACAACAATTCAAATCATATTCAATTAACCACATTTGGAGTAATTCAAATTCTAACCTACTCGCCCAGCCACTAGAACTCGCCCAGCCACTGAACCCTACTAGCCCAACGAGTTGCACTCACCCAGCCACTAGGCCAGGTCTGGAAGTTCCTGACTTGAAAATTCGCCCAACGAGAATTACTCGCCTAACGACTTCCCAAGTCTGGAAGTCCAACTTGGAAATTCGCCCAACGAGTAAGGACTCGCCCAACGAATTTGCAAATTTGCATAGTTCTGCAAAATTTTGTAGATCAACTCACTCGCCTAGCGAGTAAGCAACTCTGCAGAATTATACAGAAACTGATCTAACTCGTTTTATGCATCTTCAGCTAGTCCATACCACTCCAAAATCACTCCATAGATCATTCAATTAACAAACATCAATTTTATCAAATTATTCATACCAATTGAATGAAAAACACATTTAAACCAACAATTATTCTCAATTAATAGGAAAACACACGTCTTTATAGTTTTCAACATCACAAGCAATCCCACATATTAGATACATCAATCAATTACAAATTAAACATACAATATATATTTCTAACAGATCCGAGTACTATGACAAAGAAATTAGTTTCCCTTACTTGAGATAATACACAAATTGTTGAGAGGGGGGCCTGCTCAATTCAATGAAGATGTTTTTGATGATGTCTAAAGTCATACAAACACCTTGTATAACTGTTTTAGGCTTAGTCCTGAGCTTATCTTTTGCATAGGTGTTGTATATCTAAGATTACATGTAAACCAAGCTTGAACTGAATTAGATCAGCTGTCAAAATCTTGAATGTGTCAAATGCATAACTCATTAATGAATTAGATTCTTAACTAATGGATTATATGAGGGAACTGCACTGATGCAGTGAAAATACACCCACGATAATCTATTAGGTAAATTCCTAATCCACTAATTGCAGCAGCAGAACTCTGATATAAAAACAATTTTGAAATCAGTTTTAGAAAGTGGCGAATAACTGAATCACGAAGAGACTTATTGAGAGATTTCTTTCTGGGATTAAGATTCATAGAGTTCTTGCTTTCTTGGAGATCATTCATTTGGATATTCATTGATAATGGACTCAATCTTGGAGGGTCAAGCTTAGATCTAGGATCAAGTGTTAAATCTGCACATCCATTAGGTGTATTCATTCCTTGCTTCTTTTTTATTGTATTTCTGTTTACAGTTGATTCAATGTGTGAAGTGAAGGTCTAGGTGAAATTGTGTGGAGGCATTGCATCTAGGGGGAGTTCTTGATTTGTAGGTCAAGCTCCTTAGTCTTTAGGATCTTGAATTATATAGATGCTCTTGTAATTCTTGTAACTCTATTGATTTAGTGGAATCCTCCTAAGTGGGTTGCTTAGGAGAAGACTGGACGTAGATCATTTTGAATCGAACCAATATAAAAATTATTGTGGTCTTTGCTTCTTTCATCTTTTATGTCATTCCTAATTGCTTGGGCAGTCCATTAAATTCATAATTGGTAAACTAGTTATTTAGGGTCATAAAGATTAAGGAAACTTTCAAGATTCATTTAAAATCAGTAAAAGATTGAATAACCAATTCACCCCCCTCTTGGTTGGATTATATTAGACATATCTGTTTTAACACAGACAATTCACAAAGAGTTCCAATACTCCTCACAACCCTACAGAGTCCCCAACTCCCCCTAAGAATAACAAGAACATGATCAGAGTGTATCAATGAAACCACTTATTAGTGGAAAACATAAGGAGAACTCTGAAAACACATGCGGTCTAAAATCATTTGCATGTAAAGAGATTTAAACAGAATCACAATAAAGAGCAGAAAATCGACTTACTTTGTTTGAGAAATTGATCGTACAAAAATAGAAGGCGTGACGCAGGGATCCCCTAGTGGTTTCTGATCGTTGAACAGATGAATATAGAGGTCATAATTTTAGAGAGAAAGCAGAGAGAACTTTAGAACATTTTTTAGAGAAATAGAGTATTTATAATTAATAAAACTCGTTTATTAAATTTCTATTTATACTTAATAATTTTAATAATAAAATAATCGAGTTTTATTATTTTAAACACTTACTATTCTAAACTACTATTTTCTAGATTTTCATGTTAAAGGTCGAGAATAAAACTAAAAAAAAAAATTTATGTAAGTGTATTTTCTTTATATACTTATTTTATATATTTTTGTAAATATATATATATATATATATATATATATATATATAATATTTATATATTTTTTT
>Ga0209589_1009925_pt1 | contig 14108 bp, 13 predicted proteins | sample CowpeawhiteBW_FD_187525 | JGI IMG/M metagenome (GOLD analysis project Ga0209589, IMG submission 187525) | Root nodule microbial communities of legume samples collected from California USA - Cow pea white BW (SPAdes) (version 2) | ecosystem: Host-associated > Plants > Roots > Nodule | place: USA... | reverse complement strand
AACCTCAAGGGAACTCATTGTTAGGGATTTGGTGTGTAATCCTTCACCAATTCCTTTCATGAAGACCCAAGTTCCAAAGGGAGTTTTCCCATCTTTAAACTCTTCTCACTTTTTCATTAAATCTCTTGTTTTGTTTCCTTCTCAAACTTATTGTTCTTTATCTCATTCCCTTATTTCATCCTCTTCAAAATATAGTGCCAAAATACACTTTGACTTTAAAATTCTTTTCAAAAATCATCCCAGTCAAAGTGTGAAACACTCTTCTTGTGAAGTGGGACTAATCCCAACTTTTTCCATATTTATAAGCCCACTTTCACACATTTCCCAATCAATTATACTGCATGGTCTTCATGATTTTAATCCAATTCTGTTTTATGACTATTGCAGATATGTTTTTGATCTTGGTGGAACCTAGGTTTAGTTGCTGTGAGCCTTAAATAACCCTTTTGATCTGAGGTCAGATCCTCTTGAAGTGGGAGGGGATGATGTGATCCCAATAAGGCTTATAGCTTGGGTCAACGCTCAGGCCCAAATCATGCTCAAGGCCCAATACATGGCCCACATGCACCTTCAAGCCCAAGCCCATCAAGAGGCCCAATACAAAGAGCATGCTCAAAAAGATCAAATTGGGCTTCATTCAAGATGGCCCAAACCCACATGGGCTTCTCACACTCTTCACATGGGCCAAAGAAGATATGAAGATTTGAAGAGGTGTATCAAAGAGCAATAAGATTGGCCCATTGTTTAGGCCTTGTTTTCTAGAATAATAAGCCAAACAATGTGTCGTTGAATTGATAAATTTGGGCTTGACTAAGCCCAATAGGAGGATACCTCCTTCTCCAAGCCACCATCCAAGGGTGATGATTAAAGCTTCTCCTCCAAGCTTGATCTAAGGGCCAAGAATTAGTCTAGCTTTTAGGCTCACATATAAAAGCCAAAAGTAGACCATTTGTACATTTTCACTCTTGAATTTTTGTGCAATAGACACTTTGAGTTGAGAACACTCCTCACTATTGCCACTTGAGAGTCATCTTTTAGAGAGCTTACTCTCTTTACCTCTAGCCCCCTTCCTAGGCTAAAGCTACCTCTAAATCACTCATCCTTTCACTTATCCATTGCAAGCAAGAGCCTACAAACTTGCCTTCCACTCTTCCATGCTTCCTCCATCATTTTCGCTGCACTTGAGCTTCATGTCTACACCAAGCTCCATCAGATAGTACCTGACAAAAAGATGCTTTCTTTGACTGGGTCAACTTTACAATTCAATTCGTGAGTAAATGTACAGTTTAAGTAAAATCAACACGTTGAAAAGCAGAATCAGTCGATTAAAACAGCATCAGAGTATTAGAGATTAAAACCAGAATCAGGTTAAGTGAAATTAGCTGACTGATTTTGAAAATCAATTGATTAAAAATCGTAAAATTGAACTTTATTTTTCCAGATTCAGTTTTAATGAAATCAACATAGTGAATTTTGAAATCACCAGATTAAAAACCATAGCAGATCAATTTTTCATCATTCAATGGCAGTTTAAGTGAAATAAACATGTTGAAAACCATATTCATCAGGTTGACAGATCATGATTTATGCAAAGGCAAATTTAAGTGAAATCAACACGTTAAAATTAGAAATCAACAGGTTAAATATGACAGTTTTCAATTTTTGCATACAACAGCTAATTTTTATGAAACCAATGCATGAATACATAAGATTAACATGCTAAAAACACATCAGACCACATTCCTGATGTCTAATATGCATAGTTCAGTTCTTAGCTTGTTAAACCTATCTCTAGCCAATGGTTTGGTAAGCAAATCAACCAATTGATGTTCAATTTTAACAAATTGAATTTCACAATCTCCCTTTTGAACATGATCACGAACGAAATGATGCCTAATCTCTATATGCTTGGTTTTAGAATGTTGTATTGGATTCTTTATTAATTTGATTGCACTAGTATTATCATGATACAAAGGTACCTTGCTTAGCCTTACACCATAGTCCAAAAGTTGATGCTTCAACCATATGATTTGTGCACAACCATGTCCAGCAGTAATATACTCAACTTTAACAGTGGAGAGTGCCACACATGCTTGCTTTTTACTATTCCATGAGATTAGACTTGAGCCAAGCAAATGGCAAGGACCACTTGTGCTTTTCCTATCCAATTTGGATCCTGCATAGTCCAAATCTGAAAAATCCACTAAGAGTTATGTTAGAATCACATGGATACCATAAACCAACATTGGTTGTTCCTTTAAGGTACTTTAGAATCCTTTTTGCAGCCTTAAAGTGTGATTCTTTTGGATTTGCTTGGAACCTAGCACATAAGCATACTCCAAACTGAATGTTTGGCCTACTTACTGTAAGATAGAGCAAAGACCCAATCAACCCTCTATATTTGGTTGAATATACTGGTTGGCCAGCCTTATCTGCATCCATAAGGCAATTTGTTGTAATTGGAGTGGGAGCTTCCTTGCAATCCTCCATTTTGAACTTTTTCAACAAGTGAAAATAGTATTTTGATTGATTTAAAAATGTTCCATGCTTGAGTTGCTTGACTTGCAGCCCTAGAAAGTAGGTAAGCCCACCCATCATGGACATCTCAAATTCTTCCTACATAGTTGCAACAAACTCTTCACACAAAGTGATGTTATTTGAACCAAAGTTGATATCATCGATATACACTTGAACAAGTATAACATCATTTTCATGTTTTCTAATGAAGAGTGTTTTATCCACTGCACCTCTAACATAACCTTATGATAAGAGAAAATTGCTTAGCCTTTCATACCATTGTCGTGGTGCTTGTTTCAAACCATATAAGGCTTTTTTCAATTTGAAAACATGGTTAGGATATAGATGATCCTCACATCCAGGAGGTTGTGATACATACACTTCTTCATTTAGGAAACCATTCAAGAATGCACTTTTCACATCCATTTGATGCAATTTAAAAGTTACACATGCAAGCATATGCTAATAGTAATCTCACAGCTTCTAGCCTATCTACAGGTGCATAAGTTTCATCAAAGTTAATGCCTTCTTCTTGATTATATCCTTTAGCAACTAGTCTAGCTTTGTTCCTTACAATATTACCATCTTCATCCATTTTGTTTCTAAAAACCCATTTAGTTCCAATTATGTTCATATCATCAGTTTTAGGCACTAGAAACCACACATCATTTCTTATGAATTGGTTAAGTTCATCTTGCATAACAACAATCCAATTACTATCATTCAAAGTATCATTCACATTTTTAGGTTCAATTTGAGATACAAAAGCAACATGTTCACAAAATACAATCCTACGTCTAATAGATACTCCCTGTTTGATATCACCTATGATGTTGTCCTTTGATAAACCTCTAGGTTGGATCCAATCCATGGGCAAGTTGATGTCTGCAGCTTTTTCAGTCGGTTGTTTTTCTTTTTCAGCCGATTAATTTCCTACAGCAAAGAATTTTTCTGCAGCAGAAATCTATTCTTGCAGTAGATATTCTTCATCTGCATTCTTTGACACTTGATCTTGCAACTTTGGGTTAGTTTCATCAAATACAACATGCATGGACTCTTCAATAGTCATTAATCTCTTATTATAAACTCTATGCATGGCTTTATAAAGCATAACCTTTATCACTAAGTTGGTCAAGGTACCATAAGTCTTTCTTTTCACTTTTTCTAACCTGCAAAACAAATATACATTACATGGTACCCTTTTATAGGTTGGGTCCAACATGGTTAAGCCTTTCTTGATCCTTTTGGGATCCATTTCATAATCCCTTTAGGAACATCATATTTTCTAGCATGACAGTTCTTAATAACATGACCTTTTTCCATACAGTAGTTGCATGAAATGAATGGCATATCACTTGGCATACTTTTTGAAAAGAAGGATTGTAACCAAGTTCAGCTTTGCCAAACACACAATTTTGAGAACCAAGAACAACCTCTAAGTTTTCTTCCCCTCTTATGAGCCTTGCACAGGTCTTTATAAGGTATTTCACTTGATTTTTCAAAACTGTGCAATTTTCATAGGGTTTTTCAACTGATTGATTTCTAAAATAGTCTGTTGAATTACTGTAAATCATTTCTAAATGTTCAAAATCAATTGTTTCTTTTTCTAGTTGACTAACTTTGTTTTCCAGCCAGTTGTTTCAGCCTTTCAATTGATTGTTTAATGCAGAAATCTTGTTTGCTTCATTAATTCAAAATCATGCAACAATTGATTATAGTCATTTATGTCTAGAGAACTTACTTGGCTTAAGAAAGATGACTTATAACCAGCCATGAGGCACAAGTTGGCTTCTTCACTCTCATCTTGTGAGGAGCTACTTGTTGATAAATCATCATTGTCCACCCATGCAATGTATGCATGTTTCTGTTAGTTTTGAAATGGTTGAAATGCCAAGAAGGGGGGTGAAATTGGCTAATTAAAATTTTAGGCTATCTTTGAAAGCTAAAAACCACCTTTAATTGGATCAATTAGATCACCAAGTTGAGATGCAAAAGGTGTTGGACAGTATACTTTCAGTTAATCAAAAATAGAGTTCGCAAATTGATTTTACTAAACAGGTTTTGTTCTAGTATAATCAACCAATTGGAATAGAAAAATAGTTGACTGAAATACTGGGAAAAATGCATAAATGCATATTTGAGTTTTAAACCAGGAATAGTGTACAAGAATGATCAAGACAGTTTCTAAATGAATATGCAAACTTGCTCGATGTTGCAGATGTCATGAAAATGTACAAGATCATGAAAAAGATTATTAGAACACATGAGTATGCAAGAGAGAAAGGTTAGAGAAGAGATGAGATCACAAGATGTTATACTAGTTCACTCAAACCTGAGCTACATCCAGTTTGTCAAGACAACCTGAGCTTGACTTTGCACTATTTCAAAAGACATACAAAGTATTCATCCTTACACTTTCAAAATATGAAAAAACCACACAAAAGACTCTTGAATCACACAAGAGTCACACCAGCACAACAAGAACCCTCTAGCAGATCTGGAAAACGACCACACACACACACAAAGTTTGAGAAAGATCAAACCTGAGTGGTAGCACAACCCAGCCTACCACAAACCATTTTCTCCAAACTTCAAACCAAGCCAAAAGCTCCAAGATTTGATCCAATATCAATCTTCAACTGCTACAAACTATATGATCACGAAGAAGAGAGTTTCCACAAGTTTCCAAAACAATTTCGCGCTAAAAAATTATCAACATACCTCTTTTTCAAAAATCACAGCTTTTATAGTCAAACTGTTACGAAATTAAACAGGTTGATTTCCAAATCAATCGGTTGATTTTACTTGACTTAAGTAAAATCAGTCGATCAAAAAATAAATCAACTGATTGAATTTTTTACAATTTAAGACTATTGCAGCCAACATTTTAACCTATTGAAAAACCATTCAACAGACTAAAAGAGACATTTTAACATGTTGAAAAACCATTCAATAGATTAAAAGCATAACAAAGACCAAATTACATCTAATTAATGCTACAAAGTCTACAATATGAATTACAAACACCAAATACACTTTCTTAATGATGTAATCATGTGGATAACACACATTTCAGCCTTGATCAACATGGATATCATCAAATCTCCTTTCCTTCATCAATGTAGGCTTCATTCCAATAGTAATGGCTTCAAGATAGTTTAAAAAAGGCTTCATTAAATCTTCATCAAATCTTCAAGAAGCACACCAGCTTGGCTTCACATGTCAACAATGTATATCTCCATCCCCATCCCCAGTTGAAAACTTCGGGTATTACCATACCCATACCAATACCCAGTCAATGCAAGAATTTTCTGTCAAAATGGGGACGAGTTCGGGTGATACCCACGAGTACGGGTTTATTAGTCATCTCTAGATACAGACTTTAAAAATTATTTAGAAATATTTAGATTTTAAAAAATATTTTTCAATTTTAGAAATTAATTATTATTTTAGAATTAGGAATCAAGATTGAGATATTGTAAATATTTTATATTGTATTGTTATATATATATATATATATATATATATATATATATATATATATATATATATATATATATATATATGTGTGTGTGTGTGTGTGTGTGTGTGTATATATATAAAGTATATAAATAATATAAAATAACAAGTTCTTCCATATAAATATCTGTTATATCTATCATATATATCTCATACTTTCATAACCCCTCAAAATTCCCAACACCCATAATATTTCATACTGTAATTATATGACCCCTAATATTCTATTATAATTATATGACTCTTAAAATTATGTAAGTGAGAATCTTAGTTAAATCCGCATCAAACTTCCATCAATATTTTAGAATAAAGTCACACAATTAATGATCCAAGAATTTTTCCTTTCCAAATGCGAATTTAGACGAATGCAAATCTAAATGAGTGCGAACTTAAGTAAATGTTTTTTGATAGTTATATTTAACACTAATTTAAAAAAAAATGATTAATGATGACAACAACTTGTTTCAACCAAACAAATACAATAATTTATAATATCTTCTTTAAAATTATTTAAATTTAAATGTGTCTAAAATGATTTTTTTTAACTAGTTCCTATTATAAAATTTAATATAAATAATTTATAATATAATTCCCTAATCATGAAAACATATTTTTTAAAGTGGTAAACATGTTTATAGGATATAAACTCAAATCAATCCATTTATATTTTTTATATAACAATTCATCTAACATAATCAAATTAATTAATTAAATATAATAATTTAACATCTTCTATACAAAAAATATATATATTGTTCTTGTATGAAACTGAGTTGTCTTGCAAGATATGGTATGTCCTTGCTCTTTTGTGTCAGATGTTTCTTACACTTTAGTCTAAGATGTTCCGTACTCCCTGGTTGAACCGATGGGAGTGAGTACCAAAATGCACTTCGACACTAAGTCGATAGCGGTTAAATATATGATAATTTTAGTAATAATAGATTTCCCTAAATACCCTTTACATATGAATTCATCACCTTTATATATTTGACCTCTATTAATTATGTTGTATCCACTTTAGGAAAATTTTTCATAAATGCTAATAAATGCTTCATCGTAATTGTTGTAACAGCATACAAGTTGACTATTATGTTATCATAGTTTTGACATGATATAACCAAGCTTGGTCGAGATGACCTCGACCTCATATATTGAGCTTGGTCGAGATGACCTCAGCAACATATAGTACATTAGTCTCCCAATCTCGTCTTTTTTGTATTTTAAATCAAAATTGTAAAAATGAGTCGATTGACTCTTTTTTTTTTGTAAAATAGGGTGAAGTCGTCACTAGTGTGGACGACATTACAAGTAAAGTCATCCTGCATCATGCTAGTTTCTTTTCTTTCTTTTTTTGAAAAAGCAAAGTCATAAGGAGTCAGGCCGGTTTCAGTGTATGGAAAAAGTGAAGTCGTTAGGACTCATGATGACTTCACTTCAGCTTTTATTTTTTTTAAATAATTTTTTTAAACATAATTAATTTTGTTGTTTAATTTGAGTTTATTGGAAGAATAAATAGTATAAATATAAAAATATTATTGAAATAAAAGTAAACATTAATATATTTTAACATTGATTAAAAATTAAAATACAACAATTAAGTTTGTGGAAATTAATAACACATTCATATGTGGCCTCTAGTGCCACATGGAGGTCGTCTTTTAGGTCTGGTTGGTCGTTTTAGTGGTTATTATTGGTGTGGTTCATCATCATCATCATCTTCATCTTGATGACTTTGAGGAAATTAGGGATGGTGAACCGAAGTTTGGGGGGTTTGAAAAGGCATTGACGGAGGATAGAATGACATTGATGATGAAGATCCTGGATAATGGGCAGACTGAGATGCCAAACATATGAGGTGGAAAGAATGCATATGAGGAAGGGACGTGTTGGAATGAGGTGTTTGATGGGTTACCATGTTGAGGGTGTGAATGTCCAAATATTTCACCGTGACCCATAGACGACTCTCCAAAAAATTGGTGGGGATGATGTATAAAATTTGAAGAAGACCCAACATGGCCAGTGTAGGGTTGCGAAACAGGCTAGGGAGATTCTTGTGACATATCATATTGTAACATAAATAGAAGGGTTATTGTCATGAATAAAACGCATGATAAAAAAATGTATAATATTGAAGTTAAACTAACATCATCGTCGGAAGATTCTGTAGATGGAGATACCTTGAATAAAACGCATGTAGGGTGTTTCATCACGCAAATGGCCGTTTCCGGTGAATGGTGTACCTTGAATGACCCGATTTTTTCGGTCATTACAAATTGCAATCCATTGGTGATGATGTGCTGCCTAATCTTTGTCATTTCTCCCCCTCAAGTCGTCCTTGTGAACTTGATCCAAGTTAACCGGGTCAAATGGGATGTTTTGTCTTAAACTAAATGGATGCATGACCCAATCCGCCTGATGGATTTCGATTGTCGTGAAATTATAGGGATTGTTGCTATGGCGACTAGGGGGATGTCAATGACAATCAACCGACTGATTTTGTTTTGCATGTAAGGCCTCCACAAGAACCGAAACAAAATTGTAAATGTTAGATTAAAATGTTTAAAAAAATCTTTCAATTACCTTAATTATTACCTGTCTTGTATGTAGTTGATCAAATCTCAAATGAAATTCACTACCTAAAATGGAACTAGGGTTTGTCTAATGTCGTAGCCTCATCCACCTAAAAATAGTAGCAATTAGAAGTTAGGTAAATTACAAGGCAACAAGAACAATAAATAATTAAATTAAAAGTCAGCTTTTACCTTCTTACAAGGGGGAAACCATCCCCTTCGACCACCTCCTCATCACTTAAAGTCTCAAGTTGTGGAGCTATAGATGTAATTCTCTCACAAGCCCAACATTGTAACAAAATCATGTATCCACCAATGTTCTTGGAAAGTATTATTTAACCAAGAAACTCTAATTGAGTTTTCTCTTATGGACGTTAGTGGTGGAATGACCCCTAGATGTTGATTGAAGGTCAAGAATATATCTTCCACCGTGGTGGGAGCGGTGACTACATTTCCATCTATCGATAGGCCAAGGAAGACGGCCACATCCTCTAACGTCACAGTTGTCTCTACATGTGGGAAGTGGATGTGTCAACGTTTTGGACAAAGCAAAGTCACTATAAATGCACATGGTTTTCAATTGGAAGTCGTCATACATGCATACGGTTTCTAATTGGAAGCCGTTATGACCTAAGTCCATTTCTGGTGGAAGTCGTCACCACTGTAGCTGGTTTCCATTAAATGCCAAATTAAAGTCGTCCCTTTTTTTCTTGGCCCGGGAAAGCGCTGGCAACAACAGAAAGGAAAGGGTCCATGACACATACTAGTTTCATTTTTAAATGCCAATTAAAGTCGTCCTGAGACATAATGGTTTCCTTTAAATGCATAGCAAAGTCATCCTGACATGCACCGATTTCTATTTAATATGCATTAAAATTGTTCTGGTTGTCAATAGTTTCCATTAAACCTTATGCACTGACGTCATTGGCTTTTATTACATTTTTTGTGGATGTATTAAAAGTGAAAGTTGTCGGATTCCATTAAATATGCATTGATATCGTTGTGGTGTTCAACAGTTTTCATTAAAGTTGTTGCATGCAGGATTTTAATGAATATTGCATACACCTATTTCAACTACGTGAGAGTTATTAGGGGAGACTGCATGCGCACCTAGTTTAGTTGCACAAGATTGTGATTATAAACAACCAAAATTTGAATTAGTTATCTCTTGTTCATATCTGCATACAATGGTTGATCCCTTAAGTCAATATCCTTATATTCTTTCTTATTTTAGTGAAGATGAGATGGATACCACAGGTGAAGTAGATCAAAATAATTTTTAATACTCTCAATGGGATCAACCTCAGAAATATTCACAACCCAGTTCATGGGCACAAGTGCCCAACCAATACACATTCCCTATAACGGCTTGGGGGTCATCAAGTCACATCGGCTCATCAAGTCACACCTCATTTCAAACTTCAATTACAGGGAGTGAACAACAAATAAGTATCAGCATGTCTTTTGACACAAAGGAGCCCACAATGTCATATATCGAACAATACCATATCGATAATGGTTATAAATTTGTGGTTGTTGAGAGCAAATATGATAAATATATATATATATATATATATATATATATATATATATATATATATATATATATATATATATATGTCGATGTGTCGACTACAAAAAAGGTTGCCCATGGCATTTATGGGCTGCTTATAGCAAGCGTAGTTTCAAGAGGGAAATAAAGAAGATTGACGGTTCACACACGTGTTTTTCAACCATGCAACCTACGGATCATGTCAATATTGATTCCAACCAAATTGGTTCTATTATGTTGAACTTTGTAAAGGAAACTCCTTCCATACCTATCAAAAGTTTGATAGCTGAAATAAAAAATCGTTTCAGATATTCAGTTTCATATGACAAAGCTTGGAATGGTAAGCAAAAAGCGCTTGTTAAGGAGTTTGGATATTGGGAATACTCTTACAATGAACTTCCCAGGTGGTATCAAGTTGTACAAGAAAGTAACCCTAGCATAATAATTCAATGTACTACACCTCTCGTAGTTGTAAATGGTCAACCTGGCCCTTCTTGCTATATTATGGAATAAGTATTTTGGTCTTTTGGACCATGCATCCAAGGGTTTAATTATTGCAAGCTCGTTGTCCAAGTAGATGGGACATTTCTCATAGGAAGATATCAAGGGACATTGCTAAAAACACTCGCTCAAGATGGGTCACGTAATATATTCCCTTTGGCCTTTGCGATAGTGGAAGGAGAAACAAAGGAGACCTTAATCTGGTTTTTTCAACTCTTAAGGGAGTACGTCATACTACAATCAAACCTCTGCTTGATAACAGACACGGGGAAAAGCATATTGGTAGCCCTACAATCTAAAGAAGTAGAATGGGAAGTAGATGGGCTACAATTAGTATACTACATACGACATATTGCTTCAAACTTCAACAAAAAGTTCAAGAATCATGAGTTGAAAAGTCGATTAGTGAACATGGGTAATAAAAATATTGTTTCATTCACCATACTATCTCTTCATTGAAAATGGTATTCAAAATTAAATTAACTAATATAATTTCCTTTTGACAGCTTATAAGGTCAAACAACCCATATTGGATGCAAACTTGGCGGCATTAAGATCCCATTCACCCGAAGTGGCATCTTGGATTGATAAGATACCACTACAAAAGTGGAGTCAGGCCTACGACATGAGTAGTAGATTCAGACACATAACAACAAACTTGGCAGAGCGTATGAATTATGTTTTAAAAAGAGCTCATTCATTACCAATTTGTGCTCTAATTAAGGCAACATTTGAAAGGACTACAACATGGTTTGTTGAGCGACGAGTTAAGGCAGACTCGATGTTACAAGCATGCCACCAGTATCCCAAGGAAATAAATGCTATTATTAGAAAAAATCAACAAGCGGGAATGTGTCAAGTGTGCCAATACTCAAGAGAAAATAATGAATTTCAAGTTCAAGAGATGTTTTCTCCACATGATCACTGCCTACCCATGCCTTTTACAATTAAATTAAATGATTGGTGGTGTGATTGTGGTAATTTCCAAGCTCTTCGACTACCTTGTCATCACGTAATAGTTGTCTGCTCTTTCTCCCATATAGACCTAACCACATACATCCATCCATTTTATAGCCTCTACAACATCAATAAAGCATATGAATTATTGTTTCATTGAATTCAGAATAAAGATTATTGGTCCACAAACATCAGACCAAATTTCATTCTAGACCCAAACATGCGCCGTAGGATACCGAGAAGACCACCAACTATTAGAATCCACAATGAAATGGATCAACCAAATCCTAATAAACGAAGTAAATGTTCATATTGTAGAAATGAAGGACATCCTAGGGGCAATTGTCCCTATCATCAGTAGTTTGTTTCTTTATCCAATTCTCTAATGTATTTTATTATGTAATTTTTTATTATCTAATGTATTTTATTATGTTAATTTATTTTACCAATCAATTAAAATTACAAAAAAAAATCTCTAAAGAGAAAAAAATTTAAAAAAAAATTAAACTGGAACGTTTAAAAAAAACTAAAATGAAATCGTCATGAGTTCTAACAACTTCACTTTTTCCATGCACTAAAACCGGCTGACTCCTAACGACTTTGCTTTTTCAAAAAAGAAATAGAAATCGGCATGATACAGGACAACTTCACTTGTAATGTTGTCCAGAGTCCTGACGACATTACTCTATTTTACAAAAAAAAAAAGAGTCAATCAACCCATTTTTACAATTTTGACTTCAAAATGACCCTGAAATACAAAAATGCTCTCAATCTCGCTCTGAACGAAGTGTAACTAGAGTCTTGAGTCGATATAATCGTGATTTTGATATGATGGGTACCTTCTTTAAAATAATCAATCCCCTAAGAGCTATTAGGGTTTACTTTTGACAAGGGTAACTAATAGACATGACTTGGCAGTGCTTAAAAAATGAAGAGTCACACCATTACATCCGCTAGATTAAAGAGATATAATTGTTGATAAGCCTTAATGTAACTGCCTGTTATCATATCTTTATGCTTATAAATAGAGGAGTGGAGACAAAAAGGCCCTCACTTGTCTAATACCTGAGAGTACCCAGCCGAGTTGATGACGTATTTACTCAAGTATGTTGCCCTCTTCTTCTACCTCTTGTAATTCCTTTGATAAGTTTGATGATTCTAGGGGTGCCCAGGGATCGAGTTCATTCTCCTCAAGGAGTAATGCTAGTATACATACTGGTAAGAGGGGTGAAATGTCAGTCTTACTACTAGGTAGACCCTAGGGGTGAAAGCCTATTTATCTAGCTTTAGATGGTCTTCATTTATAACCGTCCTAGCTAAAAGTGTAGAAATGATGGTTGAAATCATAGATGATGATATTATAAGCATAAAACGGGTTAGCACGTTTACCATGGCCAAAAGGGTTACTTCCATGAATTCTTTTATATGTATTCAACCTTAATTACAAAACTACATGTTTGTCTTTCGTTTAATTAGTTCACCATGGGAGTACTTAGAGTATTGAATGTCACCCCTACACATTTATAAGAGTTGTCCTACAAGATATAGTATCTTTACTCATTTGTCCAAATGTTCCCTACTCTTCTGTTAGAGATATTTTCTACTGTTTGGTTGAACTGATCTAAGGGTGAGTACTACAACCACTCCAATACTCAAATCAATTGTGATGAAGTATACATAAAATTTGACATAATATCAAAATGTTTAGTCGAAATAACCTCGATCTCATATTCTAAATTTGGTTGAAATTACCTCAATAATATATATAAATAAATATATATATATATATATATATATATAATTATTTAATATTAATTAAAAAACATCTTTTTAAAATATTTGAATCAGTTAGTTTAAGAACACAAGTGAAAATGATCTCTTTTTTATTTATAATTATTTTAATTTAATTAATAAACTATTTATATTTTATCTCATTTAAATCACTCTCACACTTAAATAAATTTAACTCAAAATAAAATAAATAAAATATTAAATAGATTTTTTTTTGTCAGAAACATAATAACACAATAAAATGCAAAAGCGAATGTACTATCACATATATATTTTGGCTAATTCAAATAATACACATTTTTTGCATTATACTCCATTTCCTAAATTCTTAACCCAAATGTTTTGTTAATGGAAGCATCTAAACAAAAGGAAGTAATTTTTGTTGGTTTTTTTAGTACGTCAAAGTCTCACATAAAAAATATAAAAAAAAAAATACAATATTGAAAATCATCGGTAAATCCAGTAAGGTGTTTTTTTTCTCCATACGAGAAATTTGGATATATGCGAATTTCTTCCTTCATCTTCAATTTTTTTTCATCTTTAAAAAATTTTCAAATTTCAAAAATACTCTTTAAACATTTGATATAATAACGCAACACAATTATTTTAAAATGTCGACTTATAATAAAAATCTTCTAATATTGATATTCATATAAAGAATTTGAACTTCTAAATATAAAAAAAAAATCATATTGTATCAT